>ERZ1673697.319-NODE-319-length-77261-cov-32.370580_pt1 | contig 77261 bp, 66 predicted proteins | sample MGYA00580227_ERZ1673697 | MGnify/ENA primary metagenome ERZ1673697 (study PRJEB41218, sample SAMN15661759) | gut metagenome | host: Homo sapiens | place: Canada: London | collected 2015-08-20/2019-03-30 | study: EMG produced TPA metagenomics assembly of... | reverse complement strand
TGCCGCACCTCGCTCGCCGTATCGGCACTTAGAATTATGCGGTATTGCCCTAATAAAAACAACAGGAACATTGCAGTGTACAGCAGTGTTCCTGTTGTTTTTTCTGCAGAAGTTTATTGCGCATGGCGGGGTGTCACTATATATCATTACACGTGTCTTGACACGTGTAATGAACAGTGCTATACTGTCAAAGTTGGAATTACAGAAGAAACCGAGGAAACCACATGAAAATGGCTAATATGGATGACTATTTTGACGTAGTCATCGTTGGCACCGGCGCTGCGGGCCTTTACTGCGCCCTGAATTTGCCTGCGCGGTACCGCATTCTTCTGCTTACAAAGCAGAAAGCGGACGAGAGCGACTCCTTCCTTGCGCAGGGCGGCATTTGTATGCAGCATAGCGAGGCAGACTACCGCCCCTTTTTTGATGATACGATGCGGGCAGGACATTACGAGAACAACCCCGCCACAGTAGACCTGATGATTCGTTCCTCCAACTCGATCATCCGGGATCTGGTGCGCCGCGGCGTCCGCTTTGCGCGGGATGACCACGGGGCTCTGCGCTTTACCCGGGAGGGTGCACACTCCCGCCCGCGCATTCTGTTCCATGAGGATATTACCGGCCACGAGATCACCCAGACCCTGCTGAACGAGGTCCTGCGCTGCGAGAACATCGAACTGCGCGAGTATACGACTCTGCTGGATTTTTTCGCCGACGCCTCGGCCTGCGGCGGTGTCATTGCTGCCGGCCCGGACGGCGAACCGCGAGCCATCGGGGCAGGGGCGGTGGTGCTGGCCTGCGGCGGCATCGGCGGGTTGTATAAAAACTCCACCAACTTCCCCCACATCACGGGGGATGCCATCGCCATGGCCCTGCGCCACGGCGTTGCCTGTGAGCACCTGGACTATATCCAGATCCACCCCACGACTTTGTACAGCCACCGAAAAGGCCGTCGCTTTCTGATTTCGGAATCGGTTCGCGGGGAGGGCGCGCTGCTGCTGGATAAAAACGAGAACCGCTTTACCAACGAATTGCAGCCCCGCGACGTTGTGAGCGCAGCAATCCGCGCACAGATGGAAAAGGACGGCACCGACCATGTGTGGGAGGATATGCGCCCCATCGGTGAGGCGGCTATCCGTGAGCATTTCCCCAACATTCTGGAGCGCTGCGAGGAGGAGGGGTACGACCCCATCCATGAACCAATCCCCGTTGTACCGGCCCAGCATTATTTTATGGGCGGCATCACGGCGGACCTGAGCAGCCGCACAGCACTGCCCCGGCTGTATGCCTGCGGCGAGACCTGCTGCAACGGTGTGCATGGACGCAATCGGCTGGCCAGCAATTCCCTGCTAGAATCTTTGGTCTTTGCACAGCGCGCGGCAGATGATATACTATACGGAGAACCGCCTGTCTTTACAGGCGATAAGCCCGATTTGGCCCCATACCGTGAACAGGAACCGCTGTTTGCCGCGTATCGGCAGGAGGTCCTGACCGCTATTGAGAGGAGTAAAAACCATGAATGAGATCACCCAGCTGCTGCATATAGACCCGCTGCTGCTGCAAGCGCTGCGGGAGGATATTCCGGAGGAGGACGTTTCCACAAACGCCGTCATGCCCCACGCCTGCCCCGGCACCGTGGATCTGATTGCCAAGGAGGACGGCATTGTTGCCGGTCTGGCGGTCTATGCCCGCGTCTTTACGCTGCTGGACCCCGGCGCAAAGGTGGAATTCTTCTGCCGGGACGGAGATACCGTACAGCCCGGCCAAAAGCTGGCCGTTGTTACGGGCGATATACGCGCCCTGCTTTCCGGTGAGCGCGTTGCGCTGAACTACCTGCAGCGAATGAGCGGCATTGCCACCTATACCCATCAGCTGTCTGCCCTGCTGGAAGGCACCGGCATCACCCTGCTGGACACCCGTAAGACCAGCCCCAACAACCGCATTTTTGAAAAGTACGCTGTCCGCGTTGGCGGCGGCAGCAACCACCGCACCGGCCTGTCCGACGGCGTTCTGCTGAAGGATAACCACATCGGCGCTGCCGGCGGCGTGGCGAAGGCCGTCAAGATGGCCCGGCAGTATGCGTCTTTCGTCCGCAAGATCGAGGTGGAGGTCGAAACGCTGGAGCAGGTCAAAGAGGCCGTGGAAGCCGGTGCGGACATCATCATGCTGGATAACATGGGCGACGAGGATATGCGCAAGGCTGTGACTTTGATTGCAGGCCGCGCCAAGACCGAGTGCTCCGGCAATGTCACGCGGGAAAACATTGCCCGTCTGCGGGACATTGGCATTGACTATGTGTCCAGCGGCGCACTGACCCATTCGGCCCCCATTCTGGATCTTTCCATGAAGCATCTGCGCCCCCTGACCGCGGAGGAGGCCTGATATGACCACCGCAGAGCGCCGCGCCGCCATTTTGCAGCAGCTTGCCCATGCCGGAGCGCCTATTGCCGCCCGCACGCTGGCTACCCATTACGGCGTCAGCCGTCAGGTCATTGTGCAGGATCTGGCGGTCATACGGGCATCACACCCCGGGATCATTTCCACTGCACGCGGCTATGTGCTGGAGCAGCCCGATCAGCCCGCCGGCTGCACACGGGAGTTCAAGGTGCGCCACACACCTGACCGAACCGGGCAGGAGCTGAACCTGATTGTGGACTGTGGCGGCCGGGTCAAGAATATCAGCATCAGCCACCGGGTCTATGGCCGTATCACCGCCGAGATGGACATCCGTTCCCGGCAGGATGTGCGGGAATTTCTGCAATCGTTTGAGGACAGTTCCTCCACGGTGCTGTCCACCGCCACCGACGGCTACCACTATCATCTGGTGGAGGCAGCCACCCCGGACAGGCTGAGCCTGATCGAAAAAGAACTGAAAGAGCACGGCTTTCTGGCTCCGCTGCAACCGTGGGAGCATTGAAGAAAGAAAACGAGGCATAATTATGACTGTCCATGAACTGCAGCAGGAGATCCTGCGCCTGAAACGGGAAAAGAATATCTGCATCCTGGCCCATGCCTACCAGAGCCGGCCTGTGCTGGAAGTCGCCGATTACACCGGCGATTCCTACGGGTTGAGCGTGCAGGCGGCCAAAACCAACGCGGACGGGGTCATCATGTGCGGTGTGCGCTTCATGGCCGAGACCTGCAAAATTTTAAGCCCGGAGAAAACTGTCTGGCTGGCCAACCCCATGGCGGGCTGCCCTATGGCCGAGCAGCTTGATCTGGCGACCTTGCAGGAATTGAAAAAGCAGTACCCAGGCTACGCCGTGGTGGCGTACATCAATACAACTTCGGAGCTGAAAACAGCCTGCGATGTCTGTGTGACGTCCTCCAGCGCGCTGAAAATTTGCAGTGCGCTGGAAAACGATAAGATTCTGTTCGTCCCCGATCCCAATTTGGGCGGCTATGTAGCAAAGCAACTGCCGGAAAAGCAGTTTGCCTTTTACCACGGCGGCTGCCCGCGCCATATCGTATGTTCGGCAGCAGATGTAGCCAAAGCCCGCGCTGCCCACCCGGAGGCGCTGCTTCTGGTTCATCCCGAATGCCGCCCCGAGGTCGTGGAGCAGGCTGATTATGTTGGCTCTACCACCGGCATTATGGCTTATGCAGAAAAGTCCGATGCCAAAGAGTTCATCATCGGCACGGAAAACAGCATCGTGGAGAACCTCTCCTATGCTTGCCCGGAAAAGCGGTTCTATCCGCTGGCCGTGCAGCTTACCTGCATGAACATGAAACTGACCACCCTGATGGACATTTACCATTGCCTGCAGGGCAGCGGCGGCGAGGAAATCACCCTGCCGCAGGACGTCATGCAGGGAGCCGGGCGCTGCATCCGCCGCATGGTGGAGCTGGGCGGCTGACAGATTGCGCATATCCGCAATGGCCATCTGATACGATCCGCTTTGCATCCCGGCTTACACGGCGCTCTATGCGGTATTGCCCTAAGGCAACACCGCATAATTCCCGCCTTACGGCTTAAGCACCGCTCCGGCGGCTGCGGCACGGCATCTGCGTTGCCAAAATGCTCGATAATACACAAAGTATTATCTGCGCTTTTGGCTTAGCAGCTGCCGTACCTCGCTCGCCGTATCGGCACTTAGAATTATGCGGTATTGCCCTAAGAAACCAATGAAAAAAGCATATACAGCATCGCGTTGCGAACCGCCGAGAGGCCGTTCGCCATAAACGCAGCTGTATATGCTTTTTACTTTGCCGTACAGATCCTTTGTACGCTATTTAAACGCGATCACGAATTCTGTTTGAAAACTTTATCCAGTGTTCCCATCAGGATGTTCACATCAATCGGTTTTGCAATATGTGCATTCATCCCTGCTTTGAATGCTTTTTGTCGGTCTTCCTCAAAAGCGTTGGCTGTCATGGCCACAATGGGAATGTTTGCCTTTTTATTGCTGCTCAATGTACGGATCTCGCGGGTGGCGGTGTATCCGTCCATTTTGGGCATCTGAATATCCATCAGGATCAGATCATACTCATCCTCCGCAGCCTCGTTCATTCTGGCCACGGCATCCGTGCCGTCCTCAACGGCGTCCACTTTCAGTCCGGCTTCTTCCAGAATGGCCGTTGCAATCTCTCGGTTCAGTTCGTTATCCTCGACCAACAGCACCTTTTTGCCCGTATAGTCGCCGTGCTTGGGCAGAAGGGGCTGCCTGCCCGACACCACTTTGTGTGTCAGTGCATCGCGCAGTTCCGACATAAACAGCGGTTTGGAAACAAACGCCGTGACACCGGCCTGCCGGGCCTCGTCCTCAATGTCGGCCCAATCGTAGGCCGTCAATATGATGATCGGCGTGCCGGGTTCGATTACTTTGCGGATCCTGCGCACCGTCTCAATGCCGTTCATATCCGGCATCAGCCAGTCAATGATGTAAACCTTGAACTCCGCACCTTGATTGTGCGCCTCCCCCGCGCGCAGGATGGCTTCCTTGCCGGAGGTCGTCCAGTCGGCTTCCATCTCAATTTCCCGCAGCATTTTGCTTACGCTCATGCAGGTCTGTGCATCATCATCCACAACCAGTGCACGGGTGCCTTTCAGGCCAGGAATCGGCGGATATTTCACCGATTCCGTACAAACCTTGCAGTCCAGGGTGACCGTAAACTCGCTGCCCTTTCCCTGCTCGCTCTTGACGACGATGGTTCCGCCCATCATATCTACGATGTTTTTCGAGATGGCCATGCCAAGGCCCGTACCCTGAATGCCGCTTCTTGTCGCAGTCTGTTCCCGTGAAAAAGAGTCAAAAACGTGCGCCTGGAAGTCCTTCGACATACCGATACCGTTATCTTTCACGCTGAAAACAAAGGTCGCATACCCACTGCGGGCAGACGGCTTTTCTTCAACGCGGATATTGATGGTACCGCCCGCCGGTGTAAACTTGACAGAGTTGCCCACGATGTTGAGCAGGACCTGATTCAGGCGCAGCTTATCGGTGACAATATCCTCGTGGTGCACATCCTGCGTGTCGATGTAAAGGTCAAGCTGTTTGGCGCTGATATTGCCTTGAATGATCGTGCGCAGGTCGTGCAGTACATCGGGCAGGTGGACTTCTGTGTTGTCCAGTTTGACCGTGCCGCTTTCGATACGGCTCATATCCAGAATATCGTTGATCAGACTGAGCAGATGCTGGCCCGATACGCTGATTTTCTTCAGATACTCTTTGACAAGGTCAATGTTATCAATATGCGCCGTGGCAAGGGCCGTAAACCCGATAATGGCATTCATCGGGGTGCGAATATCGTGCGACATACTGTTCAGGAACACCGTCTTGGCCTTATTGGCGTGTTCCGCCGCCGCCAGTGCATCGCGCAGGGCATCCTCCTGCTTTTGCTCCCGCCGCTTTTCCTCGGTAGCGTCGCGGGTAGCAACCAATACGGCTGTTACGTTGCCGTCCGCGTCTTTTCGCTGCGGTGTAATCAGCGTAAGGATCCATTTTCTGTCGACAGTCTGAGACGTAAGAGCCAAAGAGGTGTGACCCTTCAGACGTTCGGCCACTGTCGTCATGTCCGTAAAGGCGAGATACTCCTCGCGAGATGGCTCCGCGATAATTTTCTCGATTTGCTCCTGCTGTACGGATCGTTTCAGTGCAAAGTGCTTCTGCTTCTTGACCGTATCGGACGCGTTCTTGACGATTTCAACGGTGTTTTTCTTCAAGTCCACCAGTGAAATGGACGTATACGCCGTGCCAAGTGCTGTGATAATTCCGGTACGTTTCTGGTGCTGCCGCAGCGCGTCTTTTTCCATTTTGGTCTGCCACAGCAGTGCCATTAAAAAGACCATTACGGCTATGGCCAGATAGGATGCACAGACAATGTTGCGCGTCATGAACACCTGAGATGCCGGGAAAAACACAAAGAGCGTATAGTTCTCGGTATTTTCCCGGCTGCCGTACCAGACGCCCTGATTGCTGTTCAGGCGCGCAATGCCATCCTCCGCAGCACCGAAGGTTCCGTTATATAATTCCTGGCAGTCCTCTATTGCCTTGTTTACCTGTTTGCTGCTGTTGCTGCTGATGACCCTGCCGTTCTCCGTGATCGTAGCGATGCCGCCAAGCTCCAACGGAAAATCTTTCAACAGGGAATCCACCGTCAAATCTCCAATATCCTCATTGTCCTTCTGTATATAGGTAATCAGGATACCTGGTGCATCCGCGCGTGCCACCGCGGCAAAATCATAGAGTATCCCATTTTCTTCCAGACGGGTCGAGTATGTCTTTTTTGGATAATCAACGATATTGTGTACATAGGGGCTGTCGATCAGCTTCTCCCACAGCGGCATGGCGTTGCCGCCCTTTGTGGTCTGCATGACAACATTCAGGTTTTCATCTAATACAAGCGCACCGGTCAAACGCTGTTCCTCTGCAAAAGAGTTCAGGTCCTGCGTGCCGAAACCTTCCTTCAGCGTCATTTCGTTGCCAAGGCTTACCGTTTTATCCAGCAGGCGGACAAGGCTTTTCACGCGGTCGTTGGCCGCATCAGTCTCGTACTGCTCTAAGCGGATCTTTACAAAACCAATCGTTTCATCCAATGTATGACGCAGTGCAATTCGGTTCAGATTCGTGAATGTGATCCAAAGTACAATGCCGAACGCAACTAACACAAGCAAAAACAGTCTTTTTTTGCCGGACTGCTTTTTCACATTCATTTTCCCTGTTCCCCCCACACAGTTTTTTCTGCATCAAGTCCGAATTTTTCTGCAACGCGGCCAATCGTTCCGTCCTGCTTCATATCTTCCAGAGTTTGAGTCAGCTGCACAGCCAAATCCTCATGGGTGTCCTTTGCGAAGGCAACGCCAAGTTCGGAACTGTAAGGACTCTCTGCCAGCACACGGTAACTGCTTTCATCCAGATTTGTCCACTTGGCTACCAGTGCTTCATGGCCCGCGACGGCATCTACATAGCCTTTGCGCAGTGCCGCAAACATATCCTCTGTCGTCTCAAAGCTGTTGACTTGCTTGACCTCGGGCAGCAAAGAGGAAATTTCGCCGAGAAACAGCGACTCCGCCTTTGTGGTTGCCTGTACGCCGATGCGCTTACCGGCCAGATCGGACAGCGACTGGATATCGCTGTCTGCACGAACAGCCACGACCTGACGGCTGTACATATACGGACCGGCCCATTGGTACTTGGTTTCCCGCCCGTTCATGCTGAAGCATGACCAGATACAGTCGATCGTTCCGTCGCTGAGAAGGTTGTCTTTGTCCGGCCATGAAATCGTCCGGAATTCCGGCGTATAGCCAAGTCGTGAAAACGCTTCCGTCGCCAGTTCCACGTCGATGCCGGCAAACTGCCCGTTCCTGTCCAGATAGCTGTAAGGGTCAAACACATCAATGCCGACCACAATCGTCTGCGGCGCAGTCTCTGCCGCAGAGTGCGGCTGTGCGGAACAGGCGCACAGACCTGCCATAAAAAGCATAGCCAAAGCCATAAGCAGACCATACACTTTTGCCCTGCTCATTGACGTTTTTCCTGTGTGGTGATGCCTGTTTGAAAAATGGAACATGCGCTTCTCTTCCTTATTATATAGGTTGTATACCGCTTGCCGCCGAACCCTGTCGGACGCAGTAAGCCATAAAGTAAACCATATTATAACTTTTCCAAATTGGAATTTTATCATACTACGGACATTATTGCAAGTGCTTTGCCTTGTCTTTGGCTTACAGTTTACCACATTTATACAATATCCGACGATAACTCCAAAAGGCGGTTTCAGCTATTGAAAAAATCTGGCAGAAGTGCTATAACAAGGATGGATTACAGTAAATTGAGAGAGATGACATGTATGTATTCCATCTTCCGTGATTTGGCAATTATTATTCTGAGCGCCAAGTTTTTTGGCCTGGCTGCCCGCAAGTGCAAGGCCCCGCAGGTGGTCGGTGAAATTCTCGCCGGTCTGCTGGTTGGGCCTTGTCTGCTCAATCTGGTGCAGATCAACGACACGATCTCCGTTTTTGCTGAAATCGGCGTTGTGCTGCTGATGTTTTCCACAGGACTTGGCACCAACCTGAAAGAACTGATGCGGGCCGGGCCTATTGCCACGTTGATTGCCTGCATCGGTGTGCTTGTACCGTTGATGGGCGGTACGCTGCTCTACAGCGCATTCTACGGCTTTTCGGCAATCGGCAGCCCGGAATTCTTCCGCGCATTGTTTATCGGCACGATTATGACCGCAACCAGCGTGTCCATCACGGTGGCAACGCTGCAGGAGTTGGGCCACTTAAAGAGCTTCCTTGGCACTACCATTGTCAGCGCTGCCGTCATTGATGATGTCATCGGCATTATCGTGCTGACCTGTGTGCTGGGTGCCAGCTCCGGTGAGGGCACCGGCATCGGCGGCGTGCTGGTCCAGACCGCGCTGTTCTTTCTGGTTGCCGTTGGTATCGGCTATGTGTTCCACTGCGCCATGAAGTGGCTGGATTCCCGCAATCCCCATACGCAGCGCATAACGATTGCCAGCCTTGCATTCTGCTTTGCAATGGCCTATATTGCCGAGAAATACTTTGGCATTGCGGATATTACCGGCGCTTACATTGCCGGTATCGTTCTCTGTACGCTGCACGACGCCGCTTATGTGGAGCGCCGGGTCGACATCAGCAACTATGTGATTTTTGCGCCGATTTTCTTTGTCAGCATCGGTTTAAAGACCGACATCAGCGGACTGACGCCGGAGATTCTGCTGTTCAGTGTTTGCTTCGTTCTCGTTGCCCTGCTGGCAAAAATCATCGGCTGCGGACTGGCGGCCAGAGCCTGCCGTTTCAACTGGGGAGACTCTCTTAAAGTCGGTGTCGGCATGATGACCCGCGGCGAGGTCGCCTTGATCGTGGCCCAGAAGGGCCTTGAGGTCGGCGTTGTCGAGCCTGTTTATTTTACGGCGGTCATCCTTTTGATCGTGGTTTCCAGCGTCGCCACGCCGCTGGCGCTGAAAGCGCTGTTCACGAAAATGCCCCCTGTCCCCCATCCAAGCGAAGCAAAAAAGTGACCGCTGCATAACCCCTGCCTGTCAGCCAATGCCGGTGCCGGACGACCCATAATGAAAGAAAAGCCCTGGTAGCAGGCTTAAAAGTGAGAAGCTGCTCATTCCCTACGGAGTGAGCAGCTTCTTTTGTGGCAAAATATGCGAAAATGCGAGATAATACGGCGCAGCAACGGCCTGCCGGTGGGCGCTTTGCATTTATCGCAGCTTATTTTCCCAGCCGACATTTGAAATCAGTATATCCGAACGTCACGATTTTCCGCGTAGTGCCGTCGGGCTTGCGGGCGTAAATACCGGGCAGGGGCATACCGTTGAAGGTGTTGTTCTTGCAGGTGGTGTAAATGGCCATATCGCCGAACACCAGCAGATCTCCCACGGCAGGCACAGCGTCAAAGCTGTAATCACCGATGACATCCCCCGCAAGGCAGGTCGGCCCGGCCAGCCGCACAGTGCAGGGCTTTTCGCCGGGTTCCCCTGCCCCCAGCAGCGGCGGACGGTAAGGCATTTCGATCACGTCCGGTGTATGGCAGGCGGCGCTGGCATCCAAGATGGCAACCGTCGTATCGCCGTTTTGCACCACGTCCAGCACGCGGGTCAAGAGATACCCTGCGTTCAGGGCGCAGGCCTCGCCGGGTTCCAGATAAACCGTCACGCCCCAGTCATTTCGGGCGCGGCGGATACACTTTTCCAAAGTGGCCATGTCGTAGCCGGGGCGGGTGATGTGATGCCCGCCTCCGAAGTTCAGCCATTTCATTTTTGGCAGCAAATCGCCGAATTTCTCTGCCACTGCGTCCAGCGTCACGGCCAGCGCATCGGCGTCCTGCTCACATAAAGTGTGAAAGTGCAGGCCGTCCAACAGCCCGGGCAGGGCAGAATTTTCTGCCGCTGCCGCGTCCCACTGGGCGCGGGTCGTGCCCAAACGGCTGCCGGGGGCGCAGGGGTCGTAAATCGCGTGGCCGTCCTGGGTCGAGCACTCGGGATTGATACGCAGTCCCACACTTTTGCCCGCCGCCTTGGCCACGGGGCCAAATTTTGCCAGCTGCGCGGGCGAGTTGAAGACGATATGGTCGGCGTACCGCAGCAACTCGTCCATTTCATCTGCGCGGTAGGCCGCGCAGAAAACGTGCACTTCTTTGCCGGGCATTTCCTCCGCGCCGAGCCGCGCCTCAAACAGGCCGCTGGCCTCGGTGCCCGCGAGGTGCGGCGCCAGCAGCGGGTACAAATCGTAGTTGCTGAACGCCTTTTGCGCCAGCAGCACCTTGCACCCGGTACGGCGGGCCAGCCCGCCCAGAATCTCCGCGTTGCGGGTCAAGGCGGCTTCATCCAGCAGGTAGCAGGGCGTGGGCAGGGCGGAAAATTCCGGCGGCACTGCGCCGTCGATGGCCGCAAACGGCGGCCGTGCGTCGCGCTGCGCCATCAGTCCACGAGAACCGGGTCATGGTTCTCGCTGCGGGGCAGGCCGTACTTGTCCAGCGCGTCGAGGAACGGGTCGGGGTTGAACTCCTCCACCGTGTAGACGCCGGGCTTGGTCCACTCGCCGGTCAGCATCATCAGCGCACCGCACATCGCGGGCACACCGGTGGTGTAGCTGATGGCCTGACTGCCGACCTCGCGGTAGCACTCCTGATGGTCGCACACATTATAAATGTAGTAGGTCTTGTCCTTGCCGTCCTTTTTTCCGGTGAAGATGCAGCCGATGTTCGTCTTGCCCTTGGTGCGGGGACCGAGGCTGGCGGGGTCGGGCAGCAGCGCTTTCAGGAACTGGATGGGCACGATCTCCTGACCGTTGTAATTGATGGGCGTGGTGGAGAGCATGCCCACATCCTCCAGGCAGCGCATGTGGTCAAGATAGCTCTGTCCGAAGGTCATGAAGAAGCGGATGCGTTTGACATCGGGCAGGTTCTTGCCAAGAGACTCAATTTCCTCATGATGCAGCAGGTACATATCCTTCTGACCGACCTGGTCAAAGTTGTACTCGCGCTTGATGCTCATGGGCGGGATCTCGACCCACTTGCCGTTCTCCATATAGCTGCCGGGGGCGGAGACCTCGCGCAGGTTGATCTCGGGGTTGAAGTTGGTGGCGAACGCATAGCCGTGATCGCCGCCGTTGCAGTCGAGGATGTCGATGGTGTCGATGGTGTCGAACTCATGCTTAGCGGCGTAGGCGCAGTAGGCCTGGGTCACGCCCGGGTCAAAGCCGCAGCCCAGCAGCGCGGTCAGGCCGGCGTCCTCAAACTTTTTCTTGTACGCCCACTGCCAGCTGTAGTCAAAGTAAGCGGAGAAGCCGGCTTCCTTGCAGCGCTTCTCGTAGATGGCACGCCACGCGGGGTCGTCGGTGTTTTCCGGCTCGTAGTTGGCAGTGTCCATATAGTTTACGCCGCAGGCCAGGCAGGCGTCCATGATGGTCAGATCCTGATACGGCAGGGCGATATTCATGACGAGGTCGGGCTTGTAGCTGTTGATGAGGTCGCACAGCTGCTGGACGTCGTCGGCATCGACCTGCGCGGTGGTGATTTTGGTCCGGGTGGTGGGGGCCAGCTTGGCGGCCAGCGCGTCGCACTTGGATTTGGTGCGGCTGGCGATGCACAGCTCGGTAAAGACGTCGCTGACCTGGCAGCACTTGGAGATGGCGACGCTTGCCACGCCGCCGCAGCCGATAACAAGAACTTTGCTCATGATGGAACTCCTTTGTATTTTTTATTGTATGATGTGTATGGGTGTTTTGTAGGGGCGAACATTGTTCGCCCGTGCCTGTTTGTGGCAGTGGCAGCTTTCCCGGTCGGATATGGAATCCGCCCCTACATCCTCTCCCCCGATAAGGTTGAGAATGTAGGGAGGGGCCTTGACCCCTCCGCGGGGCGTCGAGGACGCCGCTTCCTACAGGGATGGCTGCTTACTTTTCCAGTGCCAGCAGCAATTCCCGCAGCACCTTGCAGGCCGTGGCCGTGGAAACGCCGCTCTGGTCGAGCATGGGGGCCAGCTCGTTCACGTCCGCGCCAATGATGTTCGCTTTCGTCACGGTGCGGATGGCCCCAAGCAGCTGCAAAAAGCTGACGCCGCCCGCCTCGGGCGTGCCCGTGCCGGGGAAGGCCGACGGGTCGAGGCAGTCCAAATCAATGGTCAGATAGACAGGCACATCGGTCTGGCACAGCCAGTCGGTCAGCTCGGTCAGGCCGGTAAAGTCGAACTTGTGCATATCGGTGTGCCGCGCGGCGAACTGAAATTCCTCCCGGTCACCGCTGCGGATACAGAACTGGTGGATGCGCCCGTCGCCGACCAAATCATGGCAGCGGCGCAGCACGCAGGCGTGGCTCAGCTGCGCGCCGAGGTAATCCTCCCGCAGATCGGCGTGGGCGTCAAAATGTACGATATGCAAATCGGGATATTTGCGCACCGCCGCGCGCACCGCGCCCAACGTGACAAGGTGCTCGCCGCCCAGCAGCAGCGGCAGCTTTCCGTCGCGCAGAATTTCCGCCGCGCGGGACTCGATGTCCACAAGGGCACTCTCGCTGGAACCAAAGCACAGCTCCAGGTCGCCGCTGTCAAACACATTCCCATCGGTCAGGTCCTTGTCCTGATAGGGGCTGTAAGTTTCCAGACCGTAGCTTTCGTGGCGCATGGCCGCGGGGCCAAAGCGCGCACCGGGGCGGTAGCTTGTGGTGGAATCAAACGGCGCACCGTACAAAACGATACTGGCCGTGCGGTAGCTGCTGTCGCAGCCGATGAAATTTTCAACATTGCGATGCAGCATCAGTGTTCCTCCACTTCCCGCAGCATTTCCTCAAGGAAAGCGGGCAGATAAAACGCCCCGACGTGCAGCCGGGAGGTGTAATAGCGGGTGCGCATGTTCAGCGTGTTCCACGCATCGGCGTCCATATCGTTGATGGGATGATATTTTTTGCTGGCAAAGCCGAACAGCCAGTACCCCGCCGCAAAGGTCGGGATGTGCGCCTGGTACACCTTGCTGATGGGAAAGGTGCTGGCAATGCGCTGGTGGCTGCGCTGCATGGCGGTGGCGTCCTCGGCGTAGAACGGGCTGCCCTGCTGGTTGACCATGATGCCGTCCGCGCGCAGGGCGTTGAAGCAGCTGCCGTAAAATTCGCGGGTGAACAGCCCCTCCGACGGGCCGAACGGATCGGAGGAATCCACAATAATCAAGTCGTACTCGTCCTCACACTTGCGGATGAATTTCAGCGCATTTTCGTAATAAATATGTACGCGGCGGTCATCCATGCGGCAGGCGTTGCCGGGCAGGTAGGCGCGGCAGGCCTCGATGACCTGCGGGTCCATCTCCACAAGGTCAATGCTTTCCACGCGGTCATAGCGGGTCAGCTCCCGCACAACGCCGCCGTCGCCCGCACCGATGACGAGAATATCCTTGGCGTTTTTGTGTACCGACATCGGCACGTGGGTGATCATCTCGTCGTAGATGAACTCGTCGCGCTCGGTCAGCATGACGTTGCCGTCCAGCGTCAGCACGCGGCCAAACTCCGGTGTTTCAAAAATGTCGATGCGCTGATAGTCGCTCTGCTTGGAGTAAAGCTGGCGGTTGACCCGGATGCTGTGCTTGACATCGGGGGTGTGAAACTCCGAAAACCACATTTCCATTGTAAAACCTCCCTGTCAGGCCAGCACGTTCAGGCGCAGAATGTCGGGATCTTCCGGTCCGGTCATGCTGCAGCCCTTGGCCTTGGCGTACTCGATATAGTCTAAAATTTCAGCGGTGATGCGCTCGCCCGGGGCCAGAATCGGGATGCCCGGTGGGTAGCACATGACGAACTCGCTGCACACCATGCCCTCGGTCTCGCGCAGGGGCAGGCTCTTCTTGGGGGCGTAGAACGCTTCCTGCGGGCTGGCAGCGACCTCGGGGTCAATGTACTCCTGGCTCAACAGGCCCGCACCGTCGGTGTGGTAGCGGCGTTTGATTTCGGCCAGTGCGCTGACAAGGCGCTCGACCTCCTGCGGGCGGTCACCGATGGAGAGATAAGCCAGTATATTGCCGATGTCGCCAAACTCGATCTGAATGTCGTATTCGTCGCGCAGGATGTCATAGACCTCAATGCCCGCAAGACCGATGTCCAGCGTGTGGACGCTGAGTTTTGTCGTATCAAAGTCAAAAACGGAATTTCCGTTGCAAAGCTCCTTGCCGAAGGCATAGTACCCGCCCACGGCGTTGATCTCCTCGCGGGCGTACTCGGCCATATCGGCCACCTGATGGAACACCTGCCGCCCGCGCAATGCGAGATTGCGGCGGGAAATATCAAGGCTCGACATCAGCAGGTAACTGCCGGACGTCGTCTGGGTCAGGTTGATGATCTGCCGCACATAGCCCGCGTGGACATTGGGGCCGGTCAGCAGCAGACTGGACTGGGTCAGGCTGCCGCCGCTCTTGTGCATCGAGACGGAGGCCATATCTGCGCCCGCCGCCATGGCAGAGACAGGTAGCCCGCCGCCAAAATAGAAGTGTGTTCCGTGGGCTTCGTCGGCCAGGCAGAGCATCCCGGCGTCGTGGGCCATCCGCACAATGGCGCGCAGGTCGCTGCAAATGCCGTAGTAGGTGGGGTTGTTCACCAGCACGGCCACGGCGTTGGGGTGCTCGGCAATGGCCTTGGCCACCTGCTCCCGCTTCATGCCCAGACTGATTCCGAGGCGGTTGTCCACCTCTGGGTTGACGTAGACCGGCACCGCACCGCAGAGCACCAGCGCGTTCAGCACGCTGCGGTGCACGTTGCGCGGCAGAATGATCTCATCCCCGCGCTTGCAGGCGGTCAGCACCATGCTTTGTACCGAGCTGGTCGTGCCGCCCACCATTAAAAAGGCGTGTGCCGCGCCGAACGCATCGGCGGCCAGCTCCTCGGCCTCGCGGATGACCGAAACCGGGTGGCAGAGATTGTCCAGCGGCTTCATGCTGTTGACGTCCACGCCGACGCACTGCTGGCCCAGAAACGCGGTCAGCTCCGGGTTGCCGCGTCCGCGCTTGTGGCCCGGCACGTCAAAGGGCACGACGCGCATACGGCGGAAGTTTTCCAGCGCTTCATGGATGGGTGCGCGGCGCTGGTCCAGCCGGGTGCGCTTTGTTTCTCCGTTCATTTTTACCTCCGTTCGCGGTCCCCTTGCAAAATAAAAAACGCAAGCCGTGCACATACGTGCAGACTTGCGTTTGAATCCAGCATATTTTTGCACAGGCCGAAAACCCCCGGTACCACACCAGGAGAGCGTCCTGCATGATTCAAAAAGGCTGAGCGTGTCAGAGTCTATATAGCAATTACACTTTTACTACTCTTTATTGACCGTTTCACAAGTCTGCACACCAAAACGTGCAATTTCATGGTTGTAAAGGAACCAACTTATAAAATTTGAGCTTTTAACTCAATCAATAAGGCAACCAAAGTTGCCGATCGGCAGTGGACCCGGCTGTCCGTATGGCCTTAGCCCCCGATGGGCGGTCCGTAGGTAAATTGCTTTGAAAAACTCTTACAAACTCGATTCGTCTTTCAAAATCTAAGAAAGTATAACATGACAAAATTGCTGTGTCAATATTTTGATGAAAAATAATTTATATAGGCAGACTGTCGAAAAAGGTGCGCTCACCCCTTGGCCCCCTCTGTGAGGGGGCTCCGCCCGCAGGCGGTGGGGGAGAGAACTGTACGGCTGTCCGAAATGTTTCGAACTATGGCAAGGCCCTCTCCCTCCGCCCCTTCGGGGCACCGCTCCCCTTCTGACGCAAGCGCCGCCTCCCCCCCGTATCGGGAGGAGTCTGTCTCGCCGAGGAAGGTTTTTCGACACACTGATTTATATAGTGTATAGGGGTTTTCCTGCAATTCTCAAAGATTGTCGCGCGGCTACGGAATCGTTTCCGATAAATTTGTCACTATTTTTGGAACATTTCCACAAAAACAGGGGGTGCAAATTTGTGCATCAGGCCGATTTTGCAGTAAATCGCAAAAAACGATTGATTATTGCGCCGGAAAGGTGTATTATAAGATCAATCCGAAACGGAAACGTTTCCGACGAAACAAATCAACACCCTTGCAAATCATTGTTTTTCTTGAGAAGGAGGAAAAAACATGAACGCAAAAAAGACACTCTCGATGACTCTGGCAGCTGCTATGGCTGCGGGTCTGCTGGCAGGCTGCGGCGGCAGCTCCTCTACGGCTGCTTCCTCTACCAGTACCAGCACCGAATCCAAGGCTGAATCCACTGCCGCTTCTACCGAGGCGACCACTGATGCAGCCGGCAAGGTCTACTACCTGAACTTCAAGCCCGAGCAGGACGAAGCCTGGCAGAATCTGGCCAAGAAGTACACCGAGGAGACCGGTGTTCCCGTCACCGTCGTGACCGCCGCCTCCGGCCAGTATGAGACCACCCTGATGAGCGAGATGGCCAAGAGCGATGCGCCCACCCTGTTCCAGGTCAACGGCCCTGTCGGCCTGGCCAACTGGAAGGACTATTGCTACGACCTGAGCGGGACCAAGATTGCAGGCGATTTGACCAGTGATTCCTACGCCCTGAAAGACGGCGACCAGATGCTGGGCATCGGCTACGTTATCGAGAGCTACGGCCTGATCACCAATAAGGCCCTGCTGGAAAAGGCCGGCTACACCGTTGACGACATCAAGAGCTTCGACGACCTGAAGAAGGTGGCCGAGGACATCACCGCCCGCAAGGACGAGCTGGGCTTCTCTGCCTTCAGCTCCGCCGGTATGGACGGCTCCTCTGACTGGCGCTACAAGACCCATCTGGCCAACCTGCCCATCTACTTCGAGTATCAGGAGGACGGCATCGACAACACCGACGCCATCAAGGGCACCTATCTCGACAACTACAAGAATATCTTCGACCTGTACATCAACAACTCCACCTGCGATCCTGCTGAACTGGCTGGCAAGACTGGCGACGACAGCCGCAACGAGTTCCTGAACGAAGAGGCTGTCTTCTTCCAGAACGGTTCTTGGGAGTACACCAACCTCGTCGGCGACGGCAAGCCCTTCACCGATGACGATCTGACCATGCTGCCCATCTACATTGGCGTCGGCGATGAAGCCAACCAGGGCCTGTGCACCGGCACTGAGAACTACTGGTGCGTCAACAAGGAAGCCAGCGAGGACGACATCAACGCAACGCTCGACTTCATCTACTGGTGTGTTTCCTCTGACGAGGGCACCAAGGCCATGGCTAACGACATGGGCTTCGTTATCCCCTTCAAGAATGCTGCTGAGTCCCCGAACGTCTTCGTCAAGGCCGATAAGGAAATGACCGCCGCCGGCAAGACCCCTGTGGCTTGGAACTTCTCCACCATGCCTTCCGAGAACTGGAAGAACGGCGTTGGTTCTGCTCTGACCGCTTACGCCGCCGGTACCGGCAGCTGGGATGATGTCGTCACCGCTTTCGTCGATGGCTGGGCATCTGAGGCCGCTCTGAACGCTGCTGCATAACATAAGATTGTTTTCTCTACACTGAAAGCTTTTTCTCCTTACCTAGTATTACCGGTTAGCGGGGCGGGCGGTTTCGCCCGCCCCGCTTCTTTTGCAGAAAACAAAAATTACAACAAAGGGAGCATACTTATGGAAAAAGCCATTCGACGTTATTGGCCTGTTTTCGTACTGCCGACCCTCATCGCCTTTATTATTGGCTTTGTCTGGCCGTTTATCTGGGGTGCAGGGCTGTCGTTCTGCAAGTTCACCACCGTCAAAAATGTGCAGTTTGTGGGCTTAAGCAACTACGCAATGATTTGGTCGGATAACACCTTCACCCATGCGTTCTGGTTCACAGCGGCGTTCACCGTCGTGTCCACCCTGCTGATCAACGTGCTGGCCTTTGCCATCGCGCTGCTTCTCACCCGCGGTATGCACGGCACCAACGCTTTCCGCACCATCTTCTTCCTGCCGAACCTGATCGGCGGCATCGTGCTGGGCTATATCTGGCAGATCCTGCTCAACGGTCTGCTGTCCTCCTGGGGTAAGTCGCTGCTGGCGCTGAATGCCACCTACGGCTTCTGGGGTTTGATCATCCTGATGTGCTGGCAGCAGATCGGCTACATGATGATCATCTATATTGCCGGTTTGCAGAATGTGCCTGTGGATCTGGTAGAGGCCGCACGCATTGACGGTGCAACAAGCAGCCAGATTTTGTTCAAAATCAAAATCCCGATGGTTATGCCCAGCGTGACGATCTGCACCTTCCTGACGCTGACGAACTCCTTCAAGCTGTTCGACCAGAACCTCTCGCTGACAGCCGGTGAGCCTGCAAAGCAGTCCATGATGCTGGCCTACAACATCTACGACACGTTCTACGCACGCTCCGGACCCCAGTGGAAGGGCATCGGTCAGGCCAAGGCCGTCGTTTTCTTCCTGTTTGTGGTCGTTATTTCGTTGCTCCAGCTGCATTTTACCCGCTCTAAGGAGGTGCAGGCATAATGGGTGCTACTAAAAAAGACCGCCGCATCAACGCGGTACTGTCCGTTCTGTTCACGATCCTGTGCATCGCCTGGCTGTACCCGGTGTTCATGATTTTGATGAACTCCCTCAAGACCGAGCGCGCCATCACGACGAGCCACGCCTTTGAGCTGCCGAACGCCGAGACCTTCGTCGGCCTGAAAAACTACATTTATGGCATTCAGGAAATGGACTTTTTGTCCTCTTTCTGGTATAGTTTTGTTATCACGGTTTCGTCTGTGGCACTGATTTTGCTGTGCTGCTCCATGTGCGCATGGTATATCACCCGTGTGCAGAACACCTTGTCCAAAGGTATGTACTATCTGTGCGTATTCAGCATGATTGTCCCCTTCCAGATGGTCATGTTCACACTGGCAAAAACTGCTGATACCTTAAAGCTGAATAACCCCTACAACATCTGCATCATCTATTTGGGCTTCGGCGCGGGACTTGCGGTGTTCATGTTCACCGGCTTTGTAAAATCCATGCCGATTGCTATTGAAGAAGCCGCTATGATCGACGGCTGCAATCCCATCCAGATTTTCTTCAAGGTCGTCTGCCCGATTTTGAAGCCGACGATGATCTCTACCGCCATTTTGGAAACCATGTGGGTCTGGAACGACTATCTGCTGCCCACGCTGGTGCTGGACATCAAGACCTACCGCACGATTCCTATGGCTATCCAGTATTTCCGCGGCAGCTACGGCAAGGTGGAGATGGCACCCATGATGGCCTGCATCATGATTACGGTGTTGCCTGTTATCGTGCTGTACCTGATCTGCCAGAAATATATTATCGATGGCGTGGTCGCCGGTGCTGTCAAGGGGTAAATTTGACACTTCTTCAAGAAAGAGGATTGGCAAATGACCATCAAAGACATCGCGCGGGAGTCCGGCTATGCGGTCGGGACCGTCTCACGAGCCTTAAATAACGCCCCCGGCGTCAGTGCAGAAACCCGTCAAAAAATATTGGAAATCGTAAACCGCCACAATTATGAACCGAACGCCAACGCCAAGCATCTGAAGCAGCAGGCCAACGATGGGATCGCACTGATTGTGAAAGGCACCCAGAATATGCTGTTTGCCGGCATTTTGGAACCGCTGCAGCAGATCATTGAGGAAAGCGGCTACGTTGCGACGGTCTACTATATTGACGAGGAAGCCAACGAGGTTGCGCAGGCCCGGCGCATCTGCACAGAGCGCAAACCCCATGGTATATTGTTTCTCGGCTCAAATCCGGAATACTTCACGCCGGAGTTGGAGACACTGGGTATCCCCTGCCTGCTGCTGACAAACAGCGCGGCATCCCTGCGCATCCGCAATTTGTCCAGTGTGTCCGTAGACGATATGGCTGCATCGGACACGATGATCGAATATCTGTACAAAAAGGGGCACCGCCGCATCGGAATCATCGGCGGCAAGCCCAATCTTTCCCGTCCAAGTCTCGCCCGTCTGGCCGGCTGTCAGGGTGCTATGCTGCGCCTTGGTCTGCCGTTTGACATGGAAAAGCAGTATGCGTATGCGCGGTTCTCGCTTTCCAGCGGGTATGAGGCAATGGAGTATCTCTTAAAGCACAGTCCCGACATTACGGCAGTGTTTGCCATGTCCGACCTGATGGCGCTCGGCGCAATTCGTGCGCTGCGGGATCACGGGCTGTGTGTGCCGCAGGATATTTCCGTCACAGGTTTTGACGGCATTGCGCTGGGACAGTACAGTGTGCCCCGGCTGACGACCATCCGGCAGAATATGGGGCAATTGGCGCAGCGTTCGGCGCGGATCCTGCTCCACAACATCCAAAAACCCGGCAATGCCGTGCACGAGATCGTCTCCTTCGATCTGACCGAAGGAGAAAGCGTGCGCGAACTGTGAACGAAAGACATCCCGGCTGCTTACTATCAAAAGAAAGAGGGGTTCTCTGATGAGAGCAAGCGGCATTCTAATGCCCATTTCAAGTCTGCCCTCGCCTTACGGTATTGGTACCATGGGTGCAGCCGCGCGCAGCTTTGTGGACTTTTTAGTCAAGTCCGGGCAGGCATACTGGCAGATTCTGCCTGTCTGCCCCACCAGCTACGGCGACAGTCCCTATCAGTCGTTCTCGACCTTTGCGGGCAACCCGTATTTTATCGATCTGGACGATCTGGCAAAGCAGGGACTGCTGCTGCCGGAGGAATATACGTCCATCGACTGGGAATGCACCCCCGACTGCATCAACTACGGCGTCATGTACGAAAAGCGCTACGCAGTGCTGCGCTGTGCAGCCAAACGTCTGCTGGAAAAGCCCGGTGCCGACTACCGCCGCTTTGTGAAAGAAAACGACTTCTGGCTGCCCGACTACGCGCTGTTCATGGCGCTGAAGGACGCCCACAACGGAGTCTGCTGGCTGGAATGGGAAGAACCGCTGCGGCGCCGTGAGCCCGCTGCCCTGGCAGCAGCCCGGCAGCAGTACGCCGACGATGTGGCGTTCTGGCAGGCTGTACAGTTTATGTTCTACAGTCAGTGGCAGGCGCTGAAGCACTACGCCAACCAGCAGGAAATCCGCATCATCGGCGACCTTCCCATCTATGTGGCGCTGGACAGCGTCGATGTGTGGAGCTGCCCGCAGGAGTTCCAGCTCGACGAGAACCTGCTGCCCACCGAGGTGGCAGGCTGCCCGCCGGACGGCTTCTCCGCCACAGGCCAGCTGTGGGGCAACCCGCTGTTCGACTGGGACTCCATGGCCAAGACCGGCTACGCATGGTGGGTGCGGCGCATCAAACACATGTGCAGCATCTATGATGTGGTTCGCATTGACCACTTCCGCGGATTTGCGGGCTATTATGCTATCCCCTACGGGGAAGCAACCGCCCGGAACGGCCGCTGGCGCGAAGGCCCCGGCTATGCACTGTTTGCTACCATAAAGAAAAAGCTGGGCAGCCCGCGCATCATCGCCGAGGATTTGGGATTCCTGACGGAAGATGTCACTGCCCTGCTGAAGCAATGCGGCTATCCCGGCATGAAAGTGCTGGAGTTTGCCTTTGACAGTCGTGACGGCGGCGATTACCGCCCCCACAGCTACCCCAAGAACTGCATTGCCTATGTAGGCACCCACGACAACGAGCCTGTGAACGGCTGGATGGAAACCGCCGCCCCTGAGGACGTGGCGTGCGCCGTGCGCTACCTGAATCTGACGAAGAAAGAGGGCTATCACTGGGGCATGATGCGCGGCATCTGGTCCAGCGCTGCCGATCTGGCTGTCGTACAGGCACAGGATCTGCTGGGCCTTGGGCATGAATCCCGCATGAACACGCCGTCCACTCTGGGCGGCAACTGGTGCTGGCGTGCCGAACCCGGTGTCTTTAACACGAGGCTGGCCAAAAAGCTGCACAGTGAAATGGAACTGTACGGGCGTTTGCCGGAATGAAAACAGCCTTCGTGCTATGGTGTCGGCTCGTCCTCCGTGCGGGATCCGCTGCCTAAACACATAAAGGCTGCATTCAAATTATTCAACCGTTGTATCACACGATACAACGGTATTTTTATTGACAAAAAGTTCCTGCCGCTTAGCGCTGCTTTACCTTCTTCCGATAGGTTCATTCCCCATCTTGCTTTCTGCCTACAATCAAAATGCTGCAACTGCTGTCCTTGCGGCAAGGAGGGCGGCGGAGATTTTTTGCACGAAGGCGAGGGCTTTGGGGCCGTCGCCGTGGACGCAGACGGAATCGGCCTGCAGGGTTACGGTGCTGCCGTCGTCGGCCTGTACGGTACCCTGCGCTGCCATCTGCAAGACCCGCGCAATGGCGGTATCCTCGTCCTCGATCATTGCGCCGGGAGCGCCGCGTGGCACAAGGCTGCCGTCGGCCTGGTAGCCGCGGTCTGCGAATACCTCGCTGGCAACGGGCAGTCCGATGGCGTTTGCAGCCTTGACCATCTCGCTGCCGGAGAGTGCCAGCAGCACAGCACCGGGAGCTGCAGCCTGCACAGCGCGGCAGATGGCCGCCGCCAGCACCGGATCCCTGGCGGCCATGTTGTACAGCGCGCCGTGAGGTTTGACGTGGTGCAGCGGTACGCCCGCCGCGTCGCAGAATGCCTTCAGCGCACCGATCTGGTACATCACGTCGGCCTCGGCTTCGGCGGGGGAAATTGCCATTCTGCGGCGGCCAAAGCCCTGCAAATCCGGCAGTCCCGGGTGTGCACCCACCTGCACGCCGTACTTTTTGCACAGCAGAACGCTCTTTTGCATCACGGACGGATCGCCCGCGTGGAACCCGCAGGCGATGTTTGCGCTGGTCACATAGGGCAAAATTTCGGCATCCATGCCGATGGTGTACGCGCCGAAGCTCTCGCCCAGGTCGCAGTTTAAATCAATGGACGGCATTGCAACATCCCCCTTAGTATTTCAGCAGTGTGTTTTTTACGTCGGTCACAAACATATACCCCGGCGCATGCGTGATGCAGAACTCCGGCTTCGAGTGCATGACCACGGCCTGGGGCGTGACCCCGCAGGGCCAGAAAACCGGTGTTTCGCCCGGACGAATCGTCACGGCATCGCCGTAATCAGGGTGGGCCAGATCGGTGATGCCGATGGCCTCCGGCATGCCGATCTGCACCGGCGCACCGTGCACGCGGGGCATGCCCGCCGTGATGGCCACCGCCGCAGGCACCTGCGCGTGGGGAATCGGACGCATACTGACGACCATATTTCCGCTGAACACCCCCGCGGGCGTGCAGGGAATGTTGGTGTTGTACATCGGCACATTGACGCCTTCCTCGATCTGGCGCACCGGGATGTCCGCGTCCAGCAGCGCCGACTCAAAGGAGAAGCTACACCCGATGAGGAAGCTGACCAAATCGGACCGTTCCTCAAAATAGCGCACCACATCGGTGGTTTCTTCGGTCAATTCGCCGTTTCGGTAGATGCGGTAGCGCGGGATGTCCTGCGCAATATCGCTGCCCGGGGCAAATTGGGAGAAGCTGCGCTCCCCGGCATCGGCCACTTCCAGCAGCGGGCAGGCCTTGGGGTTGCGCTGGCAGAACAGCAGGAAATCCCACGCCAGTGCCTTGGGAAGCACCACCAGATTGCCCTGGGCGTAGCCGTCGCAGCAGCCTGTGGTCGGGGCATCCAGCTTGCCCGCGCGGATCAGCGCCCGAATCTCAGCCGGGGGAAATGCGGAATAGTTCATAACGTGCACCTTCTTTTACAAGCGATCTCTTACCCGCTGCCACAGGGCCGCCTGCTGCCGGGCAGCCTGCACGGCCCGGGACGGCGTCACAAAGGTAAAGCATACCCGCTGCCCGGGGCGGAGCTGCGCCAGCGCGGGCAAGTCGGCAGAAATCACCGTGGCAATTTTGGCATAGCCGCCCGTGGTCTGGTGGTCGGCCAGCATGACAATGGGCTGCCCGTCGGCGGAGACCTGCACCGACCCGGGCACAATACCGTCGGAGAGAATATCCGCGCCGCGGCGCATTTGCAGCGGCGTGCCCGCCAGCTTGCAGGCCATACGGTCACAGTCCGGCGTCAGGGTATAGATACCGTGGATAAAATCCTGCCGGCCCTGCACGGTAAAGGCGGCGTCCTGCGGGCCGGGCACGGCGCGCAGCAGCGGCAGCATCTGCGTCCCCTGCACGCGCATGGGGTGCAGCCCGCCGCACACAGTCTTGTCCCGCAAGGGACGGTCCAGCCGTTTGGCAGTGATGGCCTGCCACAGCGCGGGGGTATCACATGAGCCTATGGGCAGGGTATTGCCCGCGGCCAGCTTGCGGCCCTCCAAGCCGCCGATGCCGCATTTTACATCGGTGGCGCGACTGCCCAGCACGGGCGGGGTGGCAATGCCGCCGCCCACGGCCAGATAGCTGCGCAGCCCTGTTTTTGCCGCCCCCATCTGCAGCACACTGCCTGCTTTGGCAAGCAGCGGTGCGTAATAGGGTACGGGCGTACTGTCCAGCGCAGCAGGGCTTTCGGCCCCCGTCAGAGCAAAGACGGTGTCCGTTTCAAACCGCAGGGCTGCGCCGCGCAGGGTGCATTCCAGCACGGCTGCACCCGGGTCGTTGCCGACCAGCACATTGCCCAGACGGTAGGCGTATCCGTCCGCTGCGCCGCAGCTGCGGTAGCCCTGGGCAGCATAGCCCACGCGGCCCGCATCCTGCACAGTTGTAAGCGGGCCGGGGTCCAGTACGGTGATGCTCATGCCGTGCCCTCCTTTACCGCCAGGGCTGCAAATTCCGCCGCGGTGATGGGTTCAAATTTTATGCGGTCCCCCGCCGTGTAGGGCAGTGCGCCCGATTCCGGGTCAAACAGTTTGCGCGGCGTGCGGCCGATGAGCTGCCAGCCGCCCGGGCTGGCAATAGGGTAAATGCCGGTCTGCTCGCCACCGATGCCCACCGCCCCGGCCGGGATGGCCGTGCGCGGTGTGTTTAGCCGCGGGGTAAACAATCGTTCGTCCAGCCCGCCCAGGTACGGGAACCCCGGCAGGAACCCCAGCATATAAATGCGGTATTCCCGCCCAGTGTGCAGCGCGATGACTTCTGCTTCGGTCAGCCCCGCGTGCTTTGCCACAAAGGGCAGGTCGGGGCCGAAATCGCCGCCGTAGCATACAGGGATCGTGACCAGCCTCCCCTCCCCCGCCGCGGTGTCCGCGCCGTCAGCGTCACGCAGCCCTTGCAGGGCTGTCGCCAGCGTGTCATAGTCGGTCATAAGCGGATCATACACCACCAGCAGCGACGCAAAAGCGGGCACTGTCTCGGTCACGCCGGGCAGCTTGGCCGCCAAAACGCGGCTGTTCAGTGCCGCCACCGCCGCGCCGATCTCCGGTGCAATGCGCTGGGGGAATCCCGCCAGCAGGGCACAGTCCCCAACCGGGTGTACCGTAAACGGCAGCATGACCGCTGCCCCCTTCCTTCTATAATAGTCAGTCAAAGAAGTGCTTTGCCAACACAGGGCCGAACCAGTGATCCGACTTGTGGGAGTACCGTACCGCGTAGGCCGTGCACTGGCGCATCAGACTGACGATACCGACGTTCATGCGCGTGCTGAATCCGTCAATGCCCGGCAGCAGTGAGCCCGTCATATCAATAAGCCCGTTGCGTGCCGCCACCCGCATGACCTCGGACTCCATGTCCTCGTGGTGCAGGATCTCCATATCTTTTTTGAGATATGCCAGCGCGGCCATCAAGCCGTAGCAGCCCCAGTCGGAGCAGGTGGCCGTGATAATGTTGTCAGTTCTGGTGGCGCTTAATATGCCCCCGCCGCAGCCGCATTGACACTCGCCCCTGTCGGTGAACGGCACATATTTTTTGATGTGGTCGGCAATCGTGCCCATGCCGATCTCATTGCCCAGGTCACCGATGGCGATATTCGGCACACCGTCGGCGCGCAGCTTTTCCCACAGCACATCGCTGCGGGCCTGCAAGGCGGTCACGTCCAGCCCGACGGCATTGTGACAGACCCCCAGGGCGTTCGCGCCGCAGGCTTCGACAGAGACGACTGCCGCGGGTTTGCGGGCAGCCAGCGCGGCAGCCTGAACCGGGGCGTCGGCCAGGTTTTTGGTAAAGGCAGCGACCCCCATGCTTAAAGGCAGCGTCTGCACGATGTCGAGGTCTTCATAGATATGCAGACCAACGACGGCGGCGCACTTTTCTATGGCCTGAGCGCTGTCGGCGGGGCATACGATGACCGGCTTTGCACCGAACGCCATCACCAACGCGCGGGCCAGCAGCATGGAACTGACCGTGCCGTCCATCTCGGGCACTTTATGCGGCAGCAGGACGAATCCGGTAATAATGTACACCAGATCGTTCTCTTTTACCGCATCGCACAGCACCTGCGCCGCGTGCATCGTCAGAGGTTCACCGGTATAGGCGCGGCTGCCCGCGTACAAAATGCGGCAGACACCGTAGCCGCGGGGGTCAAGATTCATCAAAGCATCGAGATTTTCGCCTACGTTGCGCTTTTCCAGTTCGTCACGGGTCATCCTTCCCACCCCCGTTTTAGTCTACAACGGTTGTTTTGCCGGTGTAGGCGTAGTATTCGCGCAGGACCTCGCTCTGAATCGCTTTCAGCGTGGCGGGGTCTTTGCCGCCCGCGGGCTTGCCGTCCACTTCGCAGGCGTGTAGGCAGAAGTTGGAGGACGACGTCACGATGATCTCATCGGCGTTGCGCAGGTCATCCAGCGTAAAGCATTTTTCCATGACTGTAATGCTCAGGCGGTAGCACGCTTGGATCATGTGGGTCTTGGCGATGCCACGCAGGATAAATTCATCGTTGGGATGCGAATAAAATACGCCATTCTTCAGAATCGACACGTTGGAGTGGGCGCACTCGGTCACGATGTCACCACGGTGGAACACCGTCTCCTGCACGCCGATGCGCTTTGCGTGCTGCGCCGCTGCAACGCTTGGCAGCAAGTTCAGTGTCTTGATGTTGCAGTGATAAAAGCGTGTGTCTTCCTCGGTGTTGAGCTTGATGGGCACATCCGGGTCGTTCAAATGGTTCTGGCGGATGGACACCCACAGCTTGCCGGGCAGGTCCTCGGCGTAGACGTGGTTGCGGGTCTCGACGCCGCGGGTGACCTGCCAGTAAACAAAATGCGTTGTACCGTCTACTTTGGCCAGCAGGTCGGTCAGCAGTCTGCCAAGCTCGTCTTTCGGCATCGGGATGTGGATATCCAATGCCCTGGCGCTGGTGTAAAAGCGGTCAAGGTGGTCCTGCAGCAGGTAGACCTTGCCGTTTGCGCCGACAGTGGCGTCGTATACACCGTCACCGAAGAAATGCACACGATCATTGAAGGGAACTGTCAGTTCCTCCGGTGTGCCGATTTTTCCGTCATAATAGGCCAGTGCTTCCATAAGTCTTTCCTCCCCCTGTTGCTTTTTACCGTGGGCACTTTACCCCAAATTTCAGTTCAATAACTTTCTTGATGACCTCCACGCAGTTATCCAGCCCAACCGCGGCGCTGTCCAGGCAGAGGTCGTAATTTTCCACACGCTTCCACTGGCGGCCCGTATGATACTTATAGTAACTTTCCCGATAGTGGTCGAGCTTATCAATGTAGTGGATGGCCTGGCTGCGTCCGATGCCCTGGCGCTTCATCTCCCGCTCAATGCGGTCCTCATAGGGCGCGTCGATGTAGACGGTCAGCACGTTGGGTTTGTCTTTCAGAACAAAATCCGCCGCGCGGCCCACGCAGATGTAGCTTTCCTCGTTCAGCAGCTCCCGCAGGACCTTGGCCTGATAGTTGAAAAGGTTCTGGTCGCTGATGAAATTGCCGCTCTCCGGCGGGATGACGCTACCGTCGTAGATATGCCGCGAAACACGGTATAGCAGCGTTTTTTTGGTGTTTTCATCGGCAGCGGCAAAGATTTTTTCATTGATGCCGCTGTCCTCGGCTGCCAGGCGCAGCAGTTTGCGGTCATACAGATCAATATCAAAATCCTGCGCCAGCTTTTTGCCGATGTAACTGCCGCCGCCCGACCCGCAGGTGCGGGTAATGGCCACGGCAAAGTAGGGATAGTTCGGATACATAGCACTTCCTCCTTACTGCCCCAAATAGGCTTTTTTGACGCGAGCGTCGTTCAGCAGCTCCTGCGCATCGCCGGAAAGCGTGATGGTGCCGGTTTCCAGCACGTAGGCACGGTCAGAGATGGCCAGCGCCATCTTGGCGTTCTGCTCCACCAGCAGAATCGTAATGCCCTGCTTGTTCACCTCCCGGATGATGGCAAAAATTTCCTTTACCAACAGCGGGGACAGACCCATGGACGGCTCATCCATCAAAATCATCTTCGGCTTTCCCATCAGGGCGCGGCCCACGGCCAGCATCTGCTGCTCGCCGCCGGAGAGCGTGCCAGCCAGCTGGCGCTTGCGCTCTTTTAAGCGGGGAAAACGCTCGTAGACATCGGCCATCGTTCTGGCCATGTTGGTTTGGTCGGTAAAAGCCCCCATCTCGAGGTTTTCTTCCACCGTCATCTGGGGGAAGATGTGCCGCCCTTCCGGCACATGGGCCAGTTTCAGCGTGATGATTTTGCTGGGTTCGATCTTGCGCAGGTCGTGCCCGTCGAAGGTGATGGAGCCGCTTGCCGCCTTTTCCAGACCGGTTATCGTGCGCAGGGTCGTTGTTTTTCCCGCGCCGTTCGCCCCAATCAGCGAGACGATCTCGCCATCCTTCACGGTCATGGATACGCCGTTCAGCGCGTGGACGGCACCGTAGTTGACGTACAGGTCTTTGATCTCAAGCATTGGCGGCCTCCCCCGGTTCATCCTTGCCCAGATATGCCTCGATGACATGCGGGTCGTTGGCAATCTTCTCCGGCGTGCCGGAAGCAATCGTGGTGCCGAAATCCAGCACCTGAATGCGCTCGCAGATCTTCATGACAAGGCTCATATCATGCTCGATGAGCAGGACGGACACTTTAAATTCCTTGCGGATGTAGTTGATGATTTCCAGCAGCTCCTCGGTCTCGGTGGGGTTCATGCCCGCAGCCGGTTCGTCAAGCAGCAGCAGCTTCATATCGGTGGCCAGGGCGCGGGCGATCTCCAGGCGGCGCTGCTCGCCGTAAGGCAGATTGTCGGCCTCCAGATCCTCCTTGCCGGAGAGGTGCACGACGGCCAGCAGCTCCTTGGCGCGGGCGGTGATTTCCGCCTCCTGCTGCCAGTACTTTTTGGTACGGAAGATGGCGTCCGCCATGCCGTAGGTCGTGTGGCCCTGCATGGCCGTCTTGACGTTCTCGATGACAGTCATCTTTTTGAACAGGCGGATGTTCTGGAACGTGCGGGCAATGCCCGCATGGACGATCTGATGCGTTTTTTTGCCGTTCATCCGCTCACCGCAGAGGTAGAACGAACCCTCGGTGGGTTTGTAGACGCCGGTAATGAGGTTGAAAACCGTCGTCTTGCCCGCGCCGTTGGGGCCGATGAGCCCGACCAGCTCGGACTCGCCAATTTCCATGTTGAAGTCATCCACAGCCTTCAGGCCGCCGAACTGGATGCCGAGATGCTGTGCTTTCAATACGGGTGCTGCCATAACGGGTTCACGCTCCTTTCGCGGCTTTTGCCTTGGGGTGCCGAATGCCGTCCAACAGGCGGGTCAGGCTGAACTCCCAGCGTCCGAAGATACCGCCCGGGCGGAACAGCATGACCAGCACCAGCACGACCGAGTAGGCCAGCATACGGTAGGTGGAGAAATCACGCATCAGCTCCGGCAGGCTGGACAAGAATGCCGCACCGATGATGGAGCCGGTCAGCGAGCCCGTGCCGCCGATGATGACTTCAGAGAGCAGCTCTGCCGAATAGTTGAAGTTGAAGTTTGTGGGGATCATCGCGGTCATGTAGTGGGCGTAGACGCTGCCGCCGACGCCCGCAAAGAACGCCGAGACCGCAAAGGTCAGTACCTTGTAGTAGGTCACGTTGATGCCCGAGGCCGACGCCGCAATGTAATCCTCGCGGATGGCCTGCACCGTGCGGCCAAAGCGGCTGCGCACAAACAGAAACATAACCGTCACGCAGACGACCATGATCCAGAATGCGCGGTCAAACGTGGAAAGCTTGAGAATACCGCTCATCGTCTTGCCGCCGCCCGTAATGGAAAAGTTGCAGAAGCAGACGCGGATAATCTCGGCAAAAGCCATCGTAACGATAGCCAGGTAGTCGCCCCGCAGCCGCAGCGCCGGGATGCCGACTGCAATGCCCATAAGGCCCGCGGCCAGGCCGCCCGCCAGAATCGCAACGAGCAGCAGCGCCAGATCCGAAAGCCCGTGCCCGGCCAGCGCGCCGGACACGATGGCGGACACATACGCCCCCACCGAGACAAAGCCCGCATGACCCATCGAGAACTCACCCATAAAGCCCACGACAAGGTTGAGCGACGTGACCATGATGATCGTGTAGCAGGCAGTCGTGCAGATGCCCTGGATGTAAGTCGTGCTTTTGCCGAAGACGTTGAAGGTAAAAGCCAGCGTGATGGCCGCGTACAGCAGCGCGACACCAACCAGATTCAGGCCGTAGGAGGCCAACTGTCGTTTCGTCATTTTGTTCACGCTCCCTTACACTTTTTCACCGACATTCTTGCCCAGAATACCGGAAGGCTTCACCAGCAGAATCACGATCAGCGTGCCGTAGGTTACGGCCTCGTACCAGCCGGGGGCAAACAGCTTGACAAAAATTTCAATCAGGCCGATCAGGATACCTCCCAGCATCGCGCCGGGGATGATTCCGATGCCGCCCAGCACGGCGGCGATAAACGCCTTCATGCCCATCATGCTGCCCATATCGTTCGTGACGCGGGGATAGGTGGCGCAGTACATCAGCGCCGCCACCGCCGCCAGGCCCGAGCCGATGGCGAAGGTCGTGGTGATAATTTTGTTGACATTGATACCTACCAAAGTTGACGCATCCTTATCCTGCGGCACGGCGCGCATCGCCTTGCCGAGCTTCGTCTTTTTGACGAAAAGCTGCAAAGCGATCATAATGCCCAGGCCAATGGCAATCGTCAGCAGTACGTTCAGCGGCAGGGCCACGCTGCCCACGGTGATGGTGGGCAGGCTGAAGATGGCCTGCACGTTGTGGGGCTTGGCACCAAACAGTACCATGGCCAGGTTCTCCAAAAAGATGCTCATAGCCAGCGCTGTGATCAGCGCGGACATCGGCCCTGCCTTGCGCACGGGGCGGTAGGCAAAAGTTTCGACCAGTACGCCCACCAACGCGCATACCGCAATAGCAACGATAACCGAAAGCCATGCGGGCATCCCGGCGTTGACCATCAGCGGGATGGTGTAGAACAGCGTGTATGCGCCGATCATAATAAAGTCACCGTGGGCGAAGTTGATCATGCGGATAATGCCGTAGACCATTGTGTAGCCCAAGGCAATCAGCGCATAAATTGCGCCCTGGTTTAAGCCGTTTATCAGGCTTTGAAAAAACAGTGAGAAAGTCATCTGGTCCATTCCCCTTTCCTAAACGCAAAGGGCGGGGCCTTTTCCCCCGCCCCAATGCGATTGTATCTTACTCTGCCTTGGAAACGACCGTGCCGTCGGACCCCAGTGTCTCGGTCCACTTGACTTCGCCGTCAATGTAGGTATTGATTGCGATACTCTTGATTGCGTCGCCGTTCTCGTCCAGCGTAATGTCGCCGCCGACACCGGTGAAGCTCATGCCGGTCATACCCTTGACAAGGCTTGCCGTGTCGGTACCGCCTGCGTTCTCGGCGGCCTGCACCAGCATATACATAGCGTCGTAATACAGGGCTGCGCAGGCGTTCAGGCTTTCGGTTCCGTACTTTTCTGTGTACTTGGCAACAAAGTTCTGGACAGCCGGGGCGGTATCCTCGCTGGAGTAGTGGTTCGTGAAGTAGCAATCCTCAAACTGTGCGGCAAGGCCGGTGGTATCGGAGCCGTCCCAGCCGTCACCGCCCATGATTGCACCGGTAAATCCGGCATTGCGGGCTGCACCAACGAGAAGCGGAACGGTGTCAAGGAAGCAGGGATAATACAGCAGATCTGCGCCGCTTGCAACGGCCTGTGCCGCCTGAGAAGAGTAGTCTGTATCGGTGGTCATGCACTCGCCGACGTAGGCGACCTCAATGCCGTTAGCCTCGCAGTTTTCAACAAAGGCGTCCTTCAGACCGTTGGAGTAGTCATCATCTTTTGCATAGATGACGGCCACCTTGGCAAAGCCCTTGTCTTTTGCGAACAGTGCCGCCATCTTGCCCTGGTACGGGTCAATGAAGCAGTTGCGGAAAATCGTATCGCCTTTTAAAGTCACATCGGCGTTTGTCGCACCTGTTGCCAGCAGCAGCATGCCGTCCTTGGAGGCCTGTTCTGCCATGGGTAGTGTGACCGACGAGAAAAAGCTGCCCACGATGGCCTCCGGCGAGTCGGCCATGACCTTGTTGTAGGCGTTCATGGCCTGCTTGGCGTCCTTAGCATCGTCTGCGACCTTGCCGCCGTTGACGATTTCTATTTTGTAGCCGGAATCACCCGCGTTGATCTCCTCGACTGCCATGTCGACGGCGTTCTGTGCGCCCTCGCCATAGATAGCGGATCCGCCGGTCATGGAACAGACAACGCCGACGCGAATGATGTTATCCTCACCGCCGTCCGACACAGATGCGGCGGTGTCGGTGGAAGCAGCTTCACTTGATGCGGCCCCGCCCTGCTGTGCGCTGGAGCCGCAGCCTGCCAGCAGACTGGCGGACATTGCAGCTGCTACGGTAAGTGCCAGAACTCGATTACGCTTTTTCATTGTGTGACCCCTCTTTCTGATATTCATACAAAACAAAAGGCGCACAGCACGGTGATGTGCTGCACGCCTTTGTGCGTAACGGAAAGGGGCCGCTGTACTTTTACAAGTACGCGACCCCTTTGTCCCGTTCGTGTTCTGTGATGCTGTTATTATAGCAGACTGTACAAAAAGTGCAAGGCCTTTTTGGCAATTCCTGCAAAATCGTTGTTCATCACGCTTTTTTACCGAAGATTGTAAAGCTGCTTTGCCGTTCGGCAGATGATTATTAATTCTTCCATTCGGCCAATGCCGATTGAGGATACAGTACCACACCTGTTTATGCTGCGTCAACGGCCTTCGGAATTTGGCACATAAGGCCGAAGGCCATTACCTATAAATCGATAAAAAGCGCTGCATCGGTTGTTTTGGCTGACGCGGCGTTTCGCTTTGCATTCCGGCAGGATTGCTGGTATAATAAATATATCCCATCGGGCCGCCTGTGCGGCCAGGAAAGGTCCCCGCTATGGAAACACCTCACCAGGGCACGGCCCTGTTTCATCTGCCCGGTCTGTTTGAATTTTATGACCTGTATGCGGCGTTTTTGCCGCTTTATCGTGCGCATCGGGAGTATTTTTACGACTGGTGCGCCATCGGCTCAATCTACGGCGCACCGTCTGACTGCTTATGGGCAGGTGGACGGGTCGAGTACAGTGACCGCACCCCACGCGAGGTGCTGGCGTTGACGCGTGAATACGGCATCTCGGCGCGGCTGACACTCAGCAATTCATTACTGCGCCCGGAGCATCTCACAGACCCGGACTGCAATGTGCTCTGCCGACTGTTTCAGGAACAAAATGACCCGCAAAACGGCGCCATCGTTCATGCTGAGCTGCTGACGCAGTACCTGAAAAAGAACTATCCATCGCTGTATCTTGTATCCTCAACCACAAAAGTGCTGACAGACTTCAACGATTTGCAGCGGGAGCTGGCACGGCCCGAGTTTCGCTATGTCGTGCCGGATTTCCGGCTGAACCGAGCATTTGACCGACTTGCAGCGCTGCCCCAGTCCCAGAAGGACAAGGTGGAGTTTCTCTGCAATGAGTGCTGCTGGTTCGGATGCACGGAACGCAGAGCCTGCTATGAGGCCGTCAGCCGCAAAAATCTGGGTCTGCCCGGCCCGGAGCATTACTGCAGCGCCCCCGGCGCAGCGGATGGGTATCGCTTCTCCCGAGCGATGGCGAACCCCGGTTTTATCGGCATCAAGGCCATCCGGGATACCTACCTGCCGAGGGGCTTCACCCAATTCAAGATCGAGGGGCGCGGCCTTGGCAGTGCGCTGATCCTTGAATTTTTGCTTCACTACCTGACCAAGCCGGAATATCAGCTGGCTGTCCGCGAGGAGTTGTATCTGGATACCATGCTGGACCTTTTCTGACCGACTTTGTGTCGGGCCGGGTGAAGCTGTTTGCATTTCTGCGTTGTAAGGCTCCTGTTACCCCAGCGCCACATCCAGCAACATCATCACACTGAAGCCGACAGCAAAGAATACTGTGCCAAGGTTAGAGTGCCGTCCCTGTGACATTTCGGGAATCAGCTCTTCCACCACGACATAGAGCATCGCGCCCGCAGCAAAGCTCAAAAGGTAAGGCAATGCCGGTATCACAAGCTGCGCGGCCAAAATCGTCACCACTGCGCCGATTGGCTCAACCACGCCCGAAAGCACACCGCCTGCAAAGGCCCTGCCTTTGCTCTCCCCTTCGGCGCGCAGGGGCATCGAGATGATGGCACCCTCCGGGAAATTCTGGATGGCTATGCCGAGGGACAGGGCCAGCGCGCTTGCCGCGGTGATCTGTGCGCTGCCTGCGAGAAAGCCGGCGTACATCACACCGACTGCCATGCCCTCCGGGATGTTGTGCAGGGTCACTGCCAGCACCATCATCGTAGTGCGGCCCAGCCTGCTTTTTGGCCCCTCAGCCTCCTCACTGCCGACATGCAGGTGGGGTATCAGATGATCCAGGGCAAGCAAAAACAGCACGCCGAACCAAAATCCGGCAAACGCCGGGAAAAAGGCGAACCGCTCCAACTTCTCCGACTGTTCGATTGCCGGGACCAGCAGGCTCCAGACCGATGCCGCCACCATCACACCGGCGGCAAAGCCTGCAAGTGAGCGCTGCACCAGATCTCCCAGAGCGCGCCGCATAAAAAATACGCATGCTGCGCCCAGCGATGTACCCAAAAAGGGGATCAGAATCCCCCAAAAAGTTTCTGTCAATGAAGTCGCCTCCTTTTATGGTATATACACAAAAACACAGGTACTTTATACCCCCTGTTGAAGGATGCTTTTGACAAGCTGCGCCCATTTGTAAGGGTAACAGGCCAGCAGTCCCACGAAAGAGCCGCCCAGAGAGCAGCCGTAGGCGGCCCGTATATGCCCGCCGCAGTTTTTCAGGATGTAGGCTTCGATTTTTTCGGTTTCTGCAAGCATTGTCGGAAATTCGGTACTTTCTGTTTCGTCAAAGCCATCATAGCTGACGCAAAGTACGCGAAAATCCCACTGCAACAGAGGGATCACTTGGCCAAAGTTGCTTTTCCAGTGGCAGCAGGTGCCGGGCAGCAGCAAAATGACCGGAGCGGTATCCGCCCCAAATTCATAAACCCTCATTCTCCTGCCTCCCGCAGCCACAGTCACTTCGCTTTACGGCGGTCAAACACAGCCAGCCTGTTTTGCTTTTGTGTACCGCAATGTCACAAAAGCCCGCTTGCTCAAGATATGCTTTCAGCTCAGTATCCTTGTAGATGGTCATGCCATCAATGATTTCTGTCCATTTTTTGTCTTTGTCCGTGTCGCCGTTGACTTCATTGCAGATGAGGAAGGTGCCGCCCGGCTTCAAAACCCGCCAAACCTCCCGGAAGCATTTTGCAAGGTCCGGCCAGAAATAGACGGTTTCAAACGCTGTGACTGCATCGAACCAATCGCTGGCAAAAATGATGCGCTGCACGCTGCCCTGCCAGATGACACAGCGATCCCTTTGAATCGCCTCTGCATTGAGACGGCGGGATTTTTCGACGCTGACAGCAGAGTAATCCACGCCCTTTACGATGCCGCGCGGACACCTTTTCAGCAGCCGTTTGATATTCGCTCCGCCGCCGCAGCCGCAGTCCAGCACCTTTGCGTCCGGCGCAAGATGCAGAAAGTGAAGCCCCCACAGCGCCACGGGGGTGTGGGCAAGGTTCATCATGGTGACCATCAGCCTGCCGCCGAAGCCTTTGGGGTCTCTCGTGTTTTCAAAAAATGACATCGTTTATCTCCTTTCAACTTTTTTACACTCTGCGTAGGTAAGTGGAATGGAATTCTGCAAAACAACACTTTTGCAAACGGTCCAGCCGTTTTGCTGCAAAAATGCCAGATACGCAGCACTCGTCCATCTGCTGTGCAGCGGAAAGCCTGCAATTTTCAGCGCAAGGGCCTGAAGATTTCCCCAAGGGGAATTCTCTGCATGGGTAAAGGTAGGAGCAATCAGCGTGCCATCGTTTTTAAGCACACGGCGAAACTCGATAAGGGCTTTCTCAGGGTGCGGAACAATGTGCAGTGCATTGGAGACAATGACAACATCAAAGGACTGGTCAGCATAAGGCAGATGGAACATATCCTGCACGGAAAAATACAGCTTGGAGGAAAAATCACCCCGCTTTGCCTGCGCAATCATCGCTGCGGAGGCGTCGGTAGCCTCAATGTGGTCGGCAGAACACAGGAGATGTTTTGCCACCTGCCCTGTGCCGGTGGCTACCTCCAAAACGGTTTTGTGCCACACAGCAGGGCGAAGCAATGCATATAATTGATCATAGGCTATTGCGTTCTTGCGCATAAAGCAGTCATACCTTGCTGCATTTCTGTCCCAAAAATTCTTTTTCGTAATGCTCGGCTCCTCGGTTTGCATCAACTAACTGCTGCTTATTTGAAAAGCTGCCCGGCGGCAGCATGGCAGCTTGTATATGCGCGTTAGAATAATCTAACCGCTGGATCGTAAAAAAGCTACCTGCAGTCAAAACGGCGCACCAGCAACGATTCTACGATATTTCGGTCATATAATAGCAGTCTGGCACCCAAATGTCAATAGGGTGCTAAAGGTGCTTTTGTGCGTTTGAATTTCAACAAAAAATCAATAGCGGGCAGTGCGCTTTACACTGCCCGCTATTGAGAAAAGCTTACTTTAGCCGTTTTCGTCCTTGGGAATGGCCAGATTCAAGAGGATAGCAACGAGTGCGGCGGGCACAATGCCGGAGCCGCCGAATACCAGAGAGAGCATCTGCGGTGCGTGTGCAAGGATGCCGTTATTGGCACCGATGCCATAGCCGAGACCGAGCGCTACAGAGACGATGCTCAGGCTGCGCGGGGTCAGCGGCTCGCGGGTGATGAGCTGAATACCGCTCACCACGATGGAAGAGAACATCATGACAGCTGCGCCGCCCAGCACCGACTGCGGCATGATCGAGACGAGCGCGCCCAGCTTGGGCACCAAACCGCAGAGAATCAGGAAGATGCCGCCGGTGGCCAGCGCAAAGCGGTTGACGACCTTGGTCATGCTGACAAGGCCGACATTCTGGCTGAAGGAGGTGTTGGGCAGTACGCCGAACAGTGCGGCAAAGCTGGAACCGATACCATCGCAGATGACGCCGCCGGACAGCTCAGTGTCGGTGGCCTCGCGGTCCATGCCGCCCATGATAACGCCGGAAATATCGCCCACGGTTTCGACCGCCGTGACGATGAACATAATCATGACCGGTGCGATCGCGCGCATATCAAACACCGGCTTGACCGGCATCAGCTGGGGCAATGCAAACCATTTGGCCTCGGCCACCTTATTCCAGTTCAGCACCCATGCCTTGGTGTAGGCAACGCCATCGGCGTTCAGCGCCGTGGTGGGCAGAACAAGGCCCATGAGAAACGCTGCAATGTAACCGCAGATGATGCCCACCAAAATCGAGGAGGAATTCAAAAAGGTGCTGCCGGAGTGCTTGCAGATCAGGATGACGACCAGCACAAAGATGGCGAGCAGCAGGTTTTCGACCGAGCCGAAATCCTGCGCGGTGTTGCCGCCGCCGAAGGAGTTTACGCCGACCGAGATCAGGCTCAGACCGATGGAAAGCACCACCGTGCCGGTAACGACAGAGGGCAGCAGCTTGCGCAAAGGCTTCAGAAAGAAGCCCAGCACTGTCTCAAACAGGCCGCCGATCAAGGAGGCACCCATGATCGCGCCGTAGGCCAGCACACCGCCGCCCATCGAGGCTGCGACCGAGCTGAATACCCCGATGAAACCGGAGGAGGTGCCCATGATGATAGGCACCTTGCCGCCGATGGGGCCGATGGAATACAGCTGAACCAATGTGACAATGCCCGCCACAAGCATGGCATTCTGCAGCAGCGTGACGCGCAGGTCGGCAAATTCGCCGCCGGCCAGGCCGCAGGCGCCCGTGATGATAAGCAGCGGCGTAAGGTTGCCGACAAACATCGCCAACACATGCTGCATGCCCAGCGGCAGTGCCTGCTTCAGGGACATCTTGCCTTCAAAGCGGAAGGCTTCGGGGGAAAGATCGTTTTTCTTCATTCCACAACTCCTCAGATAAACTATTACAATATAACATGTACCGCCAAAGCGGAAGGGCATACCGCCCTATTTACACATTATACCATCCCCCACCCTGTGATTGCAATTCCATCAGCCGCCGCAGCAAAAATTTTGTGTGTTTTTGAAGAAGGCTGAACGGTCAAAAAACCTTGATTGCCTGCTGCTTGCCGTGCAAAGTGTAGTGTACGGTCAGAACGTCGTCTGCATCCACGGTGCAATTTTCGGCGTGGTCGGTCAATTCCCGCAGGGCGTTGTATTGGCGGCGCATCTCATCCGTATAGCGACTGGGCATATCGGAGGTGAGCAGGATGCCGCTGAACAGCGCATTGACCCGGGCCAGGGTCTGCTTTTGCTGTAGGGTCAGCTTGCAGTTTTCCTCGCGCAGGAAGAATACATCGGGGTCGCTGCCGTAAGCACGCCCGTTGAGCTGGCGGCGGAAAATCGTGTTGCCGATGGACTGCCTTGTGGAGACCCGCTCGCGATGGAAAAGCCGCATATACCACACATCGTCCCAGTCCAGCCCTACATCACACCCAATGCGGCAGTAGTCAACGATGCCAAAGGCAGGCATGACCGGCACACCGCAGCCGAGGATCAGCTTGTCGCCGCACCATGAGCGCAGCAGTGCCATGGCGCGCTGCATCCGTCCTGCGCGGGATTCCCGGGCGTTGCCGAACGGTGCTGCGCCGTAGAGAAAGTCCAGCTTGACAAGGTCAAAGCCCCAATCCTGCAGGACGCGGTCAAAGACCTGCTTGAGGTAGGCCTGTACCTCCGGGTGGTCGATGTCCAGCGCATAAAAGCTGCTCCAGTTACAGCCGCAGCACCAGGGCTGACCGTCCGCCTGCAGCAGCCAGTCCGGGTGATCTTTGCAGAGCAGGGATTCCTTTTCGCAGACGAACGGTGCCAGCCACAGTCCTGCCAGAAAGCCGCTTTCATGGGCTGCATCTGCCAGCGGGCGCAGCCCGTTGGGGAATTTGGCAGGGTCAGGCTCCAGCCAGTCTCCTACCTTGCGCTCCCATCCATCATCGATCTGAAAGAGATCCCCTGCGCGGAAAAGCGTTTTGCAGCCGTTGAGGTCTTCCTGGATCGAGGCCTCGTCAATGTTCTGGTAGCGGTTATACCAACTGGAATACCCGGCCAGCCTGCGCGTGGTGCGGGGGCGGCAGCCCAGCGCCGCAAACCATGCGTCAAATACCTCGTCCTCGGTGCCCTCGGCAAAAAAGAGGGAGAACGCAGGAAAGCTGCCGCCGGTATGCTGTACCCCGGCGCAGTCGCGTTCAATGCGCAGCTGTGCGGCGCGGCTGTCATAGGAAAAAATCGTATAGCCCGGTGCCTCGTCCAGGCTGGCCAAAAGGCGGTAGGTCTTTCCGCGCCGGAAATAGCAGTAGGAGAAGCCGTGGCTCTCTCCCCTCTTGCCGCTGTAGGGAACAAAATGATAATCGCCGTAACGGTCAAAGCTGTATTTCTCCAAAAGAAATTTCGGGACACGCTCAACACCGTGCTGCCGGTCCCATTTGCCCAGCTCCGGGCAGGCGGTCCAGGTTTGGTAGCCGTTCATGAAGATCTTTTCTTCGCGCGCCATCGTCCACGGAAGCGCAGCAACCGCATTTTGCAGCACTCCGGCGGGCAGCTCTGCCCTCAGGCAGACGACACCGCTGCGCGGGGTGATGGCTGCCGTGCCGTCAAACTGGCCGCTGTCTGTTGCGGCATACCACTGCATCTCAGCCATTTTGAGTTTCCTCCCTGTGAAGCGCAGCGCTGATTTCGGCTGCGCGGTCATCCGTCAGGGTGAACCTTCGGTGGAACAGTACAAGCGCCGCCGCAAGGACGGCCATGGGCAGAACGGTCATCATGAGCCGCAGCCCGAGCAATGTACCGGCGCTCTGGGCAGCGATGGGGCCTGTCTCCTCGGCATTGCCGGTCAGCCCGATCAGATCCAGGCCGATGCCGGTCAGAAAAACCGCCACGCCGGACGCAGCCTTTACAACAAAGGTCTGCATCGAGAAGATAACGCTTTCCTCACGGCGCCCGGTCTTGAGCTGGCCGTAGTCCACACTGTTGGAGAGGAAAAGGGTCGTCAGTACGCTGAGCATGCCGTTGCAGGCAAACACCACCACGCCCGGCACGCAGAGCAGTGCCAGACTGCCGGAAAAGCCCGTCAGGCAGAGCAGGAGCAGCACAGCATAGCCGCCCAGCGCCAACCCCAGGCTTACCGTAAATACGGCAGTGTTGCTGAGTTTTTTGCGCAGCACCGGATAGAGGACCATCATGCCGAGGATCTGTGCCGCACCGCCGATGGTTGAGAACAGCGTGTAGCTGGCCTTCCAGCCTGTGCCGCCGAAATCGTACTTAAAGAAATAGATGATGAAGTTGGAGGTCAGATACAGCGCCGAGTTGATCAAAACGATGCTGCCTACGACCACAAGCGCCTGATCGTTGGAGAACAACGCCTTGAACATCTCGCCGACGGTGGCGGTCTTTATCTCGGCGCTGCCGGTCTCCTTGACGCTGGCGCAGCAGATCGCCTCGGTAACCACAAAGATGACAGCCACGAGCAGTGCTACCCAGCGGAAGCCGGTGCGCTCGCTGTCGCCGCCCAAAGCACCAACCAGCAGCATGGTAAACATCGCAATGAGCGCCGAGCCGACGCCCGCACAGGTGCGGCCCACGACTGACAGGTTTTCTCGGTCAGCAGGGGTGCGGGTCACGGCGGGGATCATCGACCAGTAAGGAATGTCCATCATCGTGTAGGTGACGCCCCACAGGATGTAGATGACGCTGAAGTAGACCATCATGTCGGCACCCTCCAGCACCGGCGCGGCAAACAGCGCGTAGAGAACCACCGCATTCAGGACGGTGCCGCTGAGGATCCACGGACGGAACCGTCCCCAGCGGGTGCGGGTCTTGGCCACCAGCACCCCCATAAAGGGATCGTTGAAGGCGTCAAACACACGCGCGATCATCAGGATCAGGCCGACAAAGGTGGCAGGCAGGCCCAGCACATCCTGATAATAGTACATGACATAGGAGGCAGACAGCGCGTAGACCATATCCTTGCCCACTGCGCCGATGCCGAAGGCGGCTTTTTGCTTTGTTGTCAGTTCCATACTGCACACTCCTTCTTTGTGACGGTAAATTCTACGGTGACAGGCGCACACTGCGGGGCCGAGACGGTCAGCGCGGCTGTACCTGTCTGCCCGACTGTGCGCAGATAAGTCCCGCCCATGCCGCCCTCGGCGGTTGCCGCCGCAGGGCCGACCAGCACGGCGGCACCGGTCACGGCAAAGGTCAGCGGCAGCTGTGCATAGACGGCAGGGCTGCCGTTTTCATCAAGGATCCGCACCCGAACTCCGGCCATATCGTAGGTGTCACCCTCCCGCAGGACGGTGGCGGAGGGCGTTACCTCAAGATGCAGCCGGTGGCTGGGGCAGAGCGTGACGCTCTTTACTACGGTATCCCCGTTTTTGGCATCGAACCGCCAACGCGTAGCTGCGCCGCCCCAGTTGCCGACATACTTGCCGTACAGCGCCACACCGTCCGCAAAGCTCATCTTATAGCGCACCATGCACCACGCCAGCTTCAGCTTGTAGCGCAGCGGCAGCCCGGCCAAGCCGTAGCGCCCGGCTGCAAGCAGACAGTCGCGCAGCGTATCGGCCTTGGCTTTGTAAAAATGCTCCTGCGTTTCAAGCAGGACACCGATTGTGTCATCCACGGCCAGCGGCGGGTGCGGCAGCGCCGTCCAGCCGCTTTTGTGCAGGGTCGTCACAAACACATCGTTTTTGTAAAGATCCACCCGCTCGGCGTTGGTAAACACATAGACCGTGCCGATTTGCCCGGCAGGATAGTCACCGATGTCCATCGTGGAGCTGACCGTCAGCACCGGCTCCTCCCCGCCCTGCGATGCGTAGACGGACGCCGCCAGCTTGGGATTGCGGAAGCTGTCCAGCACGCCGTGATAGCAGATGCGGTCCCCGGAGCCGAAATCCTTGTGGGTGGGATAATCAAACATACACCAGCCAAAACAGCCCGCATGCTCTCCATCTGCGTAGGCGGCGTCCAACACCCGCGCATGGCGCAGGGCATGCTCCTGCCGGTGCGGGGCATCGTCACAGGGCTTGGTGGGGTACATGTGCCCGTTGCATTCGGAGATCAGCAGAGCCTTGCTCAAATCAGGCGTTACATCCTTTTTTCGCTTGGCCCCGGCGTTTGAGCCATTATGGGAGAAATCGTTGTAGGCGTAAACATCCTCCAAGAGATGGCTCTTTTCCAGATACCGCACGCCCGAGGTCGCCCGGCTAGGGTCCAGTGCGTGGGCGATTTTATTGGTGCGCGTATAGAATTCGTCATCGTCTACGCTCTCATTGATGCGCACACCCCACAGAATAATGCTGGGGTGATTGCGGTTTTGCAGCAGCATCTCCTGCAGCATGGCACAGGCGCGGTCCTTCCATGCCGCATCACCGATGTGCTGCCAACCGGGCAGCTCGGTAAATACAAGCAAGCCCAGACGGTCGCATTCATCAAGAAAATACTGGCTTTGCGGGTAATGGCTCGTGCGCACGGCATTGCAGTGCAGCTCGTTTTTCAGGATGCGGGCGTCCTGCCGCTGCAGGCTTTCCGGCGCGGCGTAGCCGATGTAGGGGTAGCTTTGGTGGCGGTTCAGCCCGCGCAGAAAGGTCTTTTTCCCGTTTAGATAAAAGCCGTCCGCCCGGAACACAGCCGTCCGAAAGCCGAAGGTGGTCTCACGGCTGTGCAGCACCTGCCCTTCGGCATCGAGCAGCTCTGCTATGCAGCGATAGAGATTCGGATGCTCGGTGTCCCATGGCGCGGCGTCAGGCAGCGTAAGGCGGCATTCCGCCGATTCTGCCGGGGGCAGCTGGCGGCACACCAGCGTTTCGCCCGCACTGCTGCAGAGCCGGACGCGCAGCGCAGCGGCCTTTTCCGGTGCTTCTACGGTCAGCTGTACGGCAGCCTCGGTCAGCGTCGGTGTGTACACGAAAAGATCACTCACACGGCTCTGCGGCGAGGTTTCAAGCCAGACCTCCCGGTATAGACCGCCGTAGGTCAGGTAGTCGATGACAAAGCCGAAGGGCGGCAGGCTGGGATCCTCGCGCGTATCCAGCCGCACTGCCAGCAGATTTTCCTCGCCGCGGCGCACAAGGTCGGTAATTTCGATGGTGAAGCCGGTGTAGCCGCCCTGATGCTGCCCGGCCAGTTGGCCGTTCAGATAGATCTCCGCCTGATGGGCGGCCCCGTCAAAGCGCAGGAATACCCGGGGCGCATCGGGAACGGTCAGTGTGCGACGGTAACCGCAGACCATCTCATAGTCAGAGGGGTCTGCGTAGTGGAGCGGCAGCTCCCGGCAGGTATGGGGCAGACGCACCGGACGACAGCCAACAGGTTCACCCCGACAGAAGGCATCGCTCCATTGCTCTGTAAATTCCCAGTGATTGCAAAGACTGTATCTCATCGTACCAACAACCCCTCCAGTAAAATGGAAATCATCTCATCCAGGGCATCCGTGTAGGATATGCCCTGCGCATCGAGCGTGCGGTCTGCAAGAAAATCCTCAATGGAAGCGGAGATCATCCGCTGCAGAACCGGCAGGGATACCCGACGGATAATGCCCTCCCCCATCGCCTGCTCCAGCAGTGCCAAGGTAGGCTCCCAGCCGGTTTCCAGATGCTCCCGCACGCGCGCTGCGACTCTGGGATATTTTTCATCCAAAAGATCCATCTGCTGCAGATCCAGCGCGGTGTACTCCTCCGGCAGGGCGATAATGACCGCCCGCAACTTTTCAGCCAGGGTGCCGGGGCCGTCAAGGATGCGCTGCTTGCGGGCGTGGATCCTTGTGAACGCATCGTCCACCATATCCAGCAGCAGCGCCTCCTTGGAGGGGTAGACTGCGTAGATCGTCTTTTTGCTGATGTGCATCATCGCAGCGGCCTGCTGCATCGTAAAGCGCAGCCCGTCCCTGCGGAACAGCTCCATTCCGACTGCGCGCAGTCTTGTGCGCAGCTCGTTGTGTTCGTCCATCACTTGCCTCCTGCGGAAACCCGATTTAGCTTTCCGGTTTCCATTGTAGTGCGGAAACCGGTGCAATTCAAGCGGTTTCCTGCACTTTCTACCTTTTTGCCAATCGGGCACAGATTTTTTCGTCATATCGCCCATACGCTAAAGCCGTAACGGGACAGAAAAACGCCCCCGCACAGTGATGCGGGGGCGCTTTGCAGGTGCCTCAGTTCGTTTTTTCAGTTTTTTGCTGCAAGCGGGTCAGCTCCCGCAGCTCACGCACGGTGAAAAGGCCGCAGACAATGGCGGCAGCGCCGTCCGCAATGGGGCCTGCGTACATGACGCCGTCAATGCCCATAAAGAGCGGGAAGATGACGATGAGCGGCAGCAGGAACAAAATCTGGCGTGTCAGGGACATGAATACGCCGAGGCGCGCCTTGCCGATCGAGTTGAAAAAGTTGGAGGTGACCGGCTGGATGCCGTTAATCAGCGTCAGGAACATATAAATGCGGAAGTACCGCTCCGAAAACTGGTAGTACATCTCGCTGCCGGTGCCGAAAATACTGATGATCTGCCGCGGGAAAAGCTGGAAGCAGGCAAACGCTGCCAGAGAAAGCCCGGTAGCCACAGCCAGCGCCAGCAGATAGCTCTTTTTGACGCGGCGGTAGAGCGCAGCACCGTAATTGAAGCCGATGATCGGCTGTACGCCCTGCGAAATGCCGATGACAAAGGACATAAAGATCATGTTGACCTTTGAGATGATGCCCGCGCAGGCCAGAGGAATATCGCTGCCGTAGATCGACAGTGCACCGTAGTGTGCAAGGGTGTTGTTCAAAACGATCTGGACAACAGCCATAGCGATTTGGTTGAAGCAGGCAGATGCACCGTAGCTGAAGATCTTGCGTGTTCTGTCACCGTCAATCGTAAAGCAGCCCCATGAGAAGGGTACAGATTTAAAATGGAAGAGATACCGCATACTGATGCAGAACGAGGCGATCTGCCCGAGAATCGTGGCAAGTGCAGCGCCGGTCATACCCATATCCAGCCCGAAGATGAACAGCGGATCAAGGGCCGTATTGATAAGTGCGCCGATGAGCATCGACATCATGGAATAGCGCGGGCTGCCGTCTGCCAGAATCAGCTTGCTCATGCCGGTATTCATAATGAGGAACGGAAACCCCAGCGCTGTGATGCGAGTGTAGGCCTCTGCGTAGGGAAAAACATCCGGCGTAGCGCCGAAGAATTTCAGCATCGGCGTCAGAAAAAGCAGCGTGACCGCCATCAGCACAGTGCCGAACAGCGCCATCAGACACAGGCCGTTGCCTGCATATTCAGCAGAACGCTTTTCATTGCCTGCACCCAGCTGGAGACTGAAATTCGTCGCACTGCCGATACCGAGCAGCAGCGCAATGGCTGTGCAGGCAATCGAGAGAGGAAACGCAATGTTGGTGGCAGCATTGCCCAGCAGACCCACACCCTGCCCGATAAAGATCTGGTCAACAATGTTGTACAGCGACGTCACCAGCATCGAGATAATGCAGGGAATGGCAAAGCCGACAAGCAGCTTGCCTTCTTTTTCATATCCAAGCGGATTGGCAGCATCAGCCTGCGATGAAACTGTTTTTACGCTCATGCAGTTTTATCTCCTTTAATCCTGTTAATAAACGAAAATATAATAATAGTAACAAAATCCGGTAGGAAATGCAAGTCCGTTTGCCTTGAGGTGCTTGAGCTTGCCCTACATGAGCGGTAGACCGTGACACAAACAAAACCGGGGCGAACTTTTCGTTCGCCCCGGCAGTACCTAAATGATTGGAGTCATAGCCTCATAACCTTTATTCGTTATTTTTCAGAGTCGGTTCCTATTTTCATGGGGAATCATTCCCTTTGCAGAATTTCAGGCTTTGAGATTGAGGATCAACCTCTGACACTTAGTTCATTGGAGTTTCTCCTTATGGATCAGGTAGATTTCAGATACCCTCTGTTGGGTGGCGTGGAACCAGTCATGATAACCAGCCTTCTTTCATCCTGATCTATATGCTGCATGGGGGTCTTTGATGACGGCCCCTGAGTCTGCTGTTTAAAAGTAAGCTGCCTGACATCTCGTTCAATATTCTTTGTACAGGTTATGACCTGCGGCTTCGGATGCGGCGCTTTTTCATTCAGCAGGCCCAGGCCCGCCGGTGATGAATAGGATCTTTAAAGTTTGCCATTGGACTTGAGCCTCCTTCCTTACGAAATACCGCCGGTGTCTTGCTTTCTTTGGAGATTTCTTATGACATTTCTCCTTGGAAGATCAACTTCTCTTGGAGTTGTCTGCTCCTTATCTCCGGCTGTTTTCTTTCTGTGACTATACTATACCACAGCCCTTGGGATTCGTCTATTCGCAGATATGCCAACGATGCAGCGAAAGATTTGTGCAGTTTCAAGCTTGCCGCTCCGGGCAAAAAATGGTATAATAAATATGTTGGGCTGCTGTACAGCCCAGACTGTGCGCTGTCCCTTTTGGAAAGGGACGGCGCTTTTTTTGGCGGGATCGTGCTGTGATCCCACGGGCCGATCTGAACAGGCATTAAACAATATTCACTGCAAAACTACTGTAAAGCAGCTGCCGCTGCCGGGGCGGCTGTCCACAGTGACAGCTCCGCCGTGCAGGGCGGCTATTTTTTGTGCCATGGCAAGCCCTAAGCCGTTGCCCTGCGTCCGATGGCTGGTGTCCCCCTGATAGAACTGCTCAAAGATATGGCGGCAGGTTTCAGCGTCTATACCGCAGCCCTGGTCAGTGACAGCCACAACCGGGCTGCCATGCTCGCGGTGCAGTGTTACGCTTATGGTTCCGTTCTCCGGGCTGAACTTGGCGGCATTATCCAGCAGATTCAGCCAGATCTCCTTTACCAGCGCTTCGCTGCCGTGGTAGGTGCAGGGGGCCAGCTCGGCCTCAAACTGCAGCGGCTTATCGCGCCACTTTTGCCGGGTCACAAGGATGCACTGGCGCAGCTGCTCATCCAGCGAAAAGTCTGTACAGTCGGTCAGAATGGTCTGTGCCTCGATACGATTCAAGAGCAGCACACTGCCGGAAAGCTGTGCCAGCCGCTTGCTCTCATCGCGGATGATTTGCAGATACTCTCGCTGCTCCTCAGGTGTGACATCCTCGTCCAGCAGCAGGTCAGCAAAGCCGCTGATGCTGACGATGGGCGTCTTGAACTCATGGGAAAAGTTATTTACAAAATCCTTGCGCAGCAGCTCCGTGCCGGAAAGCTCCTCCGCCGCTTTGTTGAAGGCTGCTTTGAACTCCCGGATCTCGATGGGCTCATACCCGTGGGCGGCGGGCTGCAGGCGCACGGTGAAGTCCCCCGCCGCCAGCCGGTTCATCGCCTGTATGATGTTTTTGATAGGCTTTATTAACACAAGGCGAATCGCAACCACAAGGCTGATGGCCATCAAAATACAGCCGGCATACAAAATAACCAGTGCGCCGCCGATGCTGACGCTGCCGTCTTGGATAAAAAAGCCGTGGTCAGCCTCCAATACCACCAGCACCGTCGCAACGGTCAGATTCAGTGTAACGATGAAAAACAGGTTCAGCACCAGCAGCATTGTCAAATTTACGGTGCGCACGCAGTCGCGCAGCTTGTTTACAAATTGTGCCATATCACACCTTCTTTATAGCACGGTAGCCGATGCCGCGAATGGTCTGTATCTCAAACTCCGGCCAATCGTAAAAGCGGGTGCGCAGCCGATTGATGTGAACATTTACCGTTTTGTCGTCACTTTCGCTGTCCATGCCCCAGATCTCATCCAGCAGCTCCAGCCGGGTAAAGGTCCTTTCCGGGTAAGCCAGCAGCTTGTATAGAAGGTTGAACTCCTTGGGCGGCAGCACCTGCGCATCGTGGCCGCGCCGCACGGTATGGGTGTCGTAGTCCAGCTCGACATCCCCTATCGTGATCCTGTGTTCATCCACGATGCGGGCGCGGCGCAGCAGCGCCTTGATGCGTAGCACAAGCTCCTGCCGATCCGGTGGTTTTGTCATATAATCATCGGTACCAACGATAAAGCCCGTGTGCTTGTCCTGCGGCATATCCTTGGCCGTCAGCATTAAAATAGGCAGCATGCTGCCGCTTTCCCGGATGGTCCTGGTCAGGGTAAAGCCATCCATCCGGGGCATCATCACATCGCAGAGCAGCAGGTCTATATGGTTGTGGTCGAGCATTTCCAGTGCCTGCACACCGTCGGCAGCACTCAGCGGCTCATAGCCCGCTCGCTTTACGATGGCGCAAAGCAGACGCGCTGTGCTGGGGTCATCCTCGGCAATCAAAATACGAAACATCGTGTACCCTCCTTGGTTCTATTATAGTACAGCGCAAAGATAAACGAAAGATAAACCTTCCCGTTTACCAAAGGTTTATTTTGGCGGTGTATCCTTAGGAGCATCGAAACAAAAAACAACCTACGGGAAAACGGAGGATACAGCTATGAAAACCATCTATCTTGTCACCGGTGCTGCCGGATTTATGGGCACTAATGTCTGCGCACAGCTTTTGGAGCGCGGCGATGCCGTGCGCGCTTTTGTGCTGAAGGGCGACCCCGCTGTAAAATTTGTGCCGAAGGCCGTCGAAATCTTTGAGGGTGACCTCTGCAGTGCCGGGGATTGCGAGAAATTCTTTGCCGTGGAGCCGGGCACCCAGACCGTCTGCATCCACTGCGCGAGTATGGTGACGATCAACCCGAATTATAGTGAAAAGCTGATCGCCGTCAATGTGGGCGGCACCGAAAACATGCTGAACGCCGCCAAAAATCACTCTGAGTGCAAAAAGTTCGTCTATGTTTCCAGCACCGGCGCCATCCCTGAGCTGCCTAAGGGCGAGAGCATCCGCGAGGTATACAGCTTTGTTCCCTACGATGACAATCGCGTGGTCGGCTGGTACAGCCGCAGCAAGGCAATGGCGACCCAGAAGGTGCTGGACGCCGCCGCTGACGGGCTGAATGCCTGCGTGGTGCATCCCAGCGGTATTCTTGGCCCCAACGACCCCGCCATCGGGCAGACGACCCGCACGCTGATCCAGATCCTGAACGGTGAAATGCCCATCGGTATGCAGGGCTCGTTCAATCTTGTCGATGTGCGCGACCTGGCCGCCGGTACGATTGCCGCCGCTGACCGCGGGCGCAAGGGCGAGTGCTACATCCTTTCCAATGACGAGGTTTCGCTGAAGGGACTCTGCGAAATGCTGAAGGCAGAAACCGGCTGCCGCGGCTGTCTGTTTTACATGCCGCTGTCGCTTGCCCATTTTGCCGCCAAGCTGATGGAGGCACGCGCCGCCAAGACCGGTAAGCCTGCTGTACTGACTGAGTTTGCCGTTTACAATCTGGAGCGCAACAACCATTTTGAATGCTCCAAGGCAAAAAAAGAGCTTGGCTTTGCCCCGCGTCCCTACAAGGAAACCCTGCATGATTTGGCGGTTTGGCTCAAGCAGGAGGGAAAAATCGCATGAAGAAGGTTTGTGTTATCACAGGCGACGGCAGCGGCATGGGGCTTGCCACGGCGAAGCTCGTCTGTGAAGAAGGACATTACACGATTTTGGTGGGGCGCACGGCGTCCAAGCTGGAAAAGGCAGTCAACGATCTGCGCAGTGCAGGCGGCGAGGCTGAAGCGTTCAGCTGTGATGTTTCCGACCGTGAAAGCTGTTTTGCGCTGGCCAAACACGCCGCCGAATGCGGCGAAGTAAAAGCGGTATTACACATTGCGGGCCTCAGCCCTCACATGGGCGATGCTGAAAAGATTTTGCGCGGCAATGCGCTGGGCACAGTGAATATCAACGATGCCTTTTATGAGGTCATGGCACCGGGAGGCTGTGTGATCGACACCTCCAGCATGAGCGCCTACCTTGCCCCGCAGTTTGTCATGCCCAAGGGTGCGTACAAGCTGGCGCGCACTGACCGTGAAAAATTCATCAAAAAGCTGGTGGCGCGGGCAGGCATCGCCCCTAAGGACGCCCGCCCGGGTCTGGCCTACGCTATCAGCAAGCATTTTGTAATTTGGTTTGCTAAGACCGATGCCGCACGCTTTGGCGAGAAAAATGTGCGTTGCCTGAGTGTGACACCCGGCAACTTTGACACGCCGATGGGCGCACTGGAAAGCGGGCAGGCGGATGTATTCAAAAAATACTCTGCTCTCAAGCGCAACGGAAAGCCGGAAGAAATCGCCGCCTTGTTTGCGCTTCTTCTGGATGAGCGGCTGGGCTTCCTGACCGGAGCAGACATTCTTATGGACGGCGGCGTTGTGGCAAGCGGCGCCAGCGGATTGAGCAAATAAAAAAGGGCAGCAAAGTAAACCCCGATTTTAGCTTTTGGGGTCTGCTTTGCTGCCTTTTTGATTTTGTGCTCTCGCTTGGCTGTACTTTAGTGCAGCTCGCTTTCGCAGCGGTCCAGCACGGCGGCGATAACCTGATCCATGTCGTAATACTTATACTCACCCAGGCGTCCGCCGAAGATGACCTTCGGCTCGGCATCGGCCAGCTTCTTGTACTCGGCATACAGTGCGCCGTTTTTAGCATCGTTGACGGGGTAATACGGCTCGTCACCGGGCTTCCACTCGGAGGAATACTCGCGGCTGATGATCGTTTTGGGCAGGTCGTTGCCGTTCTCGTCCTTGCCGAACTCGAACCATTTATGCTCGATGATGCGGGTCCACGGCGTCTCGCGGTCCGTATAGTTGACGGCGGCGTTGCCCTGGAAGCTGGGCTTGTCGAGCAGCTCATTCTCAAACCGGACGGAGCGGTACTCCAACGTGCCCAGCTTATAATCAAAGTAAGCGTCAATCGGGCCGGGTAGACGATTTTGTCAGCCAGTGCGTCCAGCGCGGCCTTGTTTTCGAGGTAATCGGTGTTCAGCCGCACCTCGATGCCGTCCAGAAGATTGGCGATCATCTTGGTGTAGCCGCCGATGGGAATGCCCTGATACAGCGCGTTGAAATAGTTGTTGTCAAAGGTCAGCCGCACAGGCAGGCGCTTGATGATAAAAGCAGGCAGGTCCTTGCAGTCGCGGCCCCACTGCTTTTCGGTGTAGCCCTTGATGAGCTTCTCATAAATGTCGCGGCCCACAAGGGAGATGGCCTGCTCCTCAAGGTTCTGCGGCTCGTGGGTGATCTCACGGCGCTGCTCCTCGATCTTGGCGGCTGCCTCCTCCGGTGTGACGACGCCCCACATTTTATTAAAGGTATACATGTTGAAGGGCAGCGAATACAGCTCACCCTTATAGTTGGCAACGGGAGAGTTCGTAAAGCGGTTGAACTCGGCAAACCGGGTGATATAGTTCCAGACCTTTTTGTTGTTGGTGTGGAAGATGTGCGCACCATACTTATGGACGTTGATACCCTCGATGTTCTCGGTATAAATGTTGCCCGCAATGTTGGGGCGCTTATCCACGACCAGCACGGATTTGCCGTGGACCTTGGCCTCATGGGCGAAGATGGCACCGTACAGACCGGAGCCGACTACCAGATAATCATATTTCATATAACAGGTGTTCCTCTCTTTAAAAGTCACAGGGATATTGTGCGGTAATGGCATGGAGAGCCTTACTCCACTGTCAAAAAGCGGCAGAAAGGCGTTTCAGTCTCTGCCGAATAGATCTCTTGTGTAGACCTTGTCCTGCACATCGTTGAGGCAGGCATCGTAGCGGTTGGCCAGAATGGCCTGACTCTGCCGCTTGAATTTGTCTAGATCGTTGACCACTGCCGAACCGAAGAAGGTCTTGCCGTCCTCCAGCGTAGGCTCATAGATGATGACCTGTGCGCCCTTGGCCTTGATGCGCTTCATGACACCCTGAATCGAGCTTTGGCGGAAATTGTCGCTGTTGCTCTTCATCGTCAGGCGGTAGACGCCGATCGTGACGGGCCTCTCGCGGCTTTCGTCAAACTCATTTTCCTGATCGTAGCCGTAGTACCCGGCCAGCTTCAGCACGCGGCCAGCGATGAAGTCCTTGCGGGTGCGGTTGGACTCCACAATGGCCTCGATGAGATTTTCCGGCACATCGGCGTAGGCTGCCTTTGCGTCCAGCGTAGCGGTCAGATCCAGCTCCTTCTCAGCCAGATATTTCTCGATGTAATCATCCCGGATCGGCGATTTGCGCGTTGATCAATGCGACCTTTTCCGGCAGGATATCCACCGCCGTCACATGATGGTGCTGGGAAAGCAGCGTGGCAATCGAAAGCCCCACATAGCCGGTCCCGGCCACCGCGATCTTATATTTTTTCATAGCAGTTTATACTCCGCAGCTGCGAATTTTCCGTAAGGCAGCGGTCAAAATTGCGCCGTGCCGACTTACCGTATGTGGGTTTGTTATAGCACGTCACCGGCCACAATTCAATATTGCCGCTTCCCTCAGAATTGTTTGAACAATAATCCAGTATTGAAAACAATCGTCTCTACTCAGTCTTTGCTGTATCTGCTAAGATAGAATCACGGTACTGGCGTGGTGTCAGACCGGTTTGTTTACGGAAAACACGATAAAAGTAATTGTCATCCAGGAATCCGATCCGCTGGCAGATCTGTGCATTGGACAGATTCGTATCGCAAAGAAGCTTCATCGCTTTTTGGATGCGCAGGTGCGTGATCTGCTCGTTGATGCCGCAGCCATAGAGCTGCCGTGAAAGATAGTACAGCCCGGTACGGCTTAGCGAAAGATCACGGCAGATTGTTTCGTTTGTCAATGTCTCATCCAGATGTTCCGCCAGGTAGCGGCTCAGCTTTTCCTGCGCACTGCCCGCTGCCAGCCGCGTCAGCCCCTTTTGGTACAATGCAGCCGCCGCCAAAGCCAGCAGATCCGCTGCTGATTTCAGCACCGGATAGGGCGTGCGCGGCAAGGCATTATAGGCTTTTTGCAGTGCCGTTTTATCAATTGCGTAAGCCGAGCAGCATTTTTGTGCATAGCTCCACTCGCTCTGCTCATCGGCCCCCTGTACAATGTGGCTCAACAGCAAAAAGCCCACAACAGCACCATCGATTTGGACCGGCGTGATCACTTCGATCAACCCCGCATGGCAGGGGTAGATGATCGTCTGCTTTTGCCGCGTTGCCTTGCGGCAAGCCGCCTGGTCACACAGGTAACAGCCGGTCTTGCCATCAGGCACACTGCGGATCAAGCGGCAATAAGCTGGCAGTTCCGGCGGATAGGCAAGCACTTCGATTCCATACGAATCAAAAACGGCGGAGCGCAGCCCCGTAAGGCAGTGAAAATCCTGCAAGAGGACCAAAAGCTCCTTTTTATTGAAAACGGTTCCCATGGGTGCGTTCCTTTCCGAACATTAAGATAGTTTTATGATAAAGACCATCCTTTATTTTGTCAAGGAGGATCCCTATGATTGACTTAAAGCAGTGTTCTCTCGGCATTGAGTTGGGTTCCACCCGCATCAAAGCTGTGCTGGTGGGCGATACCTGCAAGCCTGTGGCCCAGGGCGATTTTACCTGGGAGAACCGGCTGGAAAACGGCATCTGGACCTACCCGCTGGAGGAAGTCTGGCAGGGTGTGCAGGCTGCCTACGCGGCATTGGCTGCGGATGTGCTGGCCAAGTGTGGCCAGCCGCTGACCACAGTGGGGTGCATTGGCGTTTCGGCTATGATGCATGGGTATCTGGCGTTTGATGCTGCGGGCAAGCTGCTGGTACCGTTCCGCACATGGCGCAACACGATGACCGGCGCGGCAGCAGAAGAGTTGACCTCGGCGTTCGGGTTCAACATCCCGCAGCGGTGGAGCGCAGCACACCTGTACCAAGCCATGCTGAACCGCGAGCCACACCTGCAGCAGCTGGACTTTTTCACCACGCTGGCAGGCTATGTACACTGGCAGCTGACCGGGCGCAAGGTGCTGGGCGAAGGCGATGCCAGCGGCATGTTCCCGATTGACAGCACCACCGGCGGGTATGATACCGCAATGCTCGCAAAATTTAACGCACTGGCAGACAAGCAAGGCTGCCCCGTGGATCTTGTCAAACTGCTGCCTACCGTTTTGCCCGCAGGCGAGGACGCCGGTATGCTGACCGTCGAGGGGGCGAAGCGGCTCGACCCAACCGGCACGCTGCAGCCCGGCATACCGTTCTGCCCACCGGAGGGCGACGCCGGCACCGGCATGGTGGCAACAAACAGTGTCGCCCCGCGCACCGGCAATGTCAGCGCAGGCACCAGCATTTTTGCCATGGTCGTCCTGGAAAAGCCGCTGTCCAAGGTCTACCCGGAAATCGACATGGTCACGACCCCCGACGGCGCGGCGGTCGCCATGGTCCACTGCAACAACTGCACCAGCGATTTGAACGCCTGGGTCGATCTGCTGGCCGAGAGCGCGGCACGGTGCGGAGCAGGCATCGACAAAGGTGCGTTGTTTACCCTCCTGTTTAACGAATCGCTGCACGGTGCGCCTGACTGCGGCGGCATCACGCCCGTCAACTACATTTCCGGTGAGAGCGTCACCCACCTGGACGCGGGCGTCCCCCTGCTGCTGCGCCGCCCGGACAGTGCGTTTACGCTGGCCAACTTTATGCGCGCCAACATCTATTCTGCCTTTGCCACGTTGGCGATGGGGCTGGAAATTCTGCGCAAAGAAAATGTGGCTGTGAATACCCTGCTCGGCCACGGCGGTATCTTCAAAACGCCGGGCGTGGCCCAGCGGTATCTGGCTGCTGCGGCGGGTGCGCCTGTGACCTGCATGGAAACAGCCGGTGAGGGCGGTTCCTACGGCATGGCCCTGCTGGCTGCGTATCGTCTGCACCGCGCCGACGGCGAAACGCTGGCCTCGTATTTGAACCGCTGCGTTTTTGCCGACGCCCAAAGCACGACCCTGTTCCCCGACCCTGCCGAGCAGTCCGGGTTTGCCGCCTTTTTGACCCAATACCAAACCGCGCTGAGAGCCGAGCGCGCCGTTGTAAAATAAGGGCAATACCGCATAATTCTAAGTGCCGATACGGCAAGCGAGGTGCGGCAGCTGCCGGAGCGGTGCTTAAGCCGTAAGGCGGGAATTATGCGGTATTGCCTAAGGGCTTGTATGCGTCGGCTGCCGGGCAACGCCAGCCAGCGGCGGAAAGGCCGGAGCAGCAGCTGTTCTTGAACGATTTAGCGTTAAAGCAGAAAGGATAACCTATGCTGGAAGCATTAAAGCAGCAAGTTTATGAAGCCAACATGGAATTGCCCCGCCGAGGGCTTGTAACCTACACCTGGGGCAATGTTTCGGGCATTGACCGCGAGAAGGGGTTGTTTGTCATCAAGCCGTCCGGCGTGGAATATGACGAACTTACACCGGAAATGCTCGTTGTCATGGATTTGAACGGCAACAAGATCGAGGGCGAGCTGAAGCCCAGCAGCGACACGAAAACGCATCTGGAACTGTACAAGGCGTTCTCGGCGCTGGGCGGCATCGTGCACACCCACTCGACCCACGCAGTGGCCTTTGCCCAGGCGCGGCGCGACCTGCCCGCCTTTGGCACGACCCACGCCGACTATTTTTACGGCCCTGTCCCCTGCACGCGGGAGCTGACGCCTGGAGAGATTGACGAGGACTACGAGAAGAACACCGGCAAGGTCATCATCGAGACGTTCCAAAACCGCGGCATTGACCCGGTGCATGTACCCGGTGTTCTCTGTGCCAGCCACGGTCCCTTTACCTGGGGCAAAGACGCGGCGCAGGCTGTCTACCACGCTGTTGTACTGGAAGAAGTCGCAAAGATGGCAATTTTGACTCTGACCATTGACCCCGATGCACAGCCTGCCCCACAGCATGTTTTGGACAAGCATTTTATGAGAAAACACGGACCAAACACCTATTACGGCCAGAAATAAGGAGGTTTTACCGTATGAAATTTTACATTGATACCGCCAACGTCGACGAGATCCGCAGTGCCAACGACATGGGCATTATCGCCGGTGTCACCACAAACCCCAGCCTGATTGCCAAAGAGGGCCGCGACTACGCCGAAACGTTGAAAGAGATTGCCACCATCGTGGACGGCCCCATCTCCGGCGAGGTCAAGGCGACCACAACCGATGCCGAGGACATGATCGCCGAGGGCCGCGCCATCTACGCGCTGGACCCGAAGCACATGGTGGTCAAAATCCCCATGACCGCCGAGGGGTTAAAGGCCATCAAGGTGCTGTCCGGCGAGGGCATCCCTACGAACTGCACACTGATTTTCAGCGCAAACCAGGCGCTGCTGGCAGCCCGCGCGGGCGCCACGTATGTCAGCCCGTTTTTGGGGCGTCTCGATGACATCGGCCAGCCGGGCATTGATCTGATCGAGACTATCCATGATATATTCCTGAACTATCCGGACATCGAGACTCAAATCATCGCCGCCAGCGTGCGCAATCCCATCCATGTGACCGACTGTGCCCTGGCTGGTGCCGACATTGCCACGGTGCCGTACAAGGTCATCGAGCAGATGCTTCACCATCCGCTGACCGATGCCGGCATTGAGAAGTTCAAGGCCGACTATACAAAAGTTTTTGGCGTCAACGGATAAATCTTCCGTAAGGAGGAGACAAAGATATGTACTATATTGGGATTGACCTCGGCACCTCTGCGGTGAAGCTGCTGCTGATGGACGAAACGGGCAGCATTACCAACATCGTCAGCCGGGAATACCCGATCGCCTTCCCGCATCCCGGTTGGAGCGAGCAGGACCCCGCCGATTGGTGGGCGGCGGTCTGCGACGGCATCCCCGCGCTGCTGGACGGGTTTGATGCTTCTCAGGTCAAGGGCATCGGCGCGGGCGGCCAGATGCACGGGCTGGTGGTGCTGGACAAAAATGACGCGGTTATCCGCCCCTGCATCCTTTGGAACGATGGCCGCACCCAAAGGCAGGTCGACTACTTAAACGGCGTTATCGGCAAAGACAAGCTGAGCCGTTACACCGCAAACATCGCCTTTGCAGGCTTCACCGCACCCAAACTGCTTTGGATGCGGGAGAACGAGCCGGACAACTTCGCCCGCATCGAAAAAATCATGCTGCCGAAGGATTACATCAACTATAAGCTGACCGGCGTCCACTGCACCGACTATTCCGACGCATCGGGCATGCTGCTGTTGGACGTGGAGCACAAATGCTGGAGCAAGGAAATGCTGGACATCTGCGGCGTGCAGGAATCCCAGCTGCCGAAGCTGTTTGAGAGCTGGCAGCCCGTCGGCACGCTGACTGCCGAAGCCGCCCAAACGCTGGGCCTGCCTGCGGATGTGATCGTTTGCGCAGGCGCGGGCGATAACGCCGCTGCGGCTGTCGGCTGCGGCGCGGTGGGCAGCGGTAAGTGCAATATTTCCTTGGGCACATCGGGCACGGTGTTCATCACCAGCGATACGTTCGGCGTCGACAAGCAGAACGCCCTGCACAGCTTCGCCCACGCGGACGGAGGGTATCATTTGATGGGCTGCATCCTCTCGGCTGCGTCCTGCAACAAGTGGTGGAGCGAAGAAGTGCTGCACACCACTGACTACGCTGCCGAGCAGACACCCATTACGGCGGACAAACTGGGCGCGAACGACGTCTACTTCCTGCCCTACCTGATGGGCGAACGCAGCCCCCACAACGATCCTGCCTCGCGCGGTGCGTTCGTCGGGCTGCGGATGGACACCCCGCGTGCCGCGCTGACCCAGGCGGTACTCGAAGGTGTGGCGTTTGCGATTCGCGATTGTGTGGAGATTGCGCGGGCACAAGGCGTGAAGATTAAAGCCAGCACGCTCTGCGGCGGCGGCGCCAAAAGCCCGCTGTGGCGGGAGATTTTGGCGAACGTGCTGGGCATCCCGCTGACGCTGCCCCAGACCGAGCAAGGCCCCGGCTACGGTGGCGCGATGCTGGCGGCGGTGGCCTGCGGGGCATACCCCAACGTGCAGGCCTGTGCCGAGGCGCTCGTCCACGCCAAGAGCACAACCGAGCCGGACGCCGCGCTCGTCGAAAAATACAACGCGCGCTACGCCGTGTGGCACAAGCTGTACCCGGCACTGAAAGTATCCTTTGCGGAAATGGAGGCACTGCAATGAAGATTTTTTCTGTAACCGACCCGGAATTCAAGCCTTATGGCCGCGTTGTGACCGGGCTGAATACCGCCAAAGCGGAAATTTTGGCCGCCTTGGCAAACACCCCGCTGCCCGCAGCTACGGATTATGTGGCCGAGGACGCAGCCCTGCAGGAACTGCCCGCCGCCGTCGAAGTGTCGGAGCATCTTTTCGGCGGCATGCCCTGCCAACTGGGCTGGTGCAACGGTCACAACACCTATTTGAACTGCCTGGAATACCACCGCGACAGCGAGTTCAATCTGGGTACCGAAGATTTTGTGCTGTTGCTTGCCAGGCAGGAGGAAATCGCGGACGGCAAGCTGGACACCGCCAAGGTCAAGGCGTTCCGTGTCCCGGCAGGCACACTGGTGGAAGTCTACGCCACGACGCTGCACTACGCGCCCTGCCATGTGGACGCAGCCAAGGGCTTCCGCGTGCTGGTCGCTCTGCCCAAAGGCACCAATACCGCAAAGCCCGCCATCAAGAATGACGGCGGCGATGACCCGCAGCTGTGGGCCCGCAACAAGTGGCTGTTCGCCCATCCCGACAGCGCCGAGGCCAAGGCCGGGGCGTATGTTGGATTGGTGGGGGAAAACGTACATATTTAGGAGCATATAGAATGCTCCCCTACGATACAGGAAAGTTCCACGGCATCCCCGTAGTGGCGGATTCCATATCCGCCCGCCATTGCAAAATGTGTAAATATATAGGAGGCAAAACCATGAAATCATCCAACATCCCCGAGGTCAAGCTCGGCATCATCGCCGTCAGCCGTGACTGTTTTCCCATCGCCCTAAGCGAGAAGCGCCGCGCTGCCATCTCTGCCGCCTGCGCCGCTAAGGGTACTGACCTGTACGAGTGCAAGACCACTGTCGAGAACGAGCACGACATGCAAAAAGCCGTGGCCGAAGTCACCGCCGCAGGCTGCAATGCGCTGACCGTATTCCTCGGCAACTTCGGCCCCGAAACACCCGAAACGCTGATTGCCAAGCACTTTGACGGCCCCTGCATGTTCGTAGCGGCAGCCGAGGGCGACGGCGATATGATCAATGGCCGCGGAGATGCGTACTGCGGTATGCTGAACTGCTCCTACAACCTCGGCATGCGCCATCTGAAGGGCTATATTCCCGAGTATCCCGTCGGCACAGCGGAGGAAATTGCCGACAAAATCGCCGAGTTTGTGCCGATTGCCCGCACCATTCTGGGCGTGCGTGATTTGAAAATCATCACCTTCGGCCCGCGCCCGCAGGACTTCTTCGCCTGCAATGCCCCCATCAAGGGCCTGTATGAGCTGGGTGTTGAGATCGAGGAAAACTCCGAGCTTGACCTGCTCGTTTCCTACAAAGAGCATGCGGGCGACCCGCGCATCGCGGACGTCTGCAAGGACATGGCCGCCGAGATGGGCGAGGGGCACTATTACCCCGACCTGCTGACCCGCATGGCGCAGTTTGAGCTGACCCTGCTCGATTGGGCCGAGAACCACAAGGGCAGCAAAAAGTACGTTGCCTTTGCTGATAAGTGCTGGCCCGCTTTCCCGTCGCAGTTCGGGTTTGAGCCTTGCTACGTCAACTCCCGCCTTGCCAGCCGCGGCATCCCCGTGGCCTGCGAGGTCGATATTTACGGTGCCCTGTCCGAGTACATCGGTATGTGCGCCTCCGGCGACACCGTCACCCTGCTGGACATCAACAACAGCGTGCCCAAGTACATTTATGATGAGGACATCACCGGCAAGTTCAATTACAAGCTGACCGATACCTTCATGGGCTTCCACTGCGGCAACACGCCATCCTGCAAGATGTGCAGTGACCGCGCCGTCAAGTACCAGCTCATCCAGCACCGCCTGCTGGAGCCCGCCGGCAGCGACCCCGATTTCACCCGCGGCACGCTGGAAGGCGACATTGCGCCGTCCGACATCACGTTCTACCGTTTGCAGTGCGACAGCGAAGGCCAGCTGCGCGCCTACATCGCTCAGGGTGAAATTTTACCCGTTGCAACGCGGTCTTTCGGCGGCATCGCCATCTTCGCCATTCCCGAGATGGGCCGTTTCTACCGCCATGTCCTGATTCAGAAGCGCTACCCGCACCACGGTGCCGTTGCCTTCGGTCACTATGGCAAGACGCTGTTTGAAGTGTTCAAGTTCCTCGGCATTGCGGACATTGCCTACAACCAGCCCAAGAGCCTGCCGTATCCCACAGAAAATCCGTTTGCATAATAAATAAGGAAAGGTAAAGAAGAGCTGCGTATGAATCAGCAAGGATCGCAGAAGATCGACGCTTACCGGCGTGCCAGCAACTATCCGGCAGCCGGTCAGCTCTATCTGCCGGATACCCCCCTGCTGCGCCGCCCGCTGAAGCGTGAGGACGTCAAGCGCAAGCTCATCGCCCACAAGAACTGCATCCACGAGATTGGTCAGGATATGCCCGAAATTTTGGATCGGAAGCGGCATCTGCCGGAGAAGATCTACACTTTTTAATTAAAAATCATTCTTCACCGCAAAAAAAGGTGCGTTCACCCCTTGGCCCCCTCTGCGAGGGGGCTCCGCCCGCAGGCGGTGGGGGAGAGAACTGTACGGCTGCCCGAAATATTTCGGGCTATGGCAAGGTTCTCTCCCTCCGCCCCTTCGGGGCACCGCTCCCCCTCTGGCGCAAGCGCCACCTCCCCCGTATCGGGGGAGTCTGTCTCGCAGAGGGAGGTTTTTCGACACGCCGAGGAGAGATGTGGCTCACATCTCTCCTTTTTGCGGTGACTGGCAGGTGGAAAGTACAGCCTTTTCTGCACCACCATAGGATTTGAACCAACCGTCCTTGATCTCACAGACCTTGGTCGGCGCGCTCAGCGAGATCTCATCCGGCTTATCCTTGCCGTACACGACAATGCTGCGCCGCACGCCAAGGCTGGTCATTACCTTTTTGCTGACGCTGCGCATCGGCAAGGAGAAAAACACGCCGATCCTGCGGTTTGCCTGCATCTTTTCCAATGCGGCATATATGGGCTTTCCGCTGATTCAGGCGCTGTTCGGGGCCGAGGGGCTTTTGTACGCCAGTGCTTATGTGACAGTGTTCAATATTTTACTGTGGACCGTCGGCTATGCGATGGTCAGCGGGAAGGTCCGCCCCGGAGAGGTGCTGCACAGCATCCTGATAACGCCGGTGCTCTGGTCCGTTCTGCTGGGCCTGACCCTGTACCTGTGCCGGGTCAATGTGCCGGAGCTTATCCGCCAGCCGCTGCAGCTGGTCGGCAACATGAACACACCGCTCTCGATGATTATCACCGGTATGCTGATTGCCGGCAGCAAGCCGGAAAAGCTGCTGGGCAACCGTGAGATATACCGCATCATTCTGATACGTATGTTGTTCATCCCGCTGGTGAGCTTTCTGCTGTTCCGGCTGCTAAGTGTGCAGGGCATGGTGGCCGAGGTCGTGCTGCTGCTTGAGGCCTGCCCCTGCGCCGCCATCACCTCGGTGTTTGCCGTTCAGTTTGGCTATGACGAGGATCTCGCGGCCGGTTCTGTCGTTATAACGACCTTTATCAGTATTGTGGTGCTGCCGCTTTGCGCTATGGCTCTGACAATGATGATGTAATAAGTGTGAAGGCGTACGAATTAACTCATTCTTCATGGTTTGCCAAATTTGCATAGTATTATAGGGACGCAGAATAAATCAAGCCAAGATATTTCAGCATATTTCAACAGCAAAGCGGCACCGCCACATGGCGGTGCCGCTTTGCTGTTGAAGGAGAAAAAGTAAGTTTGCGATCAGCCCTTATCCGCGCCGGCGGTAATGCCCTCGACATAGAATTTCTGCATGATGACAAACAAAATCGAGATGGGGACGGACACCAGCACACCGCCTGCACAGAACAGCGCAAAGTAGTTGTTGATGAGCGTTCTCTGCAGCATATTGAACAGGCCGATGGCGACTGTCCAGTCGGTGGAGACGCCGGAGTTCAGAATCATCTTCGCCACAACGAAGTCCGTCCAGGGAATCATAAAGGAGCTGATGATGGTGTACACCAAAATCGGCTTGGACATCGGCAGCACGACCTGAAAGAATATCCGCGCATCGGAGGCACCGTCCAGCTTGGCGGCCTCACGCAGGGAAACCGGCGTGGTATCAAAAAAGCCCTTACAGATCAGGTAGCCAAGTCCAGACGAACCGGCATAGACCATGATAAGACCGGCGTAGGAGTTGGTCAGGTTGAGGTACTTCAAAACGAAGTAAACTGCAATCATCGCCAGAACACCGGGGAACAGGTTGACAATGACCGACAGATTCTGGAGCAGCCTGCGTCCCTTAAAGCGGCAGCAGCTCAATGCGTAGGCGACCATCAGCACAAAGCAGGTGGAGATAACGCAGGTAAAGCACGCGACCACAAAGGTGTTTACAAACCACCGCGGGAACTGCGCAACGGAATCAGGGTGGAACATGATATTAGCGTAGTTGTCCAGTGTATAACCAGCGGGGAAAAAGCGCCGCACATTGATGCCCCGATCGGTGGAGAAGGAGGTTGCCACCAGCCAGACAATGGGCACCAGCCAGATACCTGCCAGCAGGGCAAGAACCAGATGGCGGATGACGCTGCGCACACCGCGGACGATGCGCCCTTGGCGCAGCTGTGCCTGCGAGCTGCCGGGCCGCGAAACTGTTTGCTGTGTCAAGAGAACGTCGCCTCCTTTTTATTGATGAAGCGGAAGCAAACCAGTGTGAAAATGGCACAGATGATAAACACCATAATGCCGATGACCGCCGCCATCTTATAGTTGTACTGCTCCTGCGTCAGACGGAACAGCCATGTGACCAGCAGGTCCACTTCCTTGGCGCTGGACGATGCCATGGCTTGATCCTTAGTGATGTAGACATCCTGCGTCAGCAGGTAGATGACATTGAAGTTGTTGACGTTCTTGACGAAATCCGTCACCAGCGCGGGCCCCTGCACACTGAGCAGGTAGGGCAGCTTGATATAAATAAAGCACTGCAGCGGGCTGGCACCGTCGATGGTAGAGGCTTCCAGAATATCGCTGGGGATGTTCATCAGCACACCGGTGGCAATCAGCATCTGGTACGGTATACCGACCCAGATGTTGATCATAATGATCATGAACTTAGCCCAATGCTGATCCGTCAGAAACGGGATATGGTCCATGCTCTGCCCCAAAAGCCCAATGGTTTTGAGCAAATCAGTGACGCCCGCATTGTTCATCATGGTATTGCAGATACCGGCATCCGAGAAGAAATTGCGCACCAGCAGCAGCGTGACAAACTGCGGCACAGCAATGGTAATCATAAACAGGGTACGCCAGAGCCGGGGGCACTTCGTCTTTTTGTTGTTGATGAACATTGCCAGAAACACGCCGCCGAAGAAGGTCGTGAAGGTTGCAAAGAACGCCCAGACCAGTGTCCAACTCAGCACCTTGCCGAATGCATAGCTGAAGGTCATCGACAGCGACTGGCCGCCAAACAGCGAGGCAAAGTTTGCCAGCCCTACCCATGTAAACAGCGCGGCAGGCGGCATGTGCTGCTGGTCGTAGTTCGTAAAGGCAACGGCAATCAAAATGAAGAGCGGTACAATGGTAAACACCACCACGCCCAGCACCGGCAGTGTCAGCAGCGTGACATAAAATTTCTCATTAAGGTAGCAGTTGATGTCCTGACGGAAGCTGTTGGGCTTTTTACCGGCAGCCTTTTGCTGCTGGAGCAGGTAATTCGCCTGCACGACCATCATGGTCGCCACGACCAGCGAGACAATGATCACCATCGCAATGACGCTGAGCAGCAAAATAGCAAACGAGTTATCGTAATTGTTGACCTCGTTTTTGAGGGTCACCGGGTTGAACTGCATCTCCATCTGGACAGTGCCGAGCGTGCCAAACTTTTTTAAAGCCGGAATGCCGGAGGTACCCAGAAAATACAGCCCCAACCCCTGCACCAGCGTTACCAGCAGTGCCTTGATGAGCTGTCCATGCCCGATGTAGCCCAGACCCCAGACAAGCAGCGACAGCTTGGTGAAGGCATCGCCGCGGACAAATGCACGGCCGAACTTCTGAATGAAATTTGCTTCTTTTCCGTCGCCACGCGACGGTGCAAGAACCATTTCTGCCACAGAAGTCATCTCCTTTCTTATACGCGGGATTTAAAAAAAGCGGGCACGCCGCATAGCCGCTGCGTGCCCGCTGGATTATTTTTTACTGTGCCACGGGTGCGGTGATACCGGCTACGGCGTCGTCCACCAGCTGCTGGGTGGTCTTGCCCTGCGTATCGCCGGAAACCAGAATCTCGCCCAGACTTGCGGCGGAGCTCCAGTAGTTGGCACCTACGCGCTGCAGGGTGGCGTAGTCGCTCTGCTCAGCCAGTGCGGCGATGGCAGGCGCGCTCTGCACGGCCTCAGACTCGTTCACAGCAATGTTGGAGGGTCCGAGCTGACGGTCATTGAAGCGCTTGGCCTGATTGTCCTCGTTGGTGATGTAGTCAGCCAGCATCATGGCAACACCGACATTGGCGCTGTGGGGATTGACGCCGACCAGCTTGTAGCCGGAGAAGGAAGCCATCTGCACCTGCTCACCGTTCAGGGTGTAGGTGGGCAGCTTGGTAGCGGCGTAGTTATCGCCCCAGGTATCCTGCGCGGTTTTGGCGTTCCATGTGCCAGAGATGGCGGCGCAGCAGCTGCCGTCCTTGATGCCGGAAACGATGTCTGCATCCGCGCCGGACTTGAAGGCGGACTGGGCGCTCATATCCAGAATTGCCTGCGTGACATCGGCACCGGGGGCCTCATTCCAGTTGCAGACGGTGTTGATGCCGTCATCGGCGAGGGTAGCCTTCAGGCCGGCACCAGCGTAGAAGCTGTAAATGTACCAAGCATCGTTCAAACTCATCATGAACTTTTTGCCGGAGGCATCGGCCTTGGCCAGCAGGGCATCCATGCTCTTGACATCATCCTCGCTCAGGACGCTCTTGTCATAGTAGAGGAAGTAGCCGTTGTCGGCGGTCATGGGGTAGGCGTAAAGCTTGTCGTTCATGGTCGCGGCCTCAACGGAGCCTGCCAGGTTGCGGCTCTTGACCTCCTCGGGGTTCAGCAGGATTTCCTGCAGGGCACCGGCTGCCACCAGCTCGTTGAGCTGGTCATCCGCAAAGGCGAAAACATCGGCAGCTGCCTCGGGGTCAGCCAGAACGGTATCTTTGGCGCTGGACTCGGACTGGACACCGATCTCGATCGTAACGTTGCCTTTGTCGGCATTCTCCGCGATGAAGGCATCGGCCATCTCACGCAGCATGGTCTGGTCTTCCTCAGCACCCCACATGGTCAGTTTCACATCGCCCCAGCTTTCTGCGGCGGAAGAAGCCTCACTGGAGGATGCGGCAGAATCGGCCTCAGATGCGGCAGAGGACGCAGCAGAGGAAGATGCAGCACCACCGCAGGCGGTCAGCATAGCGGCCGCAGTCACGGTGCTCACCGCAGCGAGAGCGTTATGACGGGAAATCCATTTTTTCATGATCGAGTTCTCCTTCATTTCCGATTTTGGAAGCTATATGTCGCCAAATGTTGCGCATTTATGTTGCGCACATTTGAACAACTTGTTCCTTACAAGCATAAGAATACACTCTTTTTCAGCCTGCGTCAATGGGTGATATTCACGGTATTGCGGCCCGAAAACTGGAAATTCTGACGGAAAAACCTAGGGCAACGCCCACTTCGCGCGCAACTTTTGCGCAACAAGCATACATTTGCCCAAAAAAAGCCCCCGGTTTTGGCGTAAAACCGGGGGCTGGGTACGCTATACATCAAGTTATATTTTCAGGAAGCTTGCAGGACAGCATACCTCCCCTGCTGCACAATCTGCGGGGTATCCCATAGAGAGACGCGGGCTATCGTCCATCGTGGGTACGGCTATTCCATTTGGTGGACTCACGCAAAATAACCTGATACCCCTCAATTTGGCGCTGCACCATTTCCTTGCCAAGCAGGCGGTCAAGCAGCATACGGCAGGCTGTGCGCCCCAGCTGCTCGGCATCGTACTGCACCGCAGACACCGAGGGCGTGATACTGGCCAGCATCGAACTGTCATACAGGCTGGCAACGCGCAGATCGTGCGGCACCAGAATATGCCGGTTGCGCAACTCACGCATGACCTCATAGGCAATCTCATCGTCACCGCAGAGCAGGCAGTCCGCCTTTTGCTCAAGCGCTGCCTCCAGCGCATCAATGGTCTGCCCTGTTGATTCAATGCCGGAATGAACAAGGCGCTGGTCCACCGGCACGCAGGATTCTGCAAAGCCGCGCAGGTATCCGCGCGTGCGGTCGGTGTTGACGGCGTAGATCGTGCTGCCGACCAGCAGCGCGATCCGCTTGGCACCCATCTGCAGCAGAATACGGGTCATCTCGCAGGCGGCGGTAACCTGATCATTGTCCGCCTGCGGTATTGTCTTGTCCTCGCTGCGGCCAATCAGCACAAACGGCACATCATACTGCCGCAGCAGGTCAACGCAGGGGTCGTCTGCCATGGCGTAGGTCAGAATAACACCGTCCACCTTATGGCTCGCCAGCTGACGCTGCAGCTGGGTATATTCTGTGCTGGAGGCGTAGCACAGCAGCATGTCGTAGCCGCGCTGATCAGCCATGGTACAGATGCCGCCCATACATTTGCGCAAAAACGGCAGATCCAGTGTAATAAAGCGCTGCGGCACAACCATGGCAATGTTGTTGGTGCGCACCTTTGGGTCTTTTTGCGCAGACACAGGCTCTGTGCGGGCATGCCCCATATAGGCGAACACCTTGGCGCGGGTTTTCTCGCTGATGCGCCCTTTTCCGGAAAGTGCGCGGGACACCGTTGTTTTGGAAACGCCCAGCGCCTCCGCCACCTGCTCGATAGTCATTTTTTCGTTTTCTTTTGCGGCCATTGGGGGAACCTTCTCCTTTGCATTGCATTGCGCAACAAATCTCATATCAGCATAACGGGATATTCTTTCGTTGTCAATGTCCGAAAGCAACAAAAAGCGTTCTGCTTTTTAGCAGAACGCTCAAACAGGCCGATTTTGTCAAAAAATACGGTCCATGTCCTTCCAAACTGCAGTCCGGTAGCGGTCAAGCACAGTGTTTCCCACCGTGGCAGGCTGTTCCGTGCAGTTCTGCACAAACACAAAGCTGCCGCGCCGCGCCGCCAAGACTCCTTCCGGCAGAGCCTCCGGCCAAGCCGGGCTCAAGCCGATTTCCTTTGCAGCATCGTGATAAAACGCCCGATAAAAAGTTTCGTCAAAGCGGCTGGCGAGATAGTAAGCGCAGCCCTTACCGTATCGGTGGACCGACGCAGCCGGGTGCCCGGCAAAATAGTCCTCGCCATACAGGCTGAGCGGCTCTGCCGGATCTTTCTCATCAAGGGCCGCCACCTCACACAGGGTGGACGCCTGTGCCGCAGGCAGTGTGCAGCCAGCTGAAGGCACGCAGCGGCGGGTTTCCCCGTCATACATGCCGTCAATCTCGGTGCGGCGCAGCCCCAACAGTTCAGTCAGACCGTAGGGCGTGTCCCCCAGGCGGCAGAGATCACTTTCATCGACCACGCCCGACCAGTAGGTGACGATGACTGTGCCGCCGTTTTGCGCAAATGCGCAAAGTTTTTTCGCAAAAGCATCGGTCAGCAGGTAGAGCATCGGCACCACAACCAAGCCATAGCCTGTCAGGTCGGCGTTCTGGTCAACAAACTCCACAGCAATACCCTCCCGTGCAAGGGCATTATAGTGCCGCTTCAGCTCATCCCAATAGCCCATACCTGCATTGCGCGGGCCGCAGGAGCCTTCCAGCGCCCACTTATTCTGCCAATCATGGACTATCGCAGCCTGCTTTTCGCGTTTTACCGCTGTAATTTCGGCCAAAGCCTCCAGCCTTAACCCAACCTGCGCAGTCTCCGTAAAAGAACGGGCATCCTCCCGCCCATCGTGGCCGATGACTGCGCCATGGAGCTTTTCCTCCGCGCCTCGGCTGGCGCGCCACTGGAAATAAAGCACACTGTCTGCACCGTGCGCCACCGTCTGCAGCGCGGCAAGCTCTGCAATGCCGGGCTTTTTCTGCTTGGAAACAGGCTGCCAGTTGGTAAAGCTGGGGCTGGACTCCATCAGCAGAAAAGGCTCGTCCTTCATTGAATAGAATAGATCGTGCATCATGGCGGTGTCCAGCGCCGTTTCCTCTACCGTCTCACTGGGCTTATGCCAGGTCGGGTAGTTGTCCCAGCTGGCGACATCAATCTCCTTTGCCATCTTGAAATAGTCGATGCCGTCAAACCGATACATCATATTGACGGTAAATTTGGCATTGGGGGCAATTTCTTTGACAGTATCCCTCTCAAATTTCAAAAAATCGATATGTCGGTCACTGACGAAGCGCTTCCAGTCAAGCGCAAGCGCCTGTACGGCGTTTTCACCCTGCGGGGCAGGGCTTTCGATTTGCTCCCAATCGGTGTAGTCATGGCTCCAGAAGCGGGCGTTCCATGCCTTGTTCAGTGCCTCCAGCGTCCCGTACCGTGCCTGCAGCCAGCGGCGGAACTCCGCCTGACACAATGCGCAGTGGCAGTCCCCACCCATCTCGTTGGAGATGTGCCAAAGGATGACTGCCGGATCATCCCCAAATCGCTGCGCCAGCTTTTGGTCGATGGCGCGCACCTTCTCACGATAAATCGACGATGTATAGCAGTAATTCTGACGCCGGTTGTACAGCTCCCGCACGCGGTCAGCCCGCACACGGCGCACCTCCGGGTACTTGTGTGCCAGCCATGCGGGGCGTGCAGCGCTGGGTGTAGCCAGAATCGTGCGGATCCCGTTGGCGTAAAGGTTATGGATGATGTCCGCCAGCCAGTCCAGTCTGAACACGCCCTCCTCCGGCTCCAGCACCGACCATGAAAACACCCCCAGCGTCACGGTATTGACACGGGCTTTTTTCATCAATTCAATATCCTGTGCCAGAATATCCGGCCTGTCGAGCCACTGCTCCGGGTTATAGTCCCCACCGTGAAGTAATTTGCGCCCCTGCATGGCAGATCCCCCTTTGGCTGCGCAACATGCGCAACAAATATTTAAGTAATCGTTGCGTTTTATACTGAGTATAGCAAGAAGTCCCTCAAGATGCAAGATACTTTTATGGAGTATAGCACCATTCAACTGGATATTTCGCGCATTCGTCCTTTCCCATCCGTGCCTCTATCGGGAGGTTTCACAACTTTACAGCGGTTCATTTATGCATAGTGCCAAACGCCTACATTCCCTGTTGTGTGCAGTATTTTCCCGCCGCTCACCGTTCTCCGTGATGAACAAACCCCAGCACACAAGCAGGCACCAAGCCAAAGCGTTCTTGCTTTGGCCCGGTGCCTGCTATTTATGCAAAGCCCATTACGGATTGGAAAATTGCTTTCTGTCTGCCTTTTTACCGTGTCACCGGCACTGTCACGGCAGTGCTGTACATGCCGTCATCCGCCGTCAGGGTCAGGCTGTTCCCCTCCCCTGCACGCACGATGGCCAGCGCCTCGCCGTAGTAGGTGTCGGCCACACAGTCCAGATAGCTGCGCTCATGATACGGGCAGGCGTTGCCAAGCCCGACCAGTGTACCGCCATCTACCTCCACCTTGATATTGCCGCGTACCAGCGGTTTCGTGATACCCTTTTCATCGGTGTAGCGCAGCCGGATATAGCAAAGATGCCCAGCCTGCACGGTGCTTTGTTCCGGTCCCGCAGTGATTTGGGTTTGCTGCCCTGCCGTCGTCAGGGTGCAACGTCCGAGCTCACAGCCCCGCGCGTCATAGCCGACGGCCTCCAGCTTTCCCGGCTCATAGGTCACCGAAAACTTCGCAAAGCAGTCGTTTTTCAATGCTTTTCTGCCGATGATACGGCCATTCAGCCACAGCTCTACCCGCGCCGCGCGGGCGTACACCTCGATGCTGGCCTTTTGGCCCTCGCAGCCTGTCCAACTCCAGCTTGGCATGGCGTTGGTCATCTTCCATGCGCTGGGGCTGTGCCGGTCACCAGTATGGTTGACCGGACAGACGGCAATGTACGGTCCGTTGTCCTTTTCGAGCGCCACGCGGGTATATAGGGCTTCGCCCAGCGGCTTACCGGTCAGATCAATGCGGCCCGATCCTGCCGAAACCCAGCCAAGGCCGCCGTCAAAGTTTTTGGCATAGTCCTCATACTCCCACGAGCCGACCATGACCTCGCCCAGATAATCCATGCCCGCCCAGACAAAATCACCGACAAGACGCGGCTCAGCCTTCGCCAGTTCGCGGAACCTATAGGCATCATTGCAGAAGGTCTCGCTGCCCAAAATCAGCCGCTGCGGGTACTTTTTCAGGTCGTGCTTGTAGCGATAAATGCCGTAGTTATACCCCGCAATATCCATATTCGCAAAGGCATCGCGGGTTTTGACATCACAGCCATGCAGCGTCGCGCCGCGCTTCATGAATTCATCACCCAAAAGCCCTGCCAGATCGTTGAAGAACTTGCTGCCCACCGACTTTTTCTTGACGGCTTTTCCCTTAGCCTTGGCTTTTTCTGCTTTTTCAGCCTCCTTTTTGGCCTTTTCATCGCTGTACACGCCGAAGCCGATGGAGCTCAAAAAGTTGAAGAAGATATTCACACCGCAGGTCACCGGGCGGGAATTGTCCAGCCCGTGCAGGAAGTCGGTCATCTCCTTCGTCAGGGCGATGCCGCGCTTTTGGGCAGTCTCGCTGACTTCGTTGCCTGTGGAGTAGAGAACCACACAAGGGTGGTTGTAGTCCTTCTCGACCATATCGGTCAGGTCCTGCCGCCACCACTCCACAAAATACGGTACATAATCGTATTCGGTCTTGTGGATGTACCAGTGGTCGATGTATTCATCCATGACGAGCATGCCCTGGCGGTCACACTCTGCCAGCAAAGCCTTGGAGCAGGGATTATGCGCCGAGCGGATGGCGTTGTAGCCCGTTTCTTTCAGCAGGCGCACCTTGCGGGCCACGGCATCGGGGTCGCAGACAGCGCCCAGCAAGCCGTTATCGTGGTGGATGCAGGCCCCCTGAATGATGACCCGCTCGCCGTTTAAAGTGAAGCCGTTTTTGCCCCAACTCACCGTGCGCACGCCGAAGGTCTCGACCGCCTCATCATCTGCAAATTGTACGCGGCATCGGTACAAATTCGGCGTTTCCGGTGTCCAAAGACGGGCATTGTCGATGGTAAGCGTAAAAACTGCTTCCCCATCAGATTCCTTCCGAACAGTGGGGAGTCCCTCAACCATCAGCTGAACCGTGCCGGGCGCACTGGTCCTGACACGGATTTCCACCACAGCCGGCTCCAGCGACACTGTACGGATGCGCACACCGTTGAGCAATATGTGCTTATCCCCTGCCGTCCACAGCTGAACGGGACGATACAGTCCCGCGCCGGAATACCACCGGCTGTTGGGCTGGTCGGCGTTGCGGGCAATCACTCGCAGTTCGTTATCCCCTGCGCGCAAAAATGGCGCACAGTCTACATAAAAATTGGTATACCCATAGGGGCGGAACGCCGCCTTTTGGCCGTTCAGCCAGACCTCAGCGTTGTGATAAACACCCTCAAATTCCAGAATGTGGGTGTCCGACAGCTCGTTTTCGGGCACCGTCAGGGTTCGCTGATACTCATAGTCATAACCCTCATACCAGCCGGTGTTGACGCCGCCCGCGCTCAGGGCCGTGCGCGGCTCCGCCAGCATGGCGTCATGGGGCAGGGTCACGGGCCGGCCGGGTGCGGTATCGCCCAAGTGACGGCAAGTCCAGCCGGTGAGAAGGGGTGTTGCTTTCATAGATCAGTACTCACTTTCCGCTGCTTTGTATAGAAATCTGAAATGCGCGCTTTTTGCAGGGTTGCCGCATTTTTGTTCTTCTGCCTGTACTATACCACATCTGAAACAAAATAGGTGCGCCTTTTCACAAACCGTTTGAATTCACGCAGCACACTGCTATTAGAAATCTTGTACAAAAATCAGATTCAATTTTTGTTATAGATTATGCGTTTAACCATTGAGAATCTTTCTCTTGTGTTGTACCATGGAATAAGAGCGAATAAAAAGAAGGTATTGCACTGTCATTTTCGCAGCATAAAACTGCGCTGGCCTGCCTTGAGGCGATGCGCAGCGGCAGGGAGTGCGAACCGCAAATCGTTCTGCCGGTCACACTCATACTCAGAGAAAGTACGAGGAAGATGCCATGTCGGACTTTATGAAATCGCTGAGCAAAATTGCCATTCCTGTTACCCTGCAAAGTATGCTGCAGGCCTCCTTTTCCATAATAGACCAGATTATGATCGGGCAGTTGGGCGAGGTCAATATTGCAGCTGTGGGATTGTACGGGAATTTTTCGCTGGTTTTTTCCGTGGTGATCGGCTCAGTCGGCACTGTTGCCGGGATTCTGATCGCCCAGTTCACCGGCGCAGACAACGAGCGTGAGGCATGGTGCAGCCTGAATGTCAGCCTGCTTTGCGGGGCCTTGCTGTCGGTGCTGTTTTTACTGGCTGCCGGGGGCTTTCCGGCACAGATTTTACAGCTTTACACCGCCGATGGGCGTATTCAGCAAGCCGGTACGGTGTATTTTAAAACTGTAGCACTCGCCTATCTGCCGATGGCGCTCAGCACGGTCCTGTCCGCGTGGCTGCGCTGTAAGGAGCATGCTGCCATTCCCTTTTGGGCCAGCCTCGGCGCGGTGGCTGCCAACACCGGGCTGAACTACCTGCTGATATTCGGCAAGCTCGGGTTTGCCCCCATGGGGGTGCAGGGCGCAGCGATTGCCACGCTCGTTTCGCAGCTGCTGAATTTCCTGCTGATTTTACTGGGCTTTGTGGTCTGCCTCAGAAGGGATGGCAGTCATCCTCTGTGGACGCTGCATTTTGAAAGAATCACCCTGCGAGCGTACGGCGGCATGATCCTGCCGATTTTGCTCAGTGAGTTTTTGTGGAGCTTGGGGCAGAATGTCGAGTCTGCAGTGTACGGGCATCTCGGCACAGCCAACCTTGCCGCTTACACCCTCACCTGCCCGATTCAGTCGCTGATCGTAGGTGCATTGAGCGGGTTATCGGCGGCAGCCGGTGTGATGGTCGGCAAGCATCTGGGAAAGAAAACCTACGACGCCGCCTACGGGGATGCCAGACGCATTATGCTGACCGGGCTGGTCGGTGCTATAGGCGTAGCCTCGCTGCTGGTACTGTTTGCAGGCGCATACACCAATCTGTACCGCGTGGACGCTGATGTACAGACGCTGGGCAAAGCATTGCTGGTCGTGTTTGCCCTGTATGCACCCGTCAAGGTAGAAAACATGATTTTGAGCGGTGGTATTTTGAGGAGCGGCGGCAATACCAGAGTAATCATGATCATTGACACCATCGGCACATGGGGCATCGGCATCCCGCTGTGCCTGCTGGCCGCATTTGGTTTGCACTGGGGCATTGTCGGTGTGTATGCCTTGCTTACAACGGAGGAGATTTTCCGCCTGGCCGTCTCGCTTGTCATCTTCAAAAAGCGCAGCTGGATGATCAGCCTGTGACCGGAAATTTCAGCGTACATATCTGCTCGCAAAGCAGGGTCCTCACGCCCAAAACTACCGTTCAACTTGTACTGTTTTCTGCCTGGTCATCTCCCCAATATCAACCCTTGCCAATCATTCTATCTTTATAGGATGTACTCCATCTGCCGTTCCTTTGTTTTCATACCCATCTTCTCATAGAAGCTTTCAGCCGATGTGTTACCCGCCCAGACATTCAAGGTCACCTCATAGCAGCCAAGCTTTTTTGCCTGCTGCTTCACATATTCAAACAGGCTTTCCCCGATATGTTGTCCGCGCACCTGCTTGTCAACACACAGATCATCAATAAACAGTGCCTTAAACGGAACCATATTGGTAGAAAACGGTTGCTCCTTCAACTGGCAGAAAGCATACCCCATACACACATCATCCTCACCGGCTGCAACAAAGATAGGCTTATCTTCCTGCTCCAGCAGTTCTTTCAGTTCGCTGTCGGTATATTTTGTGGTGCCGGGGATAAACACATCCGGGCGTATCTCTGCATGGATCTGCAGCACCTGACCCAGCAGCTCCATAATTCTTGGGATGTCCTTTTCTTCTGCCTTACGAATTTTCATCACAACACGACTCCATTCCACAGTTTGTCTGCGGGGCACGCTATGCCAACCTGCCCGCTGGCGCACCTCTTATCCTCCGCAGCCCTTATTTTTTATCGTATCACAAACTCACGCCATGTAAATCGGTTGCTGCGAAATTTCATGAAATATTCACGGTTCGTGCGGTCTGCAGATTCCGCCGCCTCTCTGTCAGGCATGTGCCGCCTTGCACAGTATGTTCTTTGTGCTTGCAGCAATGTCCACTGTCATCATACTTTGTAACGCAGTTTTTAACGCTCTATTGACAATACGAGTTGTTTGTCATATAGTAATTCGTATAAACACTATTTCACCAGACGCTCAAGACGCAGTGTGCCCCAGATGCGGGGGCATGCTGCGCCTTTTCTGCAAGGAGGCCACCTGTGGACTACATCCAAATCACCAAAGAGAACATCGACAAGGAGCATATCTGCTGCGCGATGTCCGGCAAGCAGAGCCTTGCCAAAAAAGAATGGCTCAAGCAGCGCTTTGCTGAGGGGCTTGTTTTCTACCGCAGTGTTGAGCGCGGCAAGTGCTTTATCGAGTACATCCCGGCAGAAAACGCATGGGTGCCCATTACAGCGGACGGCTGGCTGTACATCAACTGCCTGTGGGTCTCCGGTTCCATGAAAGGGCACGGCTGCTCAAATGACCTGCTGGAAAAATGCCTCAGCGATGCAAGAGCGCAGGGCAAAAAGGGCATCTGCATTTTGTGCGCCGAGGGACGCAAGCGGGAATTTCTCGCCGACCCCAAGTTTTTGTCCCACAAGGGATTTGAAGTCGCAGATGTCTCGGACTGTGGAATCACCCTCATGTGCCTCCCGCTCAACGCCGATACAGCACTGCCGAAATTCAAGAACTGCGCTAAGCACCCTAAAGCTGATGGAGAAGGCTTCGTTCTCTACTACACCGATCAGTGTCCCTTTACCTATTACTGGGTGCCGAAGGTGCAGCAGGCCGCGCAGCAGAATAACATCCCGTTCCGGGCCATCCACATCACCGACAAAGAAGCCGCGCAGAATGTATCCGCACCCGTCACGACCTACGCACTGTTCCGGGACGGCGTATTCCTGTCGCAGGGTATCCAGTCCGACAAAAAGTTTCTGGCATTGGCCGGTGTACAGATATGAAAGAACGAATCGTTGATGAGCAAATCAGACTGATTCCCTACTATCAAAACGATGCCGTATCGTTTTGCCGGTATCAGGATGCAGATGTATGCAAGCAGGTCGATAACAGGGATACGCTCCATGATTTAGCGCTTCTGCATCGCATGTAATGAGGCCCGGGATATTCGTTTTCATGATATACTAGTGTTGTGTTTATCAGGCCAGGCAGAACCATCTATTCAGTCAATGTTCCCTGTCTCGCGGTAGCTGCGCCAGACGTTTTCAAAAAAGTCGTCATCCCCGGGGATGGGGCGCGGGGCGCGCCAAGCGGTGCGGCAAACGCCGTCCTCATACCACAGTTCCTGAACGAGCGGGTTCTCCGTCTCATCCAAGGCAAAAGTGAACGTATCGGGGAGCTGTCCAAACGGCTTGACCCCGCCCGTCAGGTCGGTGTGCAGGGCGCTGCCGCGGCTTTTGCCGCCGTGGGCGATGTAGTCAGTCATGGCAGTCAGGTAGGCTCGCTGACTTAGCAGCATATCTCGCAGGCGGTAGAGCATGGCCAGCTCGGTGCGGCTGCCCGCCTTGACCGTTTGGGCAAAGCCGGCAAGCTGCGTTTCCACCTGCTTGCCGTAGGCGCGTATCTGCGCGGGGTCGCGTATGGCGGCACCGCAGCGGCTCATTTCCTCGGCGGCGTGCTGCCACAGGGCGCGCACGTTGCCGGTATCGGTGCGGCAGGCATCCGCCAGCGCAGCCATCTCGGCCAGGGCTGCGGATGCTGCCGCGTCAAAAGCAGCGCATCGGCTTGGCGAGGGCCTTCCTGCGGGGAAGTGAATGGATCCTGCTCGATGAGCCGACCAGCAATGTGGACAGCATCAACGAGGGTATACCACTTTTACGATGCCTTTGGACATGTGATCGGCAGCGAGGAATGCGAGGAAGGCAAGATCTTCATCGAGCCGCAGGGCATGTGCGTCATGGCGGGTATTGGTGTGGACACCGGTGAGGCCGTGACCGCTTTGCAGAGTGCGAGGAAGACAAGCTCGACACAAAGTACGGCATTTTGCTGCTTCAGCCCGCCTACACGAAGTACCATCTCGAACTGGGCAAAATTTCCAGCTATCCCCCGGGATACAAGGAGAACGCAGGCATCTTCTGTCACAACAACCCATGGGTCAGCTGTGCCGAGACTGTAGTCGGTCACGGTGACCGCGCGTTTGAGATCTACAAAAAGACCTGCCCGGCATACATTGAGGACA
>ERZ1673697.318-NODE-318-length-77399-cov-7.029957_pt1 | contig 77399 bp, 71 predicted proteins | sample MGYA00580227_ERZ1673697 | MGnify/ENA primary metagenome ERZ1673697 (study PRJEB41218, sample SAMN15661759) | gut metagenome | host: Homo sapiens | place: Canada: London | collected 2015-08-20/2019-03-30 | study: EMG produced TPA metagenomics assembly of... | reverse complement strand
CAAAGATAATTTGGTTAAAACAAAACCCACCTTTGAAACTAAAGGTGGGGGAGTTAGAAACTGTAGAAGAACAGCCCAGGTTATTCGTGCATAGCCTTATTTCCCCGGCTCCCCTCGAAAGGAGTCGTTCTTTTCTTCTAGGAGTTTCTAAGCTCCGCAGTTCATCTCTGAACTGCGGAAACCATTCTAAAGGCTAAAAGTTAAATTGCAATTAAAATCTGTCTTAGTCAGCTTCTTTAATCCGCTCAATATCGGCACCGACGGCACGCAGCTTCTCGTCTAATTTTTCATAGCCGCGATCCAAATGATAAACCCGGTTTACGACAGTTTCGCCTTCAGCCGCCAAACCGGCCAGCACCAGTGCGAAAGAAGCGCGCAAATCCGTTGCCATAACCGGTGCGCCCGACAGACGCTTAACCCCGCGCACAATGGCTGAGGCATGCCCGTGTACGTTAATGTTGGCTCCCATGCGCATCAGCTCGGGCACATGCATAAAACGGTTTTCCCAAATATTTTCCGTCACCAGCGAGGCGCCTTCCGAAACCGTCATCAAAGCCATAAACTGCGCCTGCAAATCAGTCGGAAAACCGGGATAGTAGTCGGTCATAATATCTTGTCCCGTCAGCGTTTTGCCTTTGGCGTCAATCAACAGGCTGTCTTTGCCTTCTTCCACGCTGACCCCCATCGCCCGCAGAATTTCAATCGGAGTCCGCAGCGTAGATGCCTGAGCATTGATGAGTTCCAGCCGTCCGTTGGTAATTGCCGCGGCAATGGCATAGGAACCGGCTTCAATCCGGTCGGCGATAACTTTATGCTGCGCACCGTGCAGCTTGTCCACGCCCTGAATGGTCAGCTTTGAACTGTCACGGCCCTCGATTTTGGCCCCCATAGCGGTTAAAAGGTCAATCAAATCGCCGATTTCCGGTTCTTTGGCCGCATTTTCGATCACCGTTTCGCCTTCGGCCAGCGTTGCCGCCATCAAGATATTGCAGGTTGCGCCGACGGAAGCGGTGTGAAAAGTGATGTGTGCCCCTTTGAGACGCCCTTTGATGTCGGCATGAACATAGCCGTTTTTGATTTCGATTGTGGCTCCCATCTGTTCCAGCGATGACAGGTGAATATCCATCGGACGGGCGCCGATGGCACAGCCGCCGGGCAGCGAAAGCTCAACATGTCCTTCCCGTGCCAAAACCGGCCCCAAAACATAATAAGAGGCGCGCATCTTGCGTACATAATCGTAAGGGGCAATCAAACTGGAGAATTTTTGCGTCCGGTAAGAATAAGTCTTGGTTGCATGTCCGTCAACAAAATCGTCAAAACTGTCAATTTGCGTTCCCATCTGTTCCAGCAGGGCATTCATTGAACGAATGTCGGATAACATCGGCATATTCGTCAGCGTTACGGTCTCATCCGTCAGCAGGCTGGCGCAAATCAAAGGCAAAGCCGCGTTTTTGGCACCGCTGATATAAATTTGTCCGTTCAGGCGGTTGCCGCCGATTATTTTAATCTTGTCCATGTTGGTTCTCCCGCTGGTTGTCCTCTGCTTCTTTGAGTTTTTCTCTGGCTTCCTGCTGTTTTTTGCGTTTTTGCAGATTCTTTTGCAAAGCCTTTGCCTCGCGGTTAAACCGCTCTTGGCTGCGCGGCCCGTGCGCGGTGTTCTTCTTTTCTTTGGTCTCGGTCATCTCAAAACCCCGTTAGTTGATAATGCCCTCATTTTAATCCCGAGAAGTTAAGAAAAGGTGAGTTTTGCCGGAAATCACGGTTAAGGCGTTTTACTCTTTCGGCAGGGGAGTCAGATTAACGGTTGCTACTTCATCAAGATAGTACATATCCCCGGTAATCGGATCGACGATAAACCAGCCGATTAATCCGCCGAAAAGAATATTGCCGAACCAGTACCAGTTGCTGACGTGATAGTCAATGGTGGTAAAACCGGTGGCATATCCGTCTTTGGAGGCTTTAATAATATATTTTTCCGGGTTGAAATAACCGGATTTGGACGATTTTAAATAAACGGTAGTTGGTGTTTGTCCGCTGTAAACAACGGCACCGGAAGAATTTGTCACTTCAATTTTGGCATTTTCAACATTGGCCTGAATCGGAACAATTTGCGTATTGTCTCTGATAATGCTGGCACACCCGGTCAAAACAAGGAAACACATTAAAATATTTAGTCTTTTCATCGGCTTTTCCTGTAATAAAGTTTAATTCTGACAGCATAAAAATATCTGCAATTTAAGCTTGTGTCAAATATTAAAAAAAGGTACCGCCTGCAGCGCGGTTGTCAGACTGATGAGTATGAAGAATTTAAGGAATTAACAAGGAAAATTGATGTTTTTTATAATAATAAAAAGAGCTAATATTCTAAATATAAAATTCTTATCAACAAAGAAAGCCATTTACATTTAATTTTAAAACAATAAAATAATTATTACAATCAGATAGCAATAGGAAATGCAAAATGCCAAAACTATATCAAAAAGAATATCACTGGTCATATTACATAACATTAGATGATTTTGATAACAAGGTTATAAATTGCCAAAAAAGTATTGAAATTTCTAACGCATCAACAAATGAAATACACCAAGCTTTGGTTGTTAATTTCTCTATAACCAGAAATCCCGCAGAAAACTTATTGGTCAGAAAAAGCTTTTTTGATAAAATAACAGATAAAATAAAAAACTCTGGTATTGATTTATTAATGTTGTCACAACTAAATATTTTTACTCATTTCTGTGTTTATTTTACAAATTGTCACAAAAATGTAGGTGCTGCTATATTAAGACTGCACACCAATTATAATGAAATTGTTGAGGCTACATATAATTACGAATATAATGATTCTTCAGACCCTGTCATCATTTTTGATACGAATAATCGTTTTACTGCCAATAAAATATTTGGGGCGTTTATTGAAAAAACAATTACGAAAATTGAATTCTTACCAACAGAAGATAACACTTTTGATAGAATATATTTTGATATAAGGGATAGTCAGCATTTTGAACTATTGTGTAATGTGCAGGAATATGCTAAAAAAATTGGCTTCCAAATAAAAGGTTATTGATTATGAGTTCAATTAATCATTTTGCATTGGGATTAATTAAAAGACAAATTAGCATATATAACGAGAATAAATCATTAAAATATGATACAACACAACCATTAACAACTCTCATCTGTTGTTCGGTGATATTGTTTTCAGACTTTTTACAAAATCACAAAGAAGATAATCTAATAGAAAGCATTTTCAAACACGATTCGCATAAAGAATTTTTGAAAGTTATAGAAAAAACATATGAAAAATCTCTTGATAAACGGGTATCATATTGTATCAGGGAGCTCATTAAGAAAAAAAGTATATGTTTAAAAGAAGGTGCCGATGAAGATTTAAAAAAATATATAACGTTTTTCCATGACTTGCGAAATGAATTTGCTCATTTGATAGAAGAAAATAAAAGTAAAGTTATTCCCAACAATGACGTTGATATATTTAATGGAATTATAATTAAAATTGGAGAAAGTAATATTCCAATAAATAAAGATGATTTTATAGAGATTCTAAATTTGCTAAACAATCACTTACCGAATGAATAAAAACCCTCTTAATGTGTTTTTTGATAAGACCTGTAACCGCTTTTTCAGCTTCTTTTATTGCCTTTAGTTCTTCTTTTGAGGGTGCCTTTTTTATACCAATTGTAAAGACAGGCTTATTTGTCTCAACGGTATTAACATCTTCTTCTTTCTGAATGCTTTTTAATTTGTTCCAAGCATCTTTTCTCGCTTCTAGTGAAGAGTAATCACAAACTTTGTCTTCTTGTCCATTAATTTTATACCACATAGCATATATCGATAAAAAATAAAATAGGGGATTATAAAATGCTTAGTTTTATTGGCTCTTGTGTAAAAAGTCCGATAAGTTGTTAAAATTTACTCTTTTCAAAATTCTAAAAATCGGACTAGATAAGCTTTTGTTTAAGAAAGAAAAAAATCCGCCTCAAAGACGGAAATCCTAAAAATGGTGCGCGATACTGTGCGAGTATCGGACTGAAAATTATGAAGATTTTAAACAGTTAATAAGGAAAATTGAACTGTTCGAGGATAGCCTGAGTATGATTTAATGAATATATGTAACGCTTATTTATTAACTTTATAATAAGATGTAGGAAAATAGTAGATTTTTTTATTTTTTAGTTTCTTTTTAAGATGTTTCGCTCTACTATGCGATAAAATATGTAAAAATGATTATTGACGAGTTAATGTTAATGATAAAAGAGAAAGAATATGTTTTAGGACTTGGTAACTGTGTGTCAGAGATGCATGACATACGTGATCGGAGTGTTGATCTTATTCTTACAGATCCACCTTATAATCTTGGTTTGTTTATGAAAAATCGAGAAACAAATTTGGGTGCTTTAAGAGAAAATCATTTTTCTGCTTCTAATTGGGATTTAGCTTTACCGGACGAGTGGGAAAAATTAATGAAAAATTTTTTTGAGGAAAGTGCAAGAGTTCTAAAAAAAAAAGGTGCAATGATTATGTTCATGTCCATAATTAGAGTCGAAACTATTATAAAAATTGCACAACAGTACGGTTTTTATTATAAAACAACGGGCATTTGGCATAAATTAAATCCAATGCCGCGAAATATGAACCTGCATTTTATCAATTCAACTGAAGCGTGGATATATTTTATTAATCAAGGAAAAACTGGAACATTTAACAACAAGGGAAAAGCTATACATGATTTTATTGAAACATCTATAATAAGTTCCAAAGAACAAAAAGAAGGAAAGCATCCAACACAAAAACCAGAAGAAATACTGTTGCATTTTATTCAATTATTAACAAATGAAAATGATTTAGTTTTAGATCCATTTATGGGAAGTGGCTCAACAGGAGCTGCTGCTCTTAGAGCTAAAAGACGTTTTTATGGAATTGAATTGGAAGAAAAATATTTTAATATTGCTGCAAAAAAATTAGGAAGGTGCAGATGAGAACCGCAATAGATTTATTTGCAGGTGTTGGTGGTTTGTCATTAGGTTTTGAACAAGCTGGGTTTAAAATCGTTTGGGCGAATGAGTTTAATAAATCAATAGCAGATGCATATAAAAAAAATCATCCATATACTATTGTTGATTCTCGGGACATAAGAGATATTGATATACAAGAGGAATTTAAAAAATATATCGGCAATATAGATGTTGTTATGGGCGGTCCACCATGTCAAGGCTTTTCTCAAAAAGGAAAAAGAATAGGCTTAAATGATGAGCGAAACTTTATGTTTCAAAAATTTGTAGAAGTTGTTTCTATAGTTAGACCTAAATTTTTTGTCTTAGAAAATGTTCCTAATATTCTGACAGCAGAGAAAGGATATTTTAAAGATCAAATTATTAACAGTTTCTGTAAGTTAGGCTATCACCTTGATGTTAAAATTTTAAAAGCAGAAAATTATGGTGTTCCTCAAATACGACGTAGAGCTGTATTTATCGGTAAATTAGGTAAAGATATGGAATATAAAATTCCTGACTTTGCTAATAGTAAAGTCTGTGTCGAAGATGCTATTGGTGATTTACCTATTTTATTATCTGGAGAGGGAGTAAACTTTGTAGAGTATTCACATAAACCGATGAATAAATATCAAGAAGAAATGAGAAAAGGTTCTGATGGTATATGGAATCATGTGGCAACAAATCATAATAAGGCAGCACTTGATAGACTAAAATATGTATCTTTAACAAGCACAAAGAATGATTTACCCAAAGAACAGCAAACAAAGTCCATATATAGTGGAACATGGACAAGAATAAATCCTAAAGGTTTAGTAAGAACCATTACCACGAGATTTGATACTCCGGCTTCAGGACAATTTACACTACCTTTTCAAGATAGGTGTCTTACAGTTAGGGAAGCAGCACGATTACAGTCGTTCCCAGATACATTTATATTCTACGGTAACAAAACAAATCAAATGCTTCAAGTTGGTAATGCTGTTCCTCCAATGTTAGCGAAAGTGATTGCAGAAACAATTCTAAAAAACTTTAATTAGTCAATTCTATACATTTCGTATAAATCTTCTAAGTCGATAGAAATTCCTACATTTTCTAGCATATTTTTTCTTTTATCGAAAAGTAAATCCAATAGTTCTTTGGCATCTTTACCATAATGCAATAAGTTGTGGCAGTGACTACATAATGAGACAATATTTTCTTCAACATCTAAAGATACATTAAATCTATCAGAAAAAGCCATGGGAATAAGGTGATGTGGCTCTGTATATGGTTTACCATTTTTTCGCCTAATAAATGTAGGGTGGATTTCATCAATTTCGCACTTATAATTCGCTAAAGCAAGGGCATTTATTGCTGTTTGAGGATTCCTGCTATATATCTTTCTTCCTTTAATGAAAGAAGGAGCCGTTTTAGTTTTAGGAGTACCAGAATATTGATGAATTGTTGGAATTATATTTTCGTTGTTTGTTGTTTCTATAACTGATTCATCTAGTCTATTTTCTTCTTCAATAATATCAAATTGTATATCACTAAGACTTTTTAATCCAGGTAATACATAATCTTCATTTTTTGTAAAAGGTAAATCACTAGCAAAACATTGACGAAATATTTTAAATCTAAAAGGAGATATAAAGCCAATACTGGTTGCAAAATTAGAAAGATTACTTTTAGGTATGCGCAACTGATTCTTTCTTGGACGTCCACCGGTGAGACGTTCTCTCGATTCATTTTGAGTCAAAGGGTTTATATTAAAATTTGAGAGTATTCTAGAAATAAATGCGTGAACCATTCGATCTTCACAATCTACAGCAATATTTCTAATATCTCCTGTTTGTTTATTGCGATCAAAAGATGATCTTCCATCAAAAGCACCAATTAACAAAGCTCTTTTAATACTTATATCAGCATCATCGAAAGTGCGTATATTCTCGATAATATAGCTTAAATTTATACTTGTATTGCTTTCAAATAAGGTTGCAAATCCTTTCTTCCCTGCAGAAAACCCCATATTGGAACCCAAGGCTTCAGCAGAGATAATGTTTCCACTCACATTATCAGACATTATCTTTAGAAAATTATAATGTTGCTTTATATCATGTGCTGTTGCTTGTCCTGGATTGTGGCGTACTGGAGCCAACCAAATTTTTTTGTTATCTTGTATGTAGCTTTCATTAGCTGTAAGAATGGCTCCAAGAAAATATGCTTTTTCAGAGGTAATATCTCTTGTTAAATTTAATAATGTATTCATTTATTCTCCTATCTGATACATCTTTATACTAAAAAAGCAATTGTAATAAGTAAAGAAAAATCGATAAAAGCAATATTTAAATAGATAATTTTTAGTTCTGAAACTTCCCAATCGTAGCAAAATGTCGTTAGTTTTGAGAGTTTTTAGGGCTCCCAAATTAGAAAATACGCAATATAATATACATAGTTAATAACAAAAAGGAATAAAAACTATGTATTTTATCGAATTGAGATATACCAACGGAAAAACTGTCAGACTGCCTGAGCCTTATATTCTGTGGCAGGATGCTAATCGTGCTGTTTTAGCGAGGTATGCTAACAATCCGTATTACACTGCCAGTATCGTTTCAGAATAAGGAGGTGTATCATGTTAAAACAATTTGAAAACTGGTTGTTACAACAAAAATACTCTGCTTTGACATCATCTGATTATACCGGAAGGATTGAGAAATTGTGTCGTAACAATAAATACACATTGGAACATTTGATTAAAAATATTTCCAACATCCTACCGGAATATGAGAAAAACGGTAAAAAACATTCATACGGAAAAAGAAGTCATTGCTCTGTTTTGAATGCATTAAGACGTTTTCAGACATTCCTGATTGAGAGTAAATTGGTTTAAACTTCCAAAATTCAGCCTTGTTTGATTGATTTTCATCTGGGCTTATGTTTTTTCCTTGTTTTATCAAATCTGCTTGTTTATGGAGCAATGGGATATATGTTAAACCTAATTAAAATTGTAAATGAGGTTATAAAAAATAAATTGTCGTTAACGTCAAAAACTTTTACAGCTTGTTATCATTACGGTCAGGAAGTTAAATCTTAGTTAATTTTAGCAGAGACTCAACTTTATTTTTAAGTTATAAAATGCTTGTAAAACAAAATAAGCCTTCTAAAATAATAAAAAAATTCTTTAATAGTGAACGATATGCTTAAAATATATGATAAAATAGATATGAGAGTTATGCCTGCTGGTACACTTAAACACCCTTGGCAAGATAGTAATCGCTGCATTATTTTGCTTAATGGCAAAGAACTGTTAAGTTATATTAGAGATGCTGAAATCACTATATTTAAGCAATACGGATTAGAAGATAGTAGCACGGGAAATTATCATTATTTAAGTCCCTCCGAATTGTATGGGTATTTGTCAGATTCTGTCAATAGCATTGAGGACAAAGATATTCCGATTATGTGTTGTACCTGCGATGAGATTGGCTGTGCTTCGGTAAGGATAAATATTATAAAAAAACAAAATAGTGTTATTTGGAAAAATTTCAGAAGTGTTCGCGATGAATGGGATTTGGGTTATACTTTTGAATTTGATGAACAAGAATATAGTGATTTTTTAAGAAGAATAAGAAGTACATCAAATAACAGATAGGAATAATATGCCTCATAAATTAAAAAAATTTAATTCATTTGATACCCCTTATGGTGAGTCATATTCGGTAGATACGCAATTATGGTACAATGATGATGAAAAATTTCCTATTCCTTGCCATAAACCTGAAATAATTTCAGATTTTGCCATTGCTGGTCTTATAGGCGTTGGCGAATGGTATGATGATAATGGATCCTATGGCAATGATTTCAGAGAGTTTGAAGAAATAGTTCAAAACTATTTTAATGATAATAATAAAGATTCTTGCGGTTTCGGTATTATGATACTCTGGAATAACCAAAAATTAATGTGTGCTTGGGAATATAGATATAATAAACGTAGTTTAGAAAAATTTATATCTAATGTATATAAAGACATACCCTCAAAATTTTATACTGACGTTTATTCCTGTTACAAGTTCTTTAGTTTCCCTATAGATAAGCAGCGAATTCGTTTAGTTATCCAGGATTATTATGAAACATCAGAGACATTCTTACAAAATGTTTTTGATGGAATAATTGATAAAAAGTATTTTATTTTAACAATGACTTCTGTGCTACAAAATGCTGAAAAATATCTTTTAGATTATGTTTACGAGTATGCAAAAAATAACATTATAAAATCGGATATTTTAGAGAATGCCATAGCTATTGCTAAAGATATTAAATAAAATTAACCATAGGCGGATGCACTCTGCAAGACATTACCAATCTAGCCAGAACCTTGGGATTATCTTCCAAAATGTGTCGTGTAAATAAAACAATCAGCAGGGCTCAGGTGCAGAAAATACTTAAAAATCCATTTTATATATAGGATACTTTATCAATAAAGGCAAAACCTATAAGCATAACTATCCGAGATTGATAGATGAAGGATTATTCCGCATTGTCCAGGATACAATGGAAGGAAGAAAACGGGCGCCGAATAAATTATATTATGGCGATAGACAGTATTTATTCAGCGGTTTAGGCGGATGTGGTAGTTTCGGCAGTTTAATGACTGTGAAGTCAAAGTAAAAGACGAAAATCACTCTTATAATTATCTTAAATGTAATAAATTACGTTCAAAATGCAGTCAAAAAACCAGTTAATGAGGTCAAAATCTTAAAGCAGTTGGAGCAAGAATTGTCATTGCCTCTTGTCATCAGCGACGATATGTTAAAAAACATCAAATCAGAAGTTAAAAAACGTCTTAAAGAAGAAAATGCAAATACCGCCGCTTTGAAAAGCAATATTACCAAGAAACTTACCGAGCTTGACGAACAGATAAAAACCTTATTCCGCGGCTATATCCAAGGCAAATGTGATGAGAAAATGTATAACGAACTGAAAACCGAGATTGAGCTGGAAAAAGAAAAACTGCAAAAAGATATGGACAGATACCTCGAGATTGATACTGAAACTGATGAAATTTTGGCAAATATCGCTGAAGTAGCTGCAAATGTTGGCGTTTTTCTAAAAAGTCCGATTCTTAGCACGAAAAAAGAAATTTTGAGATTAATATTATCAGACTGCAAAATTGAAGGAAAAAATCTTTGTTTTTCAATAACTAAACCGTTTGATGAACTGCTAAAAACGCCTGAAATTGACAAATGGTGCGCGATACTATGCGATTATCGGGCTGAAAATTATGAGGATTTTAAGCAATTGACCAAGAAAATTGAGCTGTTTGAAGAAAGTTTATCAATATCGGATTTGCCTTTAAACAATTTAATGGTGAAATAGTAACGGAAATGATTTGAAAAAAGTACTTTTTTGTGTAAAATCTATCGAACTTGATAAAATAAAAAAATATTCATACAATGTTTTCAGAAAAGCATGGAATTGTATAAGTGATAAAAATCTATGAAGCAGAAATGAAACTAGATTTGATTAGTTTTCTTTTGAAAGAACAGCCAAGAACTTTCATTATTGGGTCTGAAGTTCCTGTCAATCAATCCGAAAATCTAGTAGATATATTAAAAATATCAAAAAGAGCATGTCACGCTTATGAAATAAAAAGTGACCAAGATAACTTTATCCGTCTTCCCAAACAAATAGAAACATATACAAGCCTGTTTGATTATACAAGTGTTGTTGTATCAAAAGCTAATTATCATAAAATAATAAAAGAGATTCCTAAAAAAATAGGGATTCTTGTTATTGATGAAAATCATGTTGTAACGATTAAAAGAAAAGCCACAAAAATTCTCAGATTAAACAAAATGGGCTTGGCTAAGCTTTTGTGGAAAAATGAATTAATCAATATTCTTCAGGATAAGCAAATAGGTACAAAAAAAGAACTTAATAAATTAAGCGATGTTACTTTACGCCAAATCCTAGTTAGCATATTAACTACAAAAGAACTCAAAAATTTATCATATAAACATTTACTTACGAGATATGTGTATAAATATAAAAATTTTATGGGTAATATAGGATTGGAATTACTGAAAGACGATTTATTAGAGCTAAGTTTGAAAAACCAATCTATCTAAAACGTTTCAATACATTATTTATATACAAATTAACTCTAACAGAGATCCAATGACTAGGTATTCTTTTGCTTGGTGTTCCTCTAGCTGCTTTTACTATTTCCTGAACACCCCATAAATCATTTTCTAAGTGATTTTGATGTATAAATTCTATTGCATTTGCAGCCGCTTTTTCATAGCCTCCATCGTCCCTTCTATATCTAAAGAAATTATATATATTGTTGTATGGAATATCAATTCTAGGTACCCAAGAACCACCAAAAGAAGCATAGGCAATAGGGTGAATGCTAGCATAATCTCCATAAGATATGTTTTCAATTTTAGATTTTAAGCCTTTGTACAATTCAAATTCTCTAATTGGAAAACTTCCTCGGCAACCATCAGAATAAATTGTAACGCTTTGGGGAAAACTTGAAGATAAAATAATACATCTGTTTTGCTCAATCTGCTTATTTTTAATAAAATCTGAAATAAGATTTTTACTGTTTTCTAATATTGTTTCAAGTGAGATTTTGGGATTTAAATAACCAAAGTCAAATAAAAAAATAAACTTTTTTAAACGTTTTATATCAACATTTATCAGTGAATTTATTAGATGAATCATCTTTTCATTAAAAATCATACTATCTGATGTAAAGGGAATCCGAAAAGCAACGTTGTTAAAATTTTCTAACAGGTTGTTTATTTGCAAATTTAAATCTTTATCATCAGGTTTATTTAACAAAACAACACAAGGAATAATATTTGAATTTTTATCTTTTACTTTTAAACAAAAATCACACCAATTCTTAAATCCATTTGTTTTATTTTTAAATAATTCAATTTGTTTATTGGTATATTCTTTATCTGTTGTAAAATCTACGATAAAAGGTTTTCCTTTCATTACATTTAAAACCTTATCTATGTTCTTTTCTATAAGCCCTATACGATCTTTAACTGTTGTGCGTGACTTGGTAATTTCAATAACTGGCAAGCTATTCTCTAAATCAGTATTTGATAAGGAGACTAATTCAGCTTCTCTTGTGCGTAATAGAGGATAATATAAATTTTCCATTGCGTTTACCTAATTAAATTTAATTTTTTTGCCCTAAATTCACACGCAACACCCGAAACATTAAATTCTTCAGCAAGTCCCAATATTGTGTTGTTTCCTTTTTTTATTTCATCAAAGAACGCTTTTTCTGGCATTAATATTCTCGCAGCCAAGTCATTCGCTTGTGCTTCTTCTTTATTTGTATCTGGACTTCTAAAAAATGAAACATCTTTAAATGCGGCGTTTTCTTTAGCATGTAAAACATAGTGAGCAATCTCGTGGGCAATTGTAAAACGTTTTCTTTTTTCGTTGTGAAAAGCATTCACATAAATATACCATTTCCCCCCCATATTTTCTAATTTACCTGATAATTCTTTATCCATATGAACATCTTCAATTATTGTTATTCCAAGCTTATTAGCTACTTGCCTAACATCAATAGGGTGGCTATAGCCTTCCAAAATGTCATTTAATTCGGCAAGACTAATTTTACTTTCCAATAATGGTTCTTCTATACTTATAAAGGCCATAATTACTTTTCCACTGTTAAAGTAACATTTTCAACTTTGTCAAAACAATCCTCATTAAGCAATCCGTCATCACTTTTAATAATATTTCCTTTTAATATCTCTAATTCTTCTTTAATTACACTAAATTTTTCTTGAATTTCATCGTCTATTATACGATCAAGATCGCTTCTTTTTTCTTCAAACTTTTCAAGTATAAGTTTTGTAGCTTTCTCCTCTGTCAAAACTTTAATACTATTATAAGCAACTACAGAAAGAATCACAAATGCAAAAGATAAATATGCAATTATATTATTATAAAAACTGAGAAGATCATTTGTCTGTATATTTTTATAGTTAATAGGTTGAACAGCCATAACATCTCTCAAAGAAAGATTACATAAAAGAGTCGTTATAAAAACGATTCCAACAAAGATTACACAATAAGTTATCTTTTTTATAGGAGAATAAATATCAGAATTTTTATGATTATACAAGTGCCAAACTAAAACGATGATTACACAACACATAGTCCAAACCATTATGTCAATTGACATAATCCATTCTAGAAAGTACCTTATATGTTCTAATTCCTTTTCTTTCACATTAAGCTCCATAAAATAATTATATATTTTATAGTTTAACCATAGCTAAATTAGGATACAAGCAAATAATAATTATTATACAACACCAAAAAACTTGTTGCCATCTATGTCATTAGGTTAATTTAGCTTATTTTACCTCATCAAATTTAGGTATAAAACATACAATATATTGATTTTTAGAAAAAAGTTAATAAAATGCCATTATAAATAAACAAGCAAAAATTGGCTTTTTAATTATGGCAGATTTGCCATAATTAAAATTATAACATATTGAAAGGGATAAATAATGTTATTTTTTGGTAAAAATAAAAAGATTCAAGTTCAAGATACAGATGTATCAATAAAAACCAAAGATGGACAAGATTATATCTCTTTAACAGATATGTTAAAATCCAAAGATGGTGATTTTTTTGTTTCAGATTGGTTAAGAAATAGAAATACTGTTGAATTTTTGGGTGTTTGGGAAAGCATGAACAATCCAAATTTTAATTATGGCGGATTCGCCGCAATTAAAGAAAAGGCCGGATTAAATAATTATAAGATTAGTGTAAAAGAATGGATTGAGAAAACGAATGCTATCGGATTAATAGCCAGTAGCGGCAGATATGGCGGAACGTATGCCCATGTAGATATTGCTTTTGAATTTGGTATGTGGATCAGTCCGCAATTCAAGTTATATTTAATTAAAGAATATCAGCGCCTTAAACAAGTTGAAAGCAATCAATATAATCTAGAATGGAATGTTAAACGTATGATTAGTAAAACCAACTATAATATTCATACGGATGCGATAAAAGAAATTATTATTCCTCAAACAACACATTGGATGAAAAGCTTTGAATATGCAAAAGAGGCAGATTTACTTAATTTAGCTATATTTGGAATGACGGCAAAGGAATGGAAAGAGCAAAATCCAGAAAGAGATAAAAGAGGTGAAAATATGCGTGATTCTGCAAGTATTGTGGAATTAATCGTTATTTCTAATGCTGAGAGTTTAAATGCTGAAATGATTAAAGAGGGAAAATCTAAAAAAGAAAGATTTGAAAAAATTCAGCAAATGGCTAAAGATCAAATGAAAATTTTAGCTAAAAATGATTCCTTAAAATCTTTAAAAAAGACAAAAGAAGATATCTATCTAACAGCTATGGAAACTAAAGATTAAAAAAGTAAACATATTGTCTTTAATGTCATTACGTTACAACATTCTCTCAATAAACCGTCTCAATGTGCTGCGTTGGACACCGAGGATTTTGGCAATTTGGGATTTGGAGATGCCTTTGGCGAGTAAATTTCGCACTCTTCTAGCATTTTTTGAGAGTTTGAGCTTTTTTGATTCTGCGGAAAAGGGACGTCCGAGCTTTTTTCCTGAAGCCTTAAGATTGGCAAGGGATGATTTTGTACGTTGGGATATTAGGTTTCTCTCTATCTCTGCAGCCAATCCAAAAGCGAACGCTAAGACTTTACTTTGTATGTCATTGCCGAGACGATAGTTTTCTTTCAAAGTCCAGACCTGACAATTTTTTGATAAGCAGGTTTCCAAAATTCTCATAACTTCAAGCAACGAACGCCCGAGACGGGATATTTCGCAAGAGATAAGGATGTCATTTTCCTGCAAATTCTCTAATAATTCACCAAGTTTGCGGTTTTTCAGCGCTTTTCGGGAAGATATTTTTTCCTCTACCCAATCGTCAACGGTCAATTCGTGCTTTCTTGCATATTCTTCAATCTCAAAGCGTTGATGTGTATAGGTTTGTTTGTCTGTGCTAACCCGAATGTAACCAATTACAGCCATTGTTTTCTCCTTAAAATTTCTTAAAAATACCGGTCATTTTATTAGAACGATAAAATCAACCGCTTTTTGCAAGTTTCGCACTTTTTCTTTTTGTGAAAAAATCAAGGAAAAATAATAGCTTGTTTTCTTTTACTCTGGGATACATCTGTCTTTTAGACAACCGGCCACAATCGTTGGTTTGTGTATAGTGAAACAGTCTAGCTTGGCTAGATTACAAACTTTAATTGCAATTAAAGATAAGGAATTGAAACTTATGAAGAAAAAACTTTTATTTACAACGGCTTTAGTGGCTCTGGTCTGCACTTCTAATGTCTACGCAGCAGATTTGAGTATACAAGCTGGTGATAATATTTTTAACCCTGCAACAGGACAACCAGATGGACAGACAACGTATAATTATGACTCAATCAGTATGACAGGGGGCAAACTTACCTTAGAAGATTTTAAAATAAGAAGTAATAGCGATGCCTCCATTACTGGCGGTGAAATTAATATTTCTGGCGATGGCGGTCTTAGAGCCCATAACGGAAACTTAAATATCAGCGGAGGAACGATTAATGCTTCAGCAACTGAAATCCATGGCGGAATAACTAATGTTTCTGGTAATGCAATAATCAATGTCAATGATTACGCCGAATTTGCTGGGGATTCCGAGCTGAATATGTCTGGAGGACAACTAAATTTATCAAAGGGAATTACTGTTGTTTCACTACCAGATGAAAAAACTGGCGGAAGTGCGTTATTCAATATGACCGGTGGTGAAATTAATATGAGCCAGTCTTATTTAGGGAGCTCAAAAATTGAGGGAACTTCCACAACCGAAAGACAAGCAGGCACCAGTAAACTTTGGGGAGGTACGATTAATGTCAAGGATGGTAAAAATGTTTTCCTAATGGATAATCCAGAAGTTAATAACACAATAAATATAAATGAAGGAGCTGAGCTAGGTGTTTATAATCACTATACAGATGCAGAGAAAATTGATGATATAATTTTTTCTGGTAAAAGCACTCTTAACCTGAGTGAAAAAGCGGAAATTAACCTCTCCGGCACACTTGTTTCTGACGTTTCCGGCAATGGTAACTTGAATGTTAAGTCTTCAAGTGCATTGGTTGATGGTAACGTTTCCGGCTCTAACCTGACTTTTGAAGCCGACCATTCTTTAAGCAAGGCTATTTCCGGCACCATCAGCGACTTGGCTTCTCTGAATGTCAACAAAGGCACTTTGACTTATGACAAACAGACGGGTAAAATCGGCAATCTGAATGTTTCCGGCGGCTTGGATATTGGTACAAATACCGTAGAAGCAACCAACGTTGATTTCAAAGATAATTCCAATCTGGCTTTGCGCGTAGCTGCTGCTGATAATTACGGTAAAATCAATGCTGACAACGTTACAATCGGCACCAATACAACCATGAAAGTTACTCTTGATAATGGTGTGGTCGGAAGTGGTGAAAACGAAACTTTCACCTTCCTGAATAGTGAAAATATTGATGGCGACTTTACCAACAAAATCGCTGAAAACAACCGTTATGACATCAAATGGAATGAAGACGGCTCCTTGAATATTACCGGAACAGCAACGGCTTCTGATGTTGTGGCGGATGCCGGCGGTACGGCTTCTAATGCCGCAACTGCCGAAGCTTGGGAAACAATCAACAATTCGTCAAGTGCGGGAGCTCAAGCTAAAGCTGTTTCTAACGCTCTGTTCAGTCTGTCGCAAGAAACTTCTGCCGCAGGTAAAAAAGCTTATGTCGATGCTTTGACAGCCGTAGCTCCTGAAGTCGCGCCTATGGTTCAGAAGACGCAGACTGAAACTGCCAACCAGGTATTCGGCGCAGTCAGCACACGTTTAACCGGCGGTTCAATCTCGACAGGTTCCGAAGGTATGTCTTCCGGCGATAGCAATCCTGACGCTGCTGTTTGGGTTCAGGGTATGTTCAACAAATCTAAGCTGGACGACACATCCAAAGCCAAGGGTTTTGACGCAGATTCTAACGGTGTTGCTCTCGGTATTGAAAAATTCATCAATAAAGACGTTAAAGTCGGTGCCGGTTATGCTTACACCAATACGGATATTGACGGATTTATGCGTGATACAGACGTTGATACACACACGGCGATTGTTTACGGAGAATATAAACCGTCTAACTGGTACGTTAACGGTATCGCAACCTATGGATGGTCTGATTATTCCGAAGACAAAAACGTTGCCGGCGTTGGTGTAAAAGCTGACTACGATGTCGAAACCTTCGGCTTGCAGGCTATGACCGGTTATGACATGAATGTCAACGGTTTAGGCATTACGCCGGAAACCGGACTGCGTTATGTTCACATTAAACAAGACGCTTATAAAGATTCTGCCGACCAGAGTGTTTCTGCCAACGACAGCGACATCTTGACCGGTGTTATCGGTGCGAAAGTCAGTAAGAACTTTGAATTGTCTAACGGTATGAATATCAAGCCGGAAGCCAGAATTGCCGCGACTTATGACTTGTTTAATGATGATGTTAATTCAGTCGTAACCTTGGCTAACGGTTCGGCTTATGCCGTTGAAGGTGAAGCTCTTGACCGTTTCGGAATGGAGTTTGGTGCCGGTGTAACAGCGGAAGTCAACGACAATGTTGAATTCTCGCTTGGTTATGAAGGCAAATTCCGTGAAGACTACCAAGACCACACAGGCTTAATTAACGCTAAATATAAATTTTAGTCTTTAACATTCCTTTGCTTAAAAGCGCTTCGGGAGAAATTTCGGAGCGTTTTTTATTTTACAAACGACTTATTGTCTCAACTGTCATTAAGTTAAGCGCTTGTTTTTGTTTTAATTTTTCCATACGAAAGCAAAATATCATCAAAAAGTAGAATTTTAGGGGCTCTCGGATGTGATTTTTCCCGACATAATAAACCTGTAAATAACGCAAAGACAGGAGATTAAATGTACTTTATCGAATTGAGATATACCAACGGAAAGACGGTTAGATTGCCCGAACCTTATATTTCTTGGCAGGAAGCTTACAAAATCCTTTTGGACAGGTATGCAGCCAAACCGTATTACACCGCAAGTATTGTCTCTGAATAATGAAAGGAAAATTTATCATGTTAAAGAATTTTGAAAACTGGCTTTTGGAACAGAATTATAAACCTTCTACCGCTTTTGATTATATGGGAAGAGTTGAAAGACTATGCCGGAAAGAAGAATTTACACTTGCTTATCTGGTTGAAAATATCGCTTCTATTCTGCCTCAATATGAAATTACCGGCGAAAAATCAAGCTATGGCAAGAGAAGTCATACATCTGTTCGTCAAGCCTTAAGACGTTTTAAAATGTTTCTGTCGGCTGAGAAGTTAGTATACGTGTTATGACAGATATAAAAACCTTAAATGATAATTTCAGAAAATCTTTTAGCGGTGGAAGAGTTGTCTTAACTCAAGGTATCAATGCCAAAATGCCAAGAGATATTGCAAGAATTTTAGCAAAGGTTAGAAATTTTAATAATTTCACTAAAGCTAACGATCCATACGGAGAACACGATTTTGGCAGTTTTGATTATAATGGCGAAAAGATATACTGGAAGATTGATTATTATGACAAGAGTTATCAATACCTATCAAAGAATCCTGCAAATCCAAACATAACAAACAGAGTCTTAACTGTTATGCTTGCAGATGAGTATTAAAAGATAAAACTTCAAAAATCAGCCCGGTTTGATTGATTTCAGGTTGGGCTTATCTTTTACTTCTTTTCTCAAATCCGCTTGTTTCTGGGTTGTTTATGACTCAATGGGAGATGTTAAACCTAATTAAAATTGTAAATGAGGTTATAAAAATAAATTGTCGTTAATGTCAAAAACTTTTACAACCTCTTGTCATTAACGTCAGAAAGTTAAATTAACCTCTGCTAAAATTTATATAGGTTGCATACACAATAATACCTATTCACAATATTTTATAACTATCAAAAGAATCTGATGTTGTTGTATTGTCGCGATTCTTTTGGAATGTAAAGCCGTTTTTGATTATTTTTTTTCATTAAGTGACGTTAATGTCAGTTAATCAAAATTTGACGACCGGACTAGCTGTTTTTATTTGGTATATAGTTAGCAATAAAAATGGATACGATAGTCCACGACTCATTTATGATGCAATGGACGGCGTTTTATTTTCTATGCCAAACAAAATATTGGAAAATATCATTCTGTCTGTATTGATTTTACCATTATTGGTGATTTTTAACTCTTTGGTGCAGTAGGTATAGAGTTTTTGACTATCAGTAATTTCTTTCAAACAAATCAGCTCTCTTGGGAATTTGTGATTATCACAAGATTTATCTAATGCCTTTTCCAAGTCTTGTGTCGTATATTTATCCGAATTAAGCAAAATATGATAATGCCAACTTATCCCTTTTCCTTTTTCAGCAAAAGCAATGAATGGAAGATGATGTTTATGCCAATTTCTTTTAATGAGATTGGATTCAAATCTTGCCATAATCTGTCGTAACAGTTCTTTTGATAAATCGTAGTCATCTGTTTTAATGTTATTATGAAATTGTATGGTTAAAAAGTGTGTATGACTTAATGTTTCCAACCAATCTATAATTTCATTTTTATTGTTTTTAGGTAGTAATCTGTTGTCAGAGCATTTGTAGATATTAAAAGTTTTATGTGATTGATATCTCTTAAAACGTAAATATAAATAATCATAAATTCTATGAAAAATATTTTTTAATCCAATCATTTTATTATCCTTTATATATAAATCTTTTAAGTAATAATCAGGATTAGGAAGTGTTTTTACAAATCCTTTATATCCCGCGCTGATTTAACAGCCAGAACAATGCTATTTTTGCTAAAGAGCAGCAAAGTCCACGGTTATTGATACAGATTTATAGAATTGTATTTTTTGAGTCGGTTTGATGAAAAATTTTTCCATTACCTATAAAAAAGTTATTGTCGTTGACGTCACAAACTTTAAAATCCATAACCTGTGACTTAGCTATGTTATAGGTTAGGAGTATGTTTCCCTACTGAAAAATGCCTGTTTGCCGCAATTAGCCTATATAAGAGGCGCCTTTTTTAGCTTATTTTATCAAAAATATTTTTTCCATAATTGGCTTTACGTCTTTATTCAATCCCGGCATATAATTATTATGACTGATATATTTAACAAAATAAAAGAAGAATTGTCGCTTTATTATCCTGATGTTACGGATGATGATGTCGAAAAGCTTATCACATTTTTTAAATTAAGCGCCAAAGCTGTTTTGGAAGCTAAAAAAGCAGAAAATCCATTAAATGACATTGATAACAGTTAATCATAAAACAACAACCTGTCCCCCTTAAGGTGAAGAAGTTAAAAAACAACCTCATTTATTTTGTAAATTAGGTTAATTATTTGAAATATCAATAAAATATTAGCAAAAAAGTTACAAACGGACACATTTTTTTGCGTACATTCCCAAAATAACACGACATAATAACATTATCGGACTTATTTTAAGGAGTAATTTGTTATGTCTAGAAAGAACAAATATCAAAACATTGCAGATGAAGAATGCAAGCAGGCTGTAATATTTGCGCGAGTATCATCGGAAGAACAAAAGAAAGGCGCTTCTATTGACGCACAGCTTAAAACGGTTATTGACTATTGCGACAATCACAAGTTTAGGATTTTAGATAAATTCTCTATTGTAGAAAGTTCAACGCGAGGCGGTCGTCTAAAATTTTATGAAATGTTGGAATTTGTAAAAGCTCAAAAACACAAAACCGCTATTGTTGTGAATTGTGTAGATAGATTGCAGCGTGGCTATAAAGAATGTGTTGAGCTTGATGATTTGCGCAAACAAGGAAGAATAGAGATACATTTTTATAAAGAAGGTTTCTATTTGCATAAAGACAGTACCTCTTCTGATATATTGCGATGGGATATGGGAGTATTATCAGCTAAAATGTATGTCGGGTCGCTGCGTGATAATGTTATAAGAAGTCAGGAATATAAAAGAGAAAACGGACAATGGCAATCTTGCGCTCCGGTCGGTTATTTAAATATATCCAAAACCAAAACGACTCCGGCAGACATTGTGATTGATGAAGAAAGAGCCCCTAAGGTTAAAAGACTTTTCGAAGAATATGCCAAAGGCGGCCGAACCTTGCAAGACATTACCAATCTAGCCAGAACCTTGGGATTATCTTCTAAAATGTGTCGTGTAAATAAAACAATCAGCCGGGCACAAATTCAAAATATACTGAAAAACACTTTTTATATTGGATATTTCATGCAAAAAGGCAAAGTTTATAAACATAATTATCCGCTTTTTATTGATGAAGATTTATTCCGTATTGTCCAGGATACTATGGAAGGAAGAAAACGGGCGCCAAGCAAATTATACTATGGTGATAAGCAATATATCTTTACCGGTTTAGTCAGATGTGGATGTTGTGGTAGTTTAATGACTTGTGAAACCAAAGTAAAAGATGAAAAACATTCCTATAATTATCTTAAATGCAACAAGCTCCGTTCAAAATGCAGTCAAAAACCGGTTAATGAAGCAAAAATCCTCGCTCAGCTTGAAAATGAATTATCATTACCTATGAACATCAGTGACGATATGTTAAAAAACATCAAATCGGAAGTAAAAAAACGTCTTAAAGAAGAAAATGCAAACACTGCCGTTTTAAAAAGCAATATTACAAAGAAACTCACAGACCTTGACGAACAGATAAAAACCTTATTCCGCGGCTATATCCAAGGCAAATGTGATGAAAAAATGTATAATGAACTCAAAACTGAAATTGAATTGGAAAAAGAAAAATTACAAAAAGATATGGACAGATATCTTGAGATTGATACTGAAACAGATGAAATATTGGCAAATATCGCTGAAGTGGCTGCAAATGTTGGAAAATTCTTAAAAAGTCCGATTATTTCGCAAAAAAGAGATATTTTAAAATTAATATTATCGGACTGCAAAACTGATGGAAAAAGTCTTTGTTTTTCAATAGCCAAGCCGTTTGATAAGCTGCTAAAAACATCAGAAATTAACAAATGGTGCCGCTGGCAAGAATCGGACTTGCGACCCCGTCATTACCAATGACGTGCTCTACCACTGAGCTACAGCGGCGGCAATGAAAGGAAACATACACGCCCTTCAAAAAAAAATCAAGTATAATTTTATGATTAATGTTAATTATTTTTTTTACGGAAGTTTTTTTCTGTCCCGGCGGCTCTTCAATTCTTCCTAACCGCCGCTATATATATTAAGCCGGAAGGAATAAACCTTTGCGGCACTAATAACTTATGACTGGCTGAACAATTAATCACGGAAACACCCGGTTTGTGCCGGGTGTTTTTTTATGCTTGGTTATTTTGCAAAAATCTTTTATGATAATTCCGGTTTGGTAAAGAGGATATGTCAATGCATAGACTGTGGCTTGTGGCAGTGTTCTGCCTTTTTTTAAGCGCCTGCGCCGGAGAAAAGCCGGAACTGCGCAGCTCCTATCTGCTGGTAACCGGTCCGCACCGTTATCCGGTTACGCTTAACTTTGACGAGGAAAGCGGGCAGTATTGGGGCACTTATTTTAATCAATATTACGGAGACTATCGGCTGGAAGAAAAAGAAGAAACCCGGCGGATTTTTTTTGACACGGTCAATGCCACCCGGCTCAGACGTCCGGAGCGTATGCTGAAACCGGAACGCGCCTATTTTGATTTCCTCTATGGCGAAAAAATAATGTATCTGACGCAGGATGAACTGGTTTTGGAAAACATTTACGGTCAGACGCTGCGTTTTAAAGCTGTCGATTAAAGAATAATTAAGGCTGGTATTTTATGAATATGAGTATATCTTAAAAAAGCACGTTATTTATTAAAGGAGATTTTTCATGTCTAAACTGTTTAGCCTGATTTTGGGCACTTTGTTGTTTGCCGCCTGCACGGCCGAAACTCCGGACAGTTTCGTCGGTAAGGAATATAAACTGCAGAATGCTCCGGCAAATGCGGAAATTACGCTCGGCTTCGACGGAAAGGAAAACCGTTTTTTCGGAAAATCAGCAATTAACAATTATTTCGGTTCTTATACGCTGGACGGCGATAAAATAACTTTCGGCCCTGCCGGAGCAACCATGATGGCCGGTCCGCAAGAGCTGATGACCGCAGAGCAGGAATATCTGCAGTTTTTGCCGACGGTCAAGCATTTTAAGTTGGACGGAGAAAAGCTGACCCTGAGCGGCGCAGACGGCAAAGAACTGGTTTTTGAAGAAACCGGAACCGTCTCTGAAAATTAAATTTCCGGGGCTTTCCCGAAAGAAACCGTAAAAACGTTTAGCCGATTCGCTAAACGTTTTTTGTGCGCGAAGCATTACTTTTCTGTTGTTTTTATTTCAAAAATAGCTATTCTTTACAAACGTTGACTAATAATAAAATGAAATAGGACGAATACACATGTTGGATATTAAATATATTATCGATAATCAGAATCAAGTCAAAGAAAGCCTGGCTAAAAAAGGATTCCCTTCCGAAAACGTCGATAATTTAATATCAACCTATCTGGAAATGAACAAACTCAAAACCTCGTCACAGGCTCTGGCGGAAGAGAAAAACCGGCTGAGCAACTCCATTAAGTCAGCCTCGGCGGAAGAGCGTCCCGCAATTATAGCTAAAAGCCGTGAACTCGGTGACGAACTGAAAAAGCAGCAGGAAGAACTGGGTGAAATTCAGGCCCGGTTTGACGAGCAGATGCTGCGTATGCCGAACTATCCCAGTCCGGACTGCCCGGTCGGACCTGATGAAAGCGCCAACGTTGTTCTGCGCAAGGTGGGCGAGCCGACCAAGTTTGACTTTACCCCCCGCGACCATATTGAGCTGATGGAGTTAAACGACTGGAGCGAAATGGAGCGCATTGCCAAAGTTTCCGGTTCTCGCACTTATGCAATTAAAAATGATTTGGCACAGTTGGAACTGGCCATTCACATGATGGTACTCGACAAACTGCGTTCTCACGGTTTTACGGTCATTACCGTACCTTCCATCTCCAAAGAACGGCCTTTGTATGGTCAGGGCTATCTGCCTTTTTCCCGCGACGAGATTTATTATATGCCTGCCGATGATTTATATCTTTCGGGAACAGCCGAATTGATTCTGAATTCCCTGCGTGCCGATGAAATTCTCAGCGAGAACGAACTGCCGATTCTCTATGCCGGATTTTCTCCCTGTTTCCGTCGTGAAGCCGGAGCCGCCGGAAAAGACACCCGCGGTTTGGTGCGGGTTCACCAGTTTATGAAAACCGAACAGTTTGTCATCTGCAAAAATGACGTCAACGAAAGTGACAAGTGGCATAAAAAGCTTCTGGCGATCTCCGAAGAAGTTTTGCAGGATTTGGAGCTTCCTTATCAGGTTCTTGATATCTGCACCGGTGATATGGGTGCACCGAAATATCGTCAGTATGACCTGGAGGCCTGGGTTCCTTCGCAGAACTGTTATCGTGAAACCCATTCCTGCTCCAACATCACTGATTGGCAGGCCCGCCGGACGAATTTGCGCTATCGCGACAATGCCGACGGCAAAGTTAAATATGTTCATACATTGAACAATACCGGCATCGCAACGCCCCGCGCTCTGGTTCCGTTTATTGAAAATCACCAGAATGCGGACGGTACGGTTAATATTCCGGTCAAGCTGCGGCCTTATCTCGGCGGCAAGACCAAAATCGGTAAAAACGCTTAAACTGAAAACCGCTCCTTGTGGGCGGTTTTTTTGCGGGAGAAAAAGCATGACGCCTTCTGACATCCGTAAAATAATCGACTTCTATCGCATTGTTGAAAAATTGTGTCTGGTCAGACGCGACGTAAAATTATCCGACGGCCGGCCGGAGAATGATACCGCGCATATTTTGAAAACGGCTTATCTGGCAATGTCGGTCTTTCCTTATCTGCAAACAAAAGTCGATTTGACCAGAATGCTGGAGCTGGCTCTGGTTCATGATTTGGTTGAAGCCGAATGCGGTGATGTTCCTCTGGCTGCCCAACAGGGGGATTCTCAACTGAAAAAACAGAAGAAGGAAGCCGAAACCGCCGCCGTAAAACGTTATCGCCGAATGCTGCCCGCCGCTGCCGGCAGCCGGATTTATGACTTGTTTATGGAATATGAAAACAAAAGCAGCCGCGAAGCACAGATTGTTTATGTTCTGGATAAACTGGAGGCTGATTTTCAGGCCTGCCGTTATGGCGATGTCCGCTATTGGGGAGAGGGGGCCAACGGCGACTGGTATTATCGCTGCGTGATGAGCGGCGAAACCCCGGAAAAACCGTGGCTCGCCAAACTTAAAGAACCGCTGCTGGATCATCTGGAAGCCCAGTGTCTGAATATTTGCCGTATGGCCATGATTAAAAGCTGTGTTAAAACGAATGTTATTCCGTCAGAATTAAATTATCAGCGTCTGCCGTTAACCGATGCTTTGTCCGACTTTATGGATATCGTTGAAAAGCTGGCCCTGGTTAACCGGGATAACCTGTTGTCCGACGGAACGCCGGAAAGCGATGCCGACCATGTTGTTAAACTGTGTTTCCTGCTGTTGGTTCTTCCCCCTTATCTGCAAAATCGGTTTGCTTGCGGAGAACTGCTGCGGCTGGCTTTAATCCATGATTTGCCGGAAGCGCTGGCCGGGGATGTTTCTTTGTCATCGCAGATTCGCTATCCGGAATTGAGAGTGCATAAAAAAGAAAAAGAAGCCGAAGCTGCCGCCGCTATCCGTGCCGTATTGCCGGCTCCGTTAAATCAGCAGTTTTTTGCTTTGTTTAGCGAATATGAAGCGGGAGTAACCCCGGAAAGCCGTCTGGTTAAATTGCTGGACAAACTGGAAGCAACCCTGCAAAGCAATCTTTATCATGACGGCGATGTCCGCTACTGGGGAAAATGTGATTGCGGCGACTGGTATTATCGTAACGCATTGACGCCGCATCCGGAAGTCAATGAACTGAATGAGCCCGCGGTATCCGCTTTGCAGGAGGAGATTATCCGCCTCTCCCGGGAAAATATTCTGAAAAGCGGCCTTTCTCTGCCTGAAACGGAAGCGGCCGCACAATAAAAAAGCCCTCCGGGGAGGAGGGCTCGGTCTTAACTGTTGCTGTTAAGGTTCTGAATTGCCAGCAAAAACGGAGAAATCAGCTTGGGTTGCGGTTTGGCGCCATAATGTTTTTCCAGCACCTGAATCTGATTTATCTTTTTCAAAACGCTGGCCGGAACTCTGGTATCTGCCGGCAGATAAAGGTCAAAACTGCTGTAGCTGCCGGTTGAGGTCATCGGCCGGCGGATCTTGCTGGAACAGTCTTTGTTGCCGCTGAAGATGCCGATGTGTCCGTGCGGATGCGAGGCGCTGCGTCCGTAAACGCCGACCCCGCCGTCGGGAACCACGGTGTTGTTGCTGACATGGCTTTTGATGCGGACAAAATGCGGATTGGCGTCAAGTTGCCGCTTGGCCATATAAGCGCTTCGGCCGTACATTTCGCCCAATCCGGTTTCGCGGAAAGCTTTTTTGGCGCCGCGGAAACAATAGCCTTCACAGTTCATCCGGGTCGCGACGTCTTCGGCATTCTCAGCCAGTTTTAAGGCTGTTTCGCCGGGAACCATCGCCGCCAGATCTTCAGCGCTGAATTCAATATCGGTATAAGGCAGGTCTGCCAGAGTAACGACATTTTCTTCCGCCGCCGGAGAATCCTGTTGTGCCATGGCATTAATGAGCGTTTGCTCCAGCAAAGGGTTGATAAAGCCGAAATCGGTCGGTTCATAATCAGGATAACTTTTGTTCTCTTCTGCGGCCTGTGTGAATGAAGCCGTTAAACCGGCAGACTGGTCGGGCGTTATATCCGGCAGAGAAATCTGCTTACTGTTTAAAGCAGCTTTATATGAGGTATTGTCGTTCATCGGGTAACCGTTGTATGCCCCGGTGGTGCTGAACAATGTGGCGGCAGCCACGCCGTAGCGTTTGATGTTGCGGCGGAAAGCCTTGGCCGCGTCTCCGCAGAATTCTTTAACCTGTCTGAAAAACGACATTCCTGATTTTTTCTTCGTGCCTGTCTTGGGGGCAGACTGTTTTTTTGCTGCCCGAACCGAAGAATCGATTTTAGCCTGCGGCTGAGAGGCGACAGCTGTTCCGTTATCCGGTTTATGTTCCGTTTTAGGTTGAGAAGGAACCGGTGCCTGAGACTGAACCGGCTTTACGAAATCATCTGCCGGTTTGTTTACTTGAAGGTGAATTTCTTCACTCGTAATTTTCTCAGCTTCATCGACAACCGGATGTTCGGCGACAGTCTCGCCCGTCATTGGTACCGAAACCGTCTCGGCCGGATTTTCTGTTTCCCGTTGTATGCGGAGAGCCGTATTGTCGGAGACCTCTTTTACGCCGGATTTTGTTTCCCGAATGTTCATGGAATATTCCTCCGACATAGGAGCTGCGGCTGTCTCTGCCGTGTCTGATTCAAAAATTTCATTGTCGGGAAGAACAAATTCATCGGCAGTGCCGCGGGACATGGCATCCAAATTGAATGTTTCAGACATTTCTGCCGAAACAGCGCCCTGTCGGCGGGTCGTCTGATAACGATGCTGCTCGAGCATAATTTTGGCTTTGGTTGCTTCGGGAGAATATTCATAACGCATCTGAACGCCGTGCTTATAATAGTTGCGGCCGAATTCTTCAATATATTCTTTCATTAAATCCAATGCGTCATTATCAATGTTGAGCTTCCCTTCGGCAAAGAGTTTAATCTGCTCTTCGGCCTCCTCGACGATTTGAGCAAATTTGGCATTGACAATATGCCGGACTTGCAGATTTTGCTGGGCATTTTTGCAGAATTCATAGATTTCTCTGATTTTCAGTAATTTTTGCTTGGTAATATGATGAGAATTGTTAGCTGCGACTGAGGAATAAGTGTCGTCATTAAATGTCATTTTCTTACCTTCCTGCATGTTTTTTTATTTAATGTGACAAAATATAACAATTTTTTGTCATTGTGTAAAGGGTGAAATTTTAATTTTAATAAAAGTGTAACATTGAAAATATTGCTGAATAACAATAAGTTATTATGAGATATAACGAATTTCATATTCCGCTATAACTTTCGTTATATAATTGTGTTTTGTCTATTTAGGCTGCTCTGCAGAATGGTTTGGGGCTTTATGAAATCTCAGATAGGTTCAGAGATTGCCGGCGCTGGAAAAATTGATGCGCGGGTCAACTAAGGAATAAGTGATGTCGCTGAGTAATTTCAGCAGCAGGCCTAAAAGCGCAAAAATGTATAAGGTTCCGAAAATAACCGGATAATCGCGGGTCATAATGGCTTCGTAGCCGAGCAGACCCAACCCGTTAAGTGAAAAAATAACTTCAATCAGCAACGAGCCGGTAAACAGCATTTTAATCAGCAGCGTCGGAAAACCGGCAACCACAATCAGCATTGCATTGCGAAAGACATGCCCGTATAAAACCTGATTTTCACTCAGGCCTTTGGCGCGGGCAGTCAAAACATACGGCTTGTTGATTTCATCCAGAAACGAATTTTTTGTCAGCATGGTCAGGCTGGCAAATCCTCCGATAACCATGGCTGTCACCGGCAGGGCAATATGCCAGAAATAATCAATGATTTTGCCGAACAGGGAAAGCTGCTCCCAGTTGTCGGAAGTGAGCCCCCTCAGCGGAAACCAGTGCAGATAAGTTCCTCCGGCAAAAAAGACAATCAGAAACACCGCAAACAGAAAAACCGGAATAGCCGCCCCGATGATAACCGCAAAAGAAGTCCAGACGTCAAAAACGCTTCCGTCGCGTACGGCTTTTTTTATGCCCAGCGGCAGCGCAATCAGATAAATAATCAAAGTTGACCACAGTCCCAATGAAACGGAAACCGGCAGCCTTTCCCAAATCAGACGGCTGACGGATTTATCCTGATAATAGCTTTTGCCGAAATCAAACCTGGCATAAGAACTGACCATTTGCCAAAAGCGTTCATGCAGAGGTTTGTCAAATCCGAATTGTTTTTCCAGCTCTTTGATTAGATCCTCGGGCACGCCCTGCGCTCCCTGATACTTTGCCGCCGACTGATTCATGTTTACCGCCGCGGTGGAGGTAAACTGCGACTTTGAATCAACGTTAAAACCGCGGTATTTAGCCAGAGTGTGTTCCACCGGTCCGCCCGGTGCCGTCTGGATGATCAGAAAATTGATTGTCAGAATGCCCAGCAGTGTCAGCGGAATCAGCAGCAGGCGTTTAATAATGTAATTTCTCATTTGTTGTCCTTTTCTGCCGGGGTTTTAGCCCACCATGTCATCGGCTGAAAACCGGCCTTGACTTTGCTGTGCGGAAACATGAATTTGTTGTGATAAGCTACCCGCTGAGCCGGAGAATACCACTGCGGAATCATATAGTTTTCCGTCAGCAGAACCCTGTCGAGCGCACGCACATACGCTTCATAGTCGTCTTTTTCCTGTGCTGCGATTAACCCCTTGATTAACTGGTCGGCAACCGGGTTTTTGATGCCCATAATGTTATAGCTTCCCCTGACGTCGGCTGAAGCGCTGCCCCACATTTCGGCCTGTTCGTTGCCGGGCAGGCGGCTGACGCCGTAGGAGATAATCGCCATGTCAAAATCAAAATTGTCCAGCCGGTTTTTAAAAATATTTACTTCCAAATTGCGAAAAGTCAGTTTGATGCCGATTTTGGCCAGATTATTGATAAAAGGCAGCATCACCCGTGTAAAGGTGTTGCCGTTGGCCGAATTGCTTAAAACTTCAAATGCCAGCGGTTCCCCGGTTTTCAGATTGGTCATTTTTCCGTTTACAAAGTCATATCCGGCAGCCCGCAGCAACTTGACGGCTTCCTTCAGGTGCCGCCGTGTTTCCTTGAAGTCTTTGTGCCGCGGATTTGCCGGAACCGTTGTAAAAACTTCGTCCGGCAACTGCCGCCGGTATCTGTTCAAAATTGCCAGTTCTTTTCCTTGCGGCAGACCGGTCGCTTCCATGCCCGTATTGGTAAAATAACTGTACAGGCGCCGGTACTGGTTATAAAACAGTTTATCGTTGGCCCAGTCAAAGTTAAAAGCCAGCGCAATCGCCTGTCGGACACGCCGGTCTTGAAATTGGGGCTTGCGCAGGTTGAAAGCAAACATTTGCAGCACGGCCGCGTTATTATGAGCCATTTCCTGTTTGATTATCCTGCCTTCTTTAACCGGACGGTTGTCATATCCGGTAACCCAGATTTTGGCAATATATTCTTCCCGTACGTCTATACTGCCGGCAAACAGGGCCTGCAAAGTGACAGTCGTATCCTGATAATAGTCAAAACGAACTTCGTCAAAGTTAAAAAAGCCCTTGCGGCTGGGCAAATCTTTCGCCCAGTAATCCGGATTTCGCCGGAAAACCAGATACCGTCCCGGTTCATATTTTTCCAATCGGTAAGGGCCGCTGCCGAGCGGAATGCGCAGTGACGGTTTGCTGAAGTCAAGCCCCTCCCAGTCTTTGGCCGAATAAATTTTTATTTGTGACAAAATCAGTGGCAGTTCTTTGTTCTGCGAACCTTTTTTGAAATAAAAGCGCACTTCCCGCGGATTAATTTTTTCCACCCGCTCCACATCTGCATAATAAACCTTATAAAGCGGCTGTCCTTTTTCTGTCAGAGCCTTGTAGCTGAAAATAACGTCATCGGCGGTAATCGGCGTCCCGTCTTGAAATTTGGCCCGCTCATCCAGCAGAAAGCCGACATACGAATTGTCTTCCGGCAAGTCAAAGGCCTTTGCAACCAATGGATAAACCGTCGCCGGATCGTCTGCCGGAACAATGCCCAGACTGTCCAAACTCAGGTTGGCCACCTGCGGCGTAGCATTTCCCTTAAAGATAAACGGATTGAAATTGTCAAAACCGCCGTATTCCGGCATCACGATTCGCCCGCCTTTGCGCGCCTGCGGGTCGGCATAGTCGAAATGGGTAAAATCATGTTCGTATTTGGGATGATGATACAGAGCAATCTGCGGCATAATCTCAGCCGTTGCCGGAAACGGCAGCAGCAACAGACCGCTCAGCAGCCAAAGGCGGATTTTTTTATTTATTGTAATTGTCCTCATCCGTCCATCCGCTGAAGGGATATGCATAATCTTCGTCTTTTGCCTGTGTCAGTCGGGATTTCCTCGTTTCTGCCGGGTAAGCGGTTTCCGTCTCCGGTTTGGCCTCCGCCCGCGGCTGAATGCCGGTCATCTCCTCCCATTCCCGTTTGAGGGAGTTGAGCGTTTTCTGTGTATTGGTAAAGCCGATTTCCGTTTCCTCCATGCTCGAAAAAGTCGGCTGTTTTCTTATGTCTTCGACGGCTGGTTCCCTTTCTTCGGCAAAGCGGCTTCTTTCCTTGTCGTCTCTTTCTTCTTCACGGCGGGTGATAACCGGCGCCGGCATGGCGTCGTCGTCATGTCGCACGTCAACAAACGGCGTTTGCGGTTCACTGTCGGTTTCCGCCGTGCCGAAACTGCGTTCCAGAGCCATTGAAAAGGGATCCCTGTCGCCGTTCGTTTCCGGTTCTTCTTGGGGCCGGCCGCGGTGCTTAAACGGATTGAACATATCCATAAACGATTTACGGTCGCCGTCTTCCGTTTGCGAAACGGCGGCAAAAGAAGAGTTTTCGTGCTGAGGTCTGAGTTCGCGGTGTAAAGGTTCTCTTTCTTCCGTTGCCGGAGCAGAAGCGGAAAGCCCGCTGAACCGGCGTGGTTCCGGTGAAGTTTCCTCATTTTCCTCCCTGAGGTCGCCGAAGTCGCGCTTGCGGCGGATTTGTTCGCCCCAGGGGGCAAGAATGGAATAGACCTTGCCGTAAACTCCGGTTTCGACCATTGTCAGAAAAATGCGCTCTTTGTCATGTTTTTCCAAAATGCCGAGCAGATTTTGATATCGGGCGCAAAATTCCAGAATCGTCCCTGCCAAAACTTTGTCATTTTGGGCCTTGAGAACCAGACGGCTGCCGAAATTGCCCTGATTGGCGTCAATTTCGATAATTACTTTGCCGAATGCCCATTTGGCGCCGTTGCGAGTTTTGGCCCACAGGGAATCTATCTGCTCGGGCGCAGCCAGTGCCCCGCGCTGAATTATTTCGGCCAGCAGTTCGTTCATGTCGGTTATGAACAGGTCAAATTTATTGAGAATGAAACCGTCTTTGCCGTTTTGTTCGGCTTCCAGCATAATCCGTGCGATTAAATCCGTATATTCCAGATTCTTTTTCATCTGTTTAAACAAACTGTACATATTGTCGTTCAGACGGTGGAAGTTCAGATATTGGGTCACGTAACCGAAAATCATCCACAAGACGAGAACCGGCAGCACCAGCAGCGCGATATACAAGGAAATGTCCGACAGTCCCAAACTGCCGAAACTCATGCCGCCGAGCTTGTCTTTCAAATACATAAACATATAAATCAACCACAGGAAAGTTGAAAAGACCGAGGCAAAAAAAGCTAAAGCTAACACGAACGGAAACTCCCGGTTAATAAACAAAATCTGCCCTTTATACTATTCCATCTGCGGCAGATTTCAATTAAAATCTTTGCAAAACGCCCTGCTTTGGGATATTAGGGGCGATAAATCAACAACAAACAAAAATAATAGTCGAAATTTTGAAATTTTTGTGCTAAGAAACCAGCAGGACTAAATTTATAAAGAGAAAAAACACCATGAGTAATAACAATACATTGGTTTTGGATTTTGAAAAAAATATCGTTGAAATCGAAGCTAAGATTGAAAGTTTAAAACTCTTGGCCAAAGACCAGGATGTCGATATCGCCCAGGAGGTTAACCGTTTGGAACAAAAACTCGAAAAACAGGTCAAGCTGACATACGCTAACCTGACCCCTTGGCAGAAACTTCAGGTTTCCCGCCATCCCCAGCGCCCGCACTGTCTGGATTATGTTCATGCCCTGATTGAAGATTTTACCCCGCTCTGCGGCGACCGCCTGTTTGGCGACGATGAGGCTATGATTGGCGGTATCGGCCGCTTTAAGAATATTTCCGTCGTTGTCATCGGACAGGAAAAGGGTTCTGATCTTGAAACCCGTATGAAACATAATTTCGGTATGGCCAAGCCGGAAGGGTATCGCAAGGCACAGCGCCTGATGGATATGGCTGACAAATTCAATATGCCGGTTATCGCATTCGTCGATACCGACGGCGCCTTCCCGGGCATCGACGCCGAAGCCCGCGGTCAGGCCGAGGCAATTGCTTCATCAATTGAAAAATGCTTGCAGATTCATGTGCCGATTATCTCAATCGTTATTGGTATGGGCGGTTCCGGCGGTGCCATTGCCATTGCCACGGCTAACCGGATTCTGATGCTGGAACACTCGATTTATTCGGTTATTTCTCCCGAAGGCTGCGCTTCCATTTTGTGGCGTTCGGCCGATAAAGTTCAGGAAGCGACTGAAGCGTTGAAACTCACTGCGCAGGATTTGCGTAAATTCGGCGTGATTGACGAGATTATCAAAGAGCCGGTCGGCGGCGCCCATCGCGACCCCAAAACCACTATCGAAAAGGTTGGCGACAGCATTCTTAAACATTTGAAGGAGCTGCTGCCGTTGAGCGGTGACGAATTGAAAAAGCAGCGCACGGCCAAGTTCCTGGCCATGGGGCGCAATTTGCCGGAAAATTAAAGGAAAGCCATGACCGTCGGAAGTTTTTATCTGCCCTGGGAGGGACTGCTCGGAGGACTGGTCGTCATCTTGCTGCTCGGCAATATGATTGTTTTGCTGCGGCGAGGTGCTTCAAAAGAGTTGTCTTCGTTGGCGGATACGCTGTTCCGCGGTCAGGCCGAACTGGCCGGACGTCTGACCCAGCTGTCGGAAAATAATCAGAATTCTCAGAACCGTATTGCCGAAGCTATAAACGAGCAGAAACTGTCGGTGCTGAAAATAATGGATGAAAAGCTGCTGGCCGTTACCAAAAGCGTCGGCGACGGATTGCAGCAGTCAACCGCCAAAACGACGGAAACGCTGCACGACCTGCGTGAACGTTTGGCCAAGATAGATGTTGCCCAGCAGAAGATTTCCAGTTTGTCGGAGCAGGTCGTCTCGCTGCAGGAAGTCCTTTCCAACAAGCAGGCGCGCGGCGCTTTCGGCGAGATTCAGCTGAATGACCTCGTCACTTCGGCTTTGCCGCCCTCGGCTTATGCTTTTCAGGTTGTGCTCGGTAATCAGAAACGCGCCGACTGCGTGCTGAATCTGCCCAATCCGCCGGGAATGATTGTGATTGACTCCAAATTTCCGCTTGAAAGCTATCAGGCGCTCCGCAATGCCCAAACCGACCGCGAAAAGGTTGAGGCTGAGCGTTTTTTCCGTGCTTCGGTGCTGAAGCATATTAAAGATATTTCCGAGAAATATATTATTCCCGGCGAAACCGCGGAATCTGCCCTGATGTTTCTGCCTTCGGAATCCATATACGCCGAACTGCATTCCAATTTTACCGATGTGGTTGAAGTCTCCTACCGTTCCAAAGTCTGGATTGTTTCGCCGACCACGCTGATGGCCACACTTAATACGGTGCGCGCGGTATTAAAAGACGCCCGTATGCGGGAAATGGCCGGCGTTATTCAGAAAGAAGTCGGCAGCCTGACCGAAGACATTTCCCGGCTTGATGACCGCATTGAGAGCCTGAGCAAGCATTTTGACATGGCTTCGCGCGATATCGGCGACATCAAGGTTTCTTCCGGAAAGATTTCCCGCCGGATTGACCGGATTGAAGATATTCAGCTCGGCAATGACAAAACGCCGGTCGGCGTTGAGCATCTGGCCTCCTGAAACCGGAATAATAATATGGGATAACTCATAATAAAATTTTTGCATTTTACCAAATTGCGATATTGATTTATGGAATAAAAGCGGATAACTTATCTGCTGATAACAATAAAAGGAAAATAAAGAGGTATTATCGTGACTAGATCTGAATTAATTGAAAGAATTGCCAATAAAAATCCCCATTTAATGCTGAAAGACGTTGAGCGTATCGTTGCCGTCGTATTTGATAAAATCATCAGCTCTCTGGCGGCCGGAGAACGTGTCGAGTTCCGCGGCTTTGGCGCTTTTTCGATTCGTAAACGCACGCCCCGGGTTGCCAAAAATCCCCGCACCGGCGAACAGGTTCAGGTTGAAGAACGCAATATTCCTCATTTTAAAACCGGAAAACAACTGCATGAATTGCTGAATCCGAAAAAATAATTCCGAAATTTTAGCGAAAGGGCTGGAACATGGGTTTTATGAAACTGTTGATAGGCTTGCCGATATTGATTGTTATTCTGATTTTTGCATTCGTGAATAATGATTTGGCGACGTTTGACCTCTGGCCTTTTTACTTTGAAATAACCGTATCTTTGAGCGTGGCGGTTGTTTTCTTCATTCTGTTGGGCTTTATTCTCGGCCTGGTATGGATGTGGATGTCTTATGCCCCGGTGCGCAAGGCGTTGCGTCAACAGGTTAAGCAAAACAAAAAACTGAGCAAAGAACAGCAGAAACTAGTTGAAAAGGTTTCGGGGCTGCAGTCCAATCTGGACAGCTTTAAGGCCGCCGAAGCCGCTAAACCCAAACCGACAATAAAAGAAAGGTTAAAGGCCGCTTTCTTCCGTAAGCCGAAGACCGGCGAAGCTGCTGAAACCAAATAACTGAAATGGTATAAACATGAACTGGTTAACTGATTTCGTACGTCCGAAAATAAAAAAAGTCACCCCGAAAGAGATTGCCGACAATCTGTGGGTCAAATGCCCGATTTGCGGTCAAATGCTCTTCTCCAAGGAAATGAAGAAAAGCCTGTATGTCTGCACTTCCTGCGGCCATCATCTGCGTCTCTATGTTGACAAACGGCTGAAAATGCTTTTTGACGGCGAGTTTAATGAAATCGCTCTGCCCAAGGTTAAGGAAGATCCGCTCAAATTCAAGGACACCAAAAGATATACCGACCGTCTTAAGGCTTATCGCAAATCAACCGAAAGCAATGACGCCATCCGTGTTGCCCAGGGCGACATCGGCGGCATTCCCTGCGTCGTCGCCGCAATGGATTTCTCTTTTATGGGCGGCTCTATGGGAATGGCCGTCGGCGAGGGAATAGTTAAAGCGGCTGAAGTTTCTGCCCGCAATAATTACCCGCTGATTATTGTCGCTTCCTCCGGCGGCGCCCGCATGCAGGAGGGCATTTTGTCCCTGATGCAGATGGCCCGTACCACGGCGGCGATTAATCAGGTGAAGGAAAAAGGTATTCCTTATATTTCGGTTCTGACCGATCCGACCACCGGCGGCGTTTCCGCTTCTTTTGCCATGCTGGGCGATGTTCACATTGCCGAAAAAGGCTGCATTATCGGTTTTGCCGGGGCCCGCGTGATTGAACAGACGATTCGCGAAAAACTGCCGGAAGGTTTCCAACGCGCCGAATATCTGCGTGAACACGGTATGGTTGATATTGTGGTCACCCGCCAGGAACTGAAAAACGAATTGGTCAAGGTTATCAGTATCCTGACCCATAAAAAACCGGCGTTGAATACAGCGCTGTTGGAAAACAGATAAAACCAGCCCTGCTTCGGCAGGGCTTTTCATATCTGCGGCCCTTTTAAATCGCCGAAGAGAACTTATCTATATATCCCGAGAGGAAACCATGACGCTGGATTTATCAAAACTGGAATATGTTATTTTTGACTGGGACAACACGCTGGCCGAAAGCCGGAGCACGTTGGTTCTGTCCGTCAACCAGGTTTTGAAGGAATACGGCCTGCCTGACTGGGAAGCGGTTAAAAGCCGCCGTAATCCGGATTTGTCTTTTCGCGATAATTTTCCGCTTGTCTTCGGGGCTGAAAATGCCGTTGCCGCTTACGAACGTTATGCTGAAATCTATAAACGTGAGGTTCGCAGCCATATCAGCACCTTTCCCGGCGTGCGCGATGTTCTGGCTTTTTTTCATGCCCGCGGAATTCCGATGATGATTATGAGCAACAAAGACCGGCGTCTGATGGAAATAGAACTGCCGCTGTTGTTTGATCCGCAGTTGTTTTCCCGTGTCGTCTGCGGTCATGAGGCCTCCCGCGACAAGCCTTATCCCGAGCAGATTTATTACACTCTTGACGGTCTGTTGGCTCCGGCGGACATTACTCCTGAACGTGTATGGATGATAGGTGACAGCCCGATGGACAGCAAATCGGCCGAAGCCGCCAATGCCCTCCCGGTACGCATAGGGCGCTCAATTTGGGGAGATGAAGGAGCCCCGGATACCAAGATTGTCTATTTCAACAATTTTGAAGATTTTTACCACACGCTGAAGCTGATTAAATAGACAAATAAGGCTTGAAAAATTGTCTAAAAAACGCTAAGATGAATTCATTCTTTTTAACAGACAATTTTTCAGGTGACATAATGGCCGATTATCCTTTTCTCGGAGCTCAATACCATAAAGACAAAACGGTTTTCCGCGTTCAGTCGGAACATGCAGCGGGAATGGAGCTCTGCTTGTTTTCCCCGGATGAAAAAGAAGAAATCCGCATAAAAATGAACAAGGGGGACGATAATGTCTGGACGGTGGAAGTCCCCGCCGTTAAACCCGGACAAAAATATGGATACCGCGCGTATGGAGAATATGATCCCTCGCGCGGTTTGTTTTTTAACCCGGCCAAACTGGCAGTTGACCCTTACGGTTTTGAAGTCAGCAAGACCATGGACGAGTGGACTTCTCCGTTGCTTGATATCGAAAATTCGCACGACAGCGCTCCGGTTATGCCTAAATCGGTGGTGGTGGACATGAAACGGATATTTGATCCGGAAAAATATCCCCATTTGCAGAAACGCCCGTCGTTTCCGATTGCCAAAGACATCATTTATGAAACCCATATCAAAAACTTTTCTCACCTGAATACCATGCTCCCCCGGGAAAAACGCGGCAAATTGTCCGGTCTGGGCGATTCATGGACCCTGAACTATTTCAAACGTCTCGGGGTTAATAATATTGAACTGATGCCGATAGCTCCGACCTGCTGCGGCCGCCAGATTCAAAAACGGGAAGGGCGGACCGACAGTTGGGGTTATAATCCTTATTGCTTTTTTGCGGTCGATCCCCGTTACGGCAATTGGGAAGATTTTGCCGCTGCCGTCAATGAACTGCATAAGGCGGGAATAAAAGTGACGGTGGACGCTGTTTTTAACCATACCGGCGAACACGCCGCCACCGGAGAACGTAATCAGTCCCTGTCATTTAAATTGCTGGACAGCCCGAATTATTATCGGCCGGACGGAGACAACCGCGGGCGTTTTATGAACAGTACCGGCTGCGACAATAACTTTAATCTTGATTCGCCGGCCGGCCGCGGCATTTTGCATAATTATCTCCTGTTGATGCACAAACTGGGCGTGGACGGCATCCGCTGGGATTTGGGCGGCGACAATGCATTGGATAATTACGGACGTTTTCAGGAGGACGGAGCCTTTATTCAGGAATTACGCTTTGCCACCCAAAAGCTGGGTATGGAAATGTATGTGGAACCCTGGAGCGCGATGGGCGGAAATTACAGCGGGCGGTTTGCGGCGCTGGTGCCCGGCGTCAAGGAATGGAGCGACAGCCGCAAAAACTTTGTCGGTGAATTTTTCAGCAGCCGCAACGGTCTGCTCGGACAATTCGGCAATCAGGTTGCCGGTTCTTCGAATGTTGACCCTCACACCAATGAAAGCGCTGTCATCGGAACCGGACGCAGTCATGACGGTTTCAGTCTGCTCGGCGCCTATCAGCACCCGAAAAACACCTATCCTAACGGGGAGGAAGGGCGGGACGGCAGTCCTGATATTTACGCCAAGTCATATAATGAAGAGGAATTGTTCCGCCGGGCCAACAGCGATATCGCTTTTAACATTCTCAGCAAAGGGATACCTCTGATCCGCAACGGTGATGAACGCGGTTATTCCGACCCCAACAATAATCCTTATTGTATTGATGATGCGACCGTCTGGCTGAACTGGGACGAACTGCCGCCGCGCAAACGCCGCCTGTTTTTGAACATCTGCCGGTTAAACGCCTTTCGCAGCCGCCACCCCGTTTTCAGCGATCTACAGCTTTTTGACGGCCAGGTGGTTGAAGCCAACGGGGCGAAAGACATTACCTGGCTGCGGCCGGACGGCAGGGAAATGGAAGGCTCCGATTGGAATTACTATCATGCCAAAACCGGCGCTTATATGCTCAACGGCAGCAATAATAAAGGCAAACCCCGGGATGACGATTTTATGATTATGGTTTCCGGAGACAACTATCATACCGTTGACTATAAACTTCCGACGCCTCCGGGCGGCGGTAAGTGGCAGCTGGTTTTCGACAGTTCCCAGGAAGAGTTTGCCTCCCGTGTGCAACAGTTTGAGCCCGGCAGTTCTTATGCCCTGAAACCATATTCCTATGTTATTTTGACGCATAAGAACAATATTGCCCGTGTCAACGTAAACACGTTGAAAGCTTTGGCTGCAAGAAAGAACGCAAAAAGGCGCTGATATTAGCAAAATATTAAAGGACTTCTTTTATGCTTATAGTCCAACGGCCGGTCATCCAGAGGGGTAGAGCATGAAAGACAATTCCGACATTGATTATAAACGGCGGACGCATTATATCATAATTGCGCTGCTGGGTATTGCTGTGCTGTGGCTGAATTATTGCAGCCTGAGAGCGCATGTCTCGTCAAATTCCCGGCTCATCACCGATTATCAGCCCAAGGAGGACGAATTGGCCCGATATCGTAACCCGGCGGTTGCCGGCATATTCTATTCCGCCGACAAAGACCGGCTGGACAGCGAAGTAGAGCATTATCTGGCGGATACCGCTTCGCCGTTGGATTACCAGCCCCTAATTCTGATTGTGCCGCATGCCGGTTATGTTTATTCGGCTTCAACGGCGGCTAAAGCTTACGGCCGTCTGCAAAAATATGCCGCCAAAATCAAAAACGTTATTTTGCTCGGGCCGTCTCACCGTGTTGCTTTTCGGGGAGCGGCGCTCCCTTCGGCCGATTTCTTTGCCACCCCGCTGGGAGCCGTTCCGGTTAACCGGGAGTTGACCGCGCAGCTTGCCGCTTTGCCGGGATTTAAAATTGATGATCATCCCCACAAGGAAGAACACAGTTTGGAAGTGCAGCTGCCTTTTCTGCAAAAAGTTTTGAAAAAATTTAAGATTATTCCTGTCGTTTACGGAGAGGTCGATCCCGGGCTTTTGGCGCAGGCTCTGGAGCCTCTGGTCGAAAGAGACGATACGCTGCTGGTTGTTTCGGCAGACCTGTCTCATTACAACGATTACGAAACCGCCAGGGAACTGGACGGCCGCACAGCCGATATGGTTGCCAATAATCAGGCGGAACTGGAAAACCACATGTCCTGCGGGGCCGACGGCATTAATGCCGCACTGCTGATAGCCAAAGAAGCCGCTCTGCGTCCGGAAATGCTTGAACTGCTCAATTCCGGCGATACGTCCGGCGACAAACAGCGCGTTGTCGGCTACGGAGCCTGGAGCTTTGGCGAAGGAGAAAAACCGGCGTCCAAACCGAAACTGTCGCCGCTGGAACGGGAAACCGAGAATTTAAAATTGTTTGCCGCGGCTTATAAAGACCAGTTGCGCCGAATTGTCAGCCGTTCGCTTGCCGAAGCGGTTCAGCACAAACACTATTCGCCCGCGCGAAAAGATTACGGCAACGAACTTTTTGATAAAGGCGCTTCTTTTGTAACGCTGAAGCAAAACGGAGAATTGCGCGGCTGTGTCGGAACGGTGGTTCCCCATGTCGCCGTTGCTCATGATTTGGCCGAAAATGCGTATCGCGCCGCAATGGAAGACGGACGTTTTTCGCCGCTGACGGAAGAAGAACTCTCCCGCACCCGCTTTTCAATTTCACTTCTGACCGGCTTTGAGCGAGTGCCTTACTGGGATGAATCTGATTTGCTGAATCGCATCAGGCCGGGAATTGACGGCCTGATTATCCGCGACGGCGACCGTCAGGGACTGTTCTTGCCTTCTGTCTGGAAAGAGCTTCCCGATAAGGCTGAATTTCTGAAGAATTTAAAAGTAAAGGCCGGGTTTAATCCCAGCTATTGGTCAAATAACATAAAAGTCTATCGTTTTAGAACCGTGGAGATAAATGATGAAGATTAACGGATACGAAATTGCTTTGAGCGAGGCGCAGCTGGACGATATCATAAATAACCGCATGCGCAGGGTAAAACTGGTTTCCAAAGATTTTGCCGGCTATAAAAATCTGACCGAAGGCAATAAAAAGGCTTTGGAACATCTGGTTGCTGCCGCCAAAATTTTTGACGATGTGGCGATGGAGCAGGATCACGAGATGAACCTGCCGATGAAAAAAGCCTTGGAAGAAGCTGCCCAAAACAGTACTTACGCCGCCAAGGCGCTCAAACTTTTCACCTCTTTCCACGGTGTGGAAGGACACAACGGTATTGACCTGGAACCGGTCGAAATTTTCAAAGGCATCAAAGGAGCCAAAGGACGCAATTTTTATCCGGCGGATTTGGGGGTTGAAGAGTTCCATGAGATTTTGACCCGAATGGTCAACGAAGGCAAAATCGACGAAGTCAAAAAGATTTTGAGCGTGCGCACCATGGTGCGCCGCGACGGCAAAAACCTGAAGGCGATTGACTATACCAAATATTTCAAGGATGCTTTCTCCAAAGCGGCCAATGAAATCGAAGTTGCCGCCCATTATACCACTGATGAAGATTTTAAAGATTATCTCGGCTGGCAGGCGCAGGCCTTGCTGCAAAACAACGAAGATATGGACATGCTGGCGGACAAGCATTGGGCCGTGCTGCAAAACAACAACCAGCTGGAATTTACTCTCGGCCGTGAAAGCTATGACGATGAACTGACCCCGACCGTTTACGACAATCCCGCTTTGCTGGAACTTCTGAACCAACATCAGATTGAAGTCAATCCCAAAGATATGCTCGGTGTGCGCGTCGGCATTATTAACAAAGAAGGCACGGATCTGATTCTCAGGTTTAAGCAGCATATGCCGGAACTGGCCAAATTAATGCCTTATGCCGGACAATATCATCAGTCGGTTTCTGACGCCGGTGAATTGAAACAAACCATGGTTGACGTTGATGTTGTTGCCCTGACCGGAGATTATGCCCAGTGCCGCGGCGCCATTACCACGGCGCAGAATCTGCCCAACAACGACAAACTGGCAATTAAAACCGGCGGCGGTCGCCGCAATGCTTATCACCGTCAGGTGCGTATGAGCGGCGATCCCGAACGCAACCGGAAACTGCTTGAGCGCCTGGTTGCGCCGGAACTGCATAAATATTTTGATTTGGAGGCTGATCACCTGTTTGTCATCGGCCACGAAAACGGGCATTCCCTCGGGCCGGACAATGAATATCAGCGCGCTCTCGGACTTTATAAAAGCACCGTTGAAGAAGAAAAGGCCGACGTTGTCTCCATCGCCTTTATGCCTGAATATGTCAAAGCCGGTGTAATTGACGAGGAAACTTTAAAGAAAATTTACACCACCTGGGTCGCTTACCGCCTGTTTCTGAAAGCGCAGCCGTTGGAAGCCCATCGTGTCGGGGAACTGATTCATTTTAACTTCCTGCATGATAACGGAGCCTTCTGGTTTGATGATGAGCATAAGCTGCACATCAATTTTGACAAGTTCCATGATGTTGTTTACGCCATGCTGAAAGAGACGATTGAAGTCCAGTTGTCAAAATCGTCGGAAAAAGCCAAAGCTTTTATTGATAAATATACCAAATGGGGTAAAGAATCCCAGTATATTGCCAAAGTTCAAAACGAGCTCGGCGTTAAAAACTATATATGGATTGAGGATAATTTTTAGATATGTATTACAGCTTCTTTGAGATTTTCTCGATAGGGGTCGGCCCGTCGAGTTCGCATACTGTCGGCCCGATGCGGGCGGCCAAACGCTGGCTGGATAACCTGCGTAAAGAAAATCTGTTCGAGAAAGTTGCCAAAGTTGAGGTAACCTTATACGGCTCTCTGGCTCTGACCGGTTTCGGTCACGGAACGGTCAAGGCAATTGTCTACGGGCTGATGGGCCTGGAGGCCGAAGCCATCGACCCTGAAATTCCTTATGTTAATGCTGTCGAACGCGATAAAATTCTCCACCTCGGGCAGGAGCGTGCCATTCCTTTCGATTTGGATAAAAACGTTGTTTTTGAAAAGGAAATATTTCTGCCCGAACATTCCAACGGCATGCGTTTCAAAGCACTGGACGCTGACGGCCGGGTTTTACTGAATGAGGTCTATTTTTCGGTCGGCGGCGGAACCGTTGCCCGTCAGGATGAAATGGCTTCCCGCAGCGAACGCGAGCCCTATAAGGTGCCTTACGACTTTGAAAGCTGCAGTCAGTTGATGACGCTTTGCGAAAAACATAATCTGACCATTGCCGAATTGGTTATGGCCAATGAAACGGCTCTGCGTCCGGCAGAAGAAGTGGAAGCGGGCATAGCCAAAATCAACCGGGTGATGCAGCATTCGCTTGAGCGCGGAATGAAAGCTCAGGGCATTTTGCCCGGCGGTCTGAACATTGAACGCCGTGCCCACAAACTTTATCAGCGGCTGGAAGAAAAATTTATCAACAATGATTATGATCCGCTGGATATGATTGACTGGATTAATCTTTGGGGCTTCGCCGTTGCCGAAGAAAATGCTTCCGGCGGCCAGGTGGTAACCGCACCGACCATGGGATCGGCCGGAATTATTCCTGCCGTCATGCGCTATTATGAGCGTTTTGCCCATGTCAAATCACCTTATAAAGTAGATGAAGGCGTGAAAGTCTTCCTTTTGACCGCCTCGGCAATTTGCAGCCTCTATCGTACCAATGCCTCCATTTCCGGCGCCGAAGTCGGCTGCCAGGGAGAAGTCGGTGTCGCCTGCTCTATGGCTGCCGCCGGTTTGGTTGCCGCAATGGGCGGCAGCAACAGACAGGTTGAAAATGCTGCCGAAATTGCCATGGAACACAATCTCGGACTGACCTGCGACCCGTTAAGCGGCTTGGTTCAGGTTCCCTGTATCGAGCGCAATGCCATGGGAGCTATCAAAGCGGTCAATTCCGCCCGTTTGGCCCTGCGCGGAACCGGCCAGCACGTCGTTTCGCTCGACAGCGTGATTAAAACCATGTTTGACACCGGGCGCGACATGCACAACAAATACAAGGAAACCTCGCTCGGCGGTCTGGCCGTCAATGTGGCAAACTGCTAAAAAGTCAGATAATTTTCTTGCCTTATTTGCAAAAATATCCCACTATACTAGGCAATAAACGTGTCATTTACGGTGGGATTTTTTTATATGTATAAAAAATTAATTGCCGGTGAGTTCGGCCTGCGTGATACTTTCTGGAAATACGGCGTCATGGGAACGCTCTTGGGGCTGTTCGTCGTCAAGCTGTTCGGCAGCCTGCTGGTGCCTAAACTGGCCGGAGTCAGCATCTATAAATATTTTACGGTTTATTTTAATCCGCTTACCATGGATACCGGCATCGTCGTTTACACCGTCTGCTATCTCACCAGTCTGTTTGTCTTTGTGGCCTATAACATTTCAATGGTGCTGGCCGTCTGGCGGAGTGCGGCCGCTTATGAGCGGAGTCCCTGGCTGCGCCATATTGCCCGCCTGATGATGCTTTTGATTGTCTATACCTGCTTCCGTCTCATCTTTTAGAAAGGAAACCGGATGAAAAAAATATTTGCCTTTTTTGCACTTTTGTTGTTGTGGGGGTGTGTCGAAGCCGGGGAATTTACGCCCAAACGCCACCGGATGCACGATTTGAACCGCACCGAAACCTGCGCGCAGGATTCCCGCAAATGTATTCAGGGGACAAACATTCCCTGGTAAAATAAGTTATAAAAAAAGCACCTTTCAAGGTGCTTTTTTTATTAATCAATATTAACCACCAAGCCTTTGTTAATTAAAAAATTCGGAGTTTTGCCGTTAAAACTGTTATATTTTTTCACCAGTTCCAAAGCCTCGTTGTCGGCAACCGGCTGGCGATTGTGGCTGCTGCCCGAAGTTTTTGCCGCTTTGGCCGGAACCGCGCTTTGCGCCGTCATTTCGGCTTCCTGCTCTTTGGCTTTGTCAACTTTGATTTCTTCCGGCGCTTTCAGAATCTTGTCCAAAATGCCCTGTGTCTCTTTGGAGCGGCGGTTGGTGTAAACAATGTTCTGCTTGTCTGCCGGCAGAATTTCCAGAATTTTTTCCAGATTGCCCAGCTGTTTTTTCTTTTTGATTAAATTAATGTCGTCCACCACCAGAATATTGGTTTTCGTCAGGTCAAGCTTGTCTTCGCCGACCAGTTCCACCAGCAAATCCGGCGACCCGATAATTACATTGGCTTCATTGTCAATGTCTTCATCTTTATCCTTAATTGTCGCTTCGTTGATTTCATGATATTTGTTGAAAATCGCCATCCGGTCGGAAGCAACCACCGACTGCTCTGAATCGGCGGTGATAATCAGAATGTTTCTCTGTTTGCCTTTGCCGTCGGAAATCAAATCAATCAGCGGAAAGACATAAGACGTCGTTTTGCCGCAGCCGGCCGGAGCAATCGTAAAAACGTCTTTTCCTTGTAAAATGGAGGGAATAACGTCAGCCTGAACCGTCGTCGGTTCGGTGATGCCGAATTCGTCAATGGCCTGTACGGTCTTGGGGCTTAAGCCTAATTCTAAAAAATTCATGGTAGTTCTTCTTATTTTTCTGGTCTATTTTAATTTCTTGCAGTATCATGTATTTTATAAAGTTAGTCAACCATAAATGAAAGTCACTGCCATGTTGATGAATAAAAACGATTCAATCCTGCTCATTATTGACGTGCAGGAGAACTTAGCCCCGGCGCAGGAAAGCCCCCGCGAAGTAATCAACGGCTGCGCGTCGCTGCTGAATGTTGCCAAAAAACTGAGTATCCCCTTTCTGATTGCAGAGCAGGATCGCAGCAAGTTCGGCCCGACCATGATTGATTTGCGAAATGTTTTGGGCGATGACGGTGCCTATTTTGAAAAAGATACGCTTTCCTGCTACAAAAATGACAATATCCGCCGCGCTATCGAAAAATCAGGCAAAAAACAGCTGATTATTGCCGGACTGGAAACGCACCTTTGTGTGCTCCAGACGGCGATTGATTTTGCCGAGGCCGGATATAATGTCTTTGTGGTTGCTGACAGCAGTTCATCGCGCAACGGCATGCAAAGCGTTATGGGCGTTCAGCGTCTGCTGCGCAACGGTGTGGACGTGGTGACCCGTGAAATGGTTATGTTTGAATGGATGGATCAGTCCGGCAGCCCGCTGTTTAACGAATTGTGGGAGCGCCGTCCCTGAAGCTTTTCCCATAAATAAAACCTCTGCGGCAAAGCAGAGGTTTTATTTTGTTTGTTTTCTTGCGTGCGGGCAGTTATTTGCCGGCTCGTCCGTAAGAGTCCTCATAACGGATAATGTCGCTCTCATCCAGATTGTCTCCGGTTTGAACTTCGATGAATTCCATCATGTCGTTCGTGTCGTTTTGAATCCGGTGTTTGGTTTTGGCCGGAATAAAGACGGCGTCATTGGCTTTTTTGAACAGCTTGTCCTCGCCCAGGGTGACAACGGCTTCGCCTTTGATGATAATCCAGTGCTCGTCGCGGAAGTTGTGTGACTGCAGGGAAAGGATGTTTCCCGGCGTTACGCAGATTCTTTTAACGCAGAAACCGTCGCCCGCGTCCAGAACTTCCCATGTTCCCCACGGTCTGGTGTCGCGGTCGCCTTTTTGATAATTGTTACTCATAATTTTCTCTGTTAATTATTAAAATAAAATAAGATTATTCTTGATGAAAAGATATAGATATTATATAAAAAATCAAGTTGAATTTTTTTTAGGCAATTGGATAAAATTATGCAGTCACCCGCCATTAACCAGGCTATGGACATTCTGAAATTATTGCGTCAGGTTACTGAAAGCCCCGATGAAGTCCCCGTCAAGCTGTCTAAAATCATCCGTATTATTGCCGAGCAGACTTCTTCTGACGCGGCTTCCGTTTATTTTGCCGTCGATGACAATTATCTGGAGCTTTTTGCCTCATACGGCCTGAACGAAACTGCCGAACACAAGCTGACTATCCGTTTCGGTGAAGGGCTGATCGGCGAAGTGGCCAAAAACAACCGCTCTTTATCATCGGCCGATGCTGCCAAACATCCGAAATTTGCCTACAAAGCCGAACTCGGGGAAGATGCTTATCATGCCTTTCTCGGCGTTCCGCTGATTCGCTGGAACCGGGCTATCGGCGTTTTGGTCGTGCAGAAAAAAGAGGTTCACGAATATTCGCAGACTGAAATCGAAATTCTGGAAACCGTTGCCATGGTTTTGTCTGGGGTTTTCTCTTCCGAAGAGGTTTCCAATTATAAAAAAACGCTGATTAAAGAACGCGGACTGACCGCACGGGAACGCATCAAGGGAATCAGCCTAAGCAAAGGCTATGGGCTGGGACAGGCGATTATTCACCGCCGCCGTCAGGCTGTCAGCAAAATTTTTGCCGAAGACAAAGAAAAAGAACTGCAGCGTTTGGAAACCGCCCACCGGCAGATGAACGCCGACCTGGATGAAAAGCTGAACGCCACCAAACTCGGCATCGGCGAACATGTTGACATTCTTGATGCTTATCGGATGTTTGCCAAAGACAAAGGCTGGTATAAAAAAATTGCCGACAATGTTAATTCGGGCTTAACTGCGGAAGCGGCGGTCGAGCGCGCTTATGAAGACATGTGGAACCGTCTGTCGGCCACGAATGACCAATATCTCAAAGAGCGTCTGCACGACCTGCGCGATGTGGCCGACCGTCTGCAAAACTATCTCAGCGGCGATTATTGCCGGGCCTGCGAGGTTGTCAACAGCCGGGACATCGTCGTCGTTGCCCAAACCATGGGGCCGGCGGATCTGATGGATTATGACTATAACAAAATCCGCGGTTTGATTATTGAAGACGGTACGCCGACCATGCACGTGGCTATTGTTGCCAAAGCGTTGAATATTCCGGTTATTGCCAAAATCAAAGGCGTGTTTAACGATATTAAAACCGGGGACAATCTGGCGGTTGACGGCAACGAAGGTTATGTTTATATCAATCCGAACCAAAGCGTGCTGGAAAAATTCCGCGCCAAAATTGCCGAAAAGCAAAAGCTGCTGGCCCGTTTGGCCGAGTTGAAAAAACTTCCCTCCAAAACCCTTGACGGCGTGCGTATCGGGTTATATCTCAATGTCGGCCTGTCTTTTGATTTGGACTATATCGAAACCACCAACTGCGACGGCATCGGTCTGTATCGTACCGAAATTCCTTTTATGGCTTCCGATGTGATGCCTAATGTGGAACGTCAGATTTCCTATTACAAGGAACTGATGGATCGCGCCGGAAACAAAAAGGTTATTTTCCGCAGCCTTGATGTCGGTTCCGACAAACTGTTGCCTTACTGGAGCGCCATGGGTGAGGAGAACCCGGCCATCGGCTGGCGTTCGATTCGCATTACGCTTGACCGCCGGGCAATTCTGCGCAAACAGGTGCGTGCGTTTCTGCGCGCCGCAGCCGGCAAAGAATTGAATGTTATGTTTCCGATGATTTCCGATGTTTCGGAATTTGAAGAAGCCAAAGAAACTCTGCTGATTGAACTGGAAAAGGAAAAACGCCGCGGTACGCCCATCCCTTCCAGAGTTAATGTCGGCCTGATGATTGAAGTGCCTTCAATCGTTTTCCAGTTGGAAGACGTTTTGAAACAGGCCGACTTCATTTCCATCGGCACCAATGATCTGGCGCAGTTTACCTTTGCCTGCGATCGCGGCAATCCGCGCCTGACCGAACGTTATGACGTTCTTTCTTCGCCTTTTCTCAAACTGATGGGCGATATTGTCGCCAAGGCGGATGCCGCCGGCGTTTATTGCTCCGTCTGCGGCGAAATGGCCTCCAATCCGATTGAGGCCATGGCGCTCATCGGGCTGGGCTACCGCAACCTTTCGGCCTCCGGGTCGTCTTACGGCCGGGTTAAGTCGATGATTCGTTCGGTCAATGCCGCCGAAGTCAGTGACTATGTGAAAAGTTTATTGAAATCTCAAAAAAGGACTTTACGTCCGCAATTAATGGCCTATGCTTATGACCATGGTATTGAAATCTATTAAAAACTGTGGTTCAATAACCGGCAGATTCGCAAATCATACTTAATGACATTAAAGGGATAAAACCGTGAAAAAGGAAATCAGAAAAGAAAAAGACACCGCTGCGGAAAATGCTTCCCCCGCCGCTCAGTCCGACGTAAAGGAAAAAATGTCTGAGAATGAGGGAAAAGTCGGCGGCATGCTTCATGATGCACGCCTTAAAAAAGGCCTTAAAATCGAAGATATTGCCAAAGAGCTTTATATTCGTCCGGCTTATCTGGAAGCCATTGAAAGCAGTAATTATGATGAAATTCCCGAACCGCCGTACGGGGTTGGTTTTATCCGTACTTATGCAGAATTTCTGGGGCTGAATTCTGCCCGCGTGGTTCAGCTGTTTAAGGAAGAGACCGATGCCAATGCTCAGGCTGATGACCTTTATGTGCTTGAACCTCAGGCCGAAGCGACCGTTCCCAACAAAAAATATCTGTTAATCAGTCTGGCTGCCGTTGCTCTGCTCTATGCAGCTTGGTTTGCCTATAACGAGAGTCAGAATGCTGTCGTCGAAGAACCTGTTGCCGAGGAAGTCTTGACCGATGTTTCCGCGCCGGCGGATGATTTTCCGCTTCAGGTGGAAGATTTTGCCACCTTGGACGAAACTGTTCCTCCCGCAGATGAAAATGAAATTGCCGTCGTTGATGTGACGACGGCTGCTCCGGTTGAATCTTCGCCGCAGGTAACGGTCAGCGAAGCCAGCTTTGTTGAGCCGGAAACTCCTGCCGTTCAGTCGGAAACACCGGCAGTTGAAACTCCTGCCCCGGCGGAAGCGGCACAGCCCGCAGCCGAAGCCGAAAAAGCCCCCGTGGTTGATACCAAGGCCGGTTCCCGCGTTCTTTTGAAGATTAACAAAGAAACCTGGGTTGAAGTTAAAGACCAGGACAAACTGTGGATCAGCAAGGTGCTCCAGCCGGGTGACACTTACAAAGTTCCTGCCGGCCGCGGCAAGATTCTTTCCGTCGGCCGGGTGGACGCGGTAGAAGTCCTGATTGACGGCAAAGTCGTGCCGGTTGTTTCTGCCGCCAAGAAAACCGGTATTGCACTCGACAAGTTTCTTGACGCAAACCATTAGCCCGTCTTCATATTCAGGAAAATAGCAGGTTGCCCGCTTGCTATTTTCCTTTTATTTATGAAAAGTTGAAAACGCCGCAAAAACAAAGAAAAGGACTGTAATATGGAAAAAATAATTCGTCGCAAATCCCGTCAGATTATGGTAGGAAAAGTTGCCGTCGGAGGCGATGCCCCGATTTCGGTTCAGTCTATGACCAATACGCCGACATCCGATGTTAAGGCAACCGTTGAACAAATTCAGCGTCAGGAACGGGTCGGCTGCGACATCACCCGCTGCTCCTGTCCGGATGAAGCTTCTGCCCGGGCTTTGAAAGAGATAACCAAAGCCGTTGATATCCCGGTGGTGGCCGACATTCATTTTGATTACCGTCTCGGGCTGCTGGCGGCAGATAACGGCGCTGCCTGCCTGCGGATTAATCCCGGCAACATCGGCGGCGCTGACCGCGTAAAAGAAGTTGTCAAAGCGGCCAAGGCAAACGGCTGCTCGATTCGTATCGGAGTTAACGGCGGCTCGCTGGATAAACGCCTGCTGGAAAAATACGGCGAACCGACTGCCGATGCCATGGTCGAAAGCGCTTTGGAACAGGCAAAAATGCTGGAAGATAATGATTTCTTCGAATTTAAAATCAGCGTTAAATCTTCTAATACCCTGATGATGATTGACGCTTATCGGAAACTGGCGGCAGCCTGCGATTATCCGCTGCATTTGGGCGTAACCGAGGCCGGCGGTCTGCGTGCCGGAACCGTGCGTTCGGCAATCGGTATCGGCAGTCTGCTGATGAGCGGCATCGGCGATACCCTGCGCGTATCCCTGACGGCCGATGTTGAAGAAGAAGTCAAAGCCGGTTATGAAATTTTGAAAGCGTTGGATCTCCGACATCGGGGAGTAAGGATAATCTCTTGCCCGACCTGCGCCCGCCGGGGGTATAATGTCCAACAAACCGTTGAAGAACTGGAAAAGAGACTGGCTCATATCACCAAACCGCTGACCCTTGCGGTAATGGGCTGCGTGGTGAACGGCCCCGGAGAATCTGCTCATGCCGATTTCGGCGTCTGCGGCGGCAAAGGCGGCGAGAATATGATTTATGTCGGCGGCAAACCCGACCACAAAGTAAAAAGTGAAAATATTGTTGACGAACTGGTTCGTCTGGTAGAAGCAAAGGTAAGTTAAAATGGCTAAAATTCAAAATGTGCGCGGTACGTATGATCTCTATGGCGAGGCAAAGCGCAAAACCAAAAAAGTGATTGCCACCGGTGGCGAAATTGTCGAGAAATACGGCTTTGAAGAAATTGAAACTCCGATTTTCGAGTTTACCGAAGTTTTTTCCCGCAATCTCGGTGACACTTCTGATATCGTAACCAAAGAAATGTATTGTTTTCAGGATCGCGGCGGCGAAAGCCTGACCCTGCGTCCGGAAGGTACCGCCGGTGTTGTCCGTTCGTTTATCTCTGAGGGGATGCAGCAGAACCTTCCGGTAAAACTCTATTATGCCGGGCCGATGTTTCGTTACGAACGTCCGCAGAAAGGGCGTCAGCGCCAGTTTACCCAGTTTGGCGTTGAACTTCTTGGTGTCGAAAATCCGCAGGCGGATATTGAAGTTATTTCCATGGCCTATGAGTTTGTTGAAAAATTAGGCCTGGCCGGCAGTGTGACTGTTGAAATTAACTCTTTGGGCGACCAGGAAAGCCGTGATGCCTATCGTACCAAACTGGTGGCTTATTTGCAGGAACACTATGATGAGCTGTCGGAGGACAGCAAAGCCCGCCTGGAAAAAAATCCGCTGCGCGTGCTTGATTCCAAAGAAGACTGCGATAAAAAAGTAGTCGAAAATGCACCGTTGTATAAAGACAGTTTGAATGAAGCCTCGACTTCTTTCTTTAATCAGGTCTTGACCGGATTGGATAAATTGGGTATTAAATACCGCGTCAATAACCGTCTGGTGCGCGGGCTGGATTATTATTCCCACACCGTTTTTGAATTGGTGACCGATAAGCTGGGCGCTCAGGGAACGGTTTTGGCCGGCGGCCGCTATGACGGTTTGGTCGAACAGATGGGCGGCGGCAAAGTCGCCGGCATCGGTTGGGCCTGCGGGGTCGAGCGTTTAAGCATGTTGCTTGAAGCCGATGTTTCGTTGCCGCGCCCGGTAGCGGTTATTCCGGTAACCGAAGATGTTAATTTGCAGGCCGTCGAAATTGCTTATCGTCTGCGCAAAGCCGGTTTCAGCGTTGACCAGAGTTACGGCGGCAATATGAAAAAGCGGATGATAAAAGCCAATAAGGCAAATGCGTTTGCCGCGGTAATCGTCGGACCCGACGAACTGGCAAACGGTGAAGTTACCGTTAAAAACCTCGACAGCGGCGAGCAGAAAACCGTTGCTTTGAATAATATTGAAAAGGAAATAAATTAATGGCCTCTTTTGCTGAAAAACTGGCGAATGTGGTAAGCCGCCACGATGAAATTTCGGCTTTGCTGTCTTCTCCCGACGTCGGTGCCGATGATCTGGTGCGCATGAATAAGGAATTGGCGGCTTTAACCCCGGTAGTGGAAGCAATACATGAATATAATCATGCCGAAAAAAATATGGCCGATGCCAAGGCGATGATGGATGATTCCTCGCTGGATAAGGAAATGCGCGAAATGGCCGAAGCCGAATTTTACGAGCTGAAAGAAAAGCTGCCGGAACTGGAAAAGCAGATTAAAATTCTTCTGCTGCCCAAAGATGCCGAAGACGAAAAAAACGCGATTCTCGAAATTCGTGCCGGCACCGGCGGTGATGAAGCCGCTTTGTTCGGAACCGTGCTGTTTGAAATGTATCAACGCTATTCGGCTTTGCAGGGCTGGAAATTTGAAACCATTGACGTGGATGAAAACGGCCTGGGCGGCTACAAGCAGGCAACCGCCAAAATCACCGGCAAAGATGTTTTTGCCAAATTAAAATTTGAGTCCGGCGCACACCGTGTACAGCGAGTGCCGGTAACGGAATCGCAGGGGCGGGTGCACACGTCGGCCGCTACCGTAGCCGTTCTGCCCGAGATTGAAGAAGTTGATATGTACATCAATCCGGCTGATTTGAAAATTGACGTTTACCGCGCCTCGGGGGCCGGCGGACAGCACGTTAACCGGACGGAATCCGCCGTTCGCATTACGCATATTCCCACCGGGGTTGTCGTACAGTGTCAGGACGACCGTTCGCAGTATAAAAATAAGGAAAAGGCGATGAACCACCTGCGGGCCAAGTTGTATGACTTGCAGAAATCGACCATTGACAAAGAATATTCCGAACGCCGCAAGTTGCAAGTCGGTTCCGGTGACCGTTCCGAACGGATTCGCACCTATAACTATCCGCAGGGGCGGGTAACCGACCATCGGATTAACCTTACTTTGTATAAATTGGACGAAGTGGTTTCCGGCGATGCTCTGGGCGAAATTATCGATGCTCTGGTCATGGAAGACCAGGCAGAACGTCTGGCTGAACTGGATTAAAAACGGTAAATCCGAACGCTCGGAAACCGGCGGGGCAGGGATGAACTGCCGCCGCCGCACGATGCTTGTATATGAGTCGCATTTTTTGATTGTGTCAGAAGCGGTTTCCTTTTATGATAACGACAATTAAGAGGAAAAAATGTCAGAGCCTAAATTTGTACATTTAAGAGTTCATACCGCCTATTCGCTGTCGGAAGGCGCCATGCAGGTGCCGGCTCTGATTCACAAATGTCATGCTCAGGGCATTGCCGCCATTGCCGTAACCGACACCGCCAATATGTTTGGCGGCAAGGCTTTTTCCAAATATGCCTCGGAAGAAGGGGTCAAGCCGATTATGGGCTGCCAGTTCTATCTGCGCAATCCTGATGCCGATGACGTGTTAAAGTCCAAAGGGCGCGTGATTGAGCCGGATAAGATTATCCTGCTGGTCATGAATGACGAAGGCTATCATAATATTATGAAGCTGATGAAAATCGCCTACCTCGACGGTCCAAACCTTGAAAAACCGCAGATTCGCCTGCAAAACCTGCGTGAGCTGAATGCCGGGCTGATTGCCCTGACCGGTGGTGTTGAAGGGCAGATTGGCCGTTTGCTTCTGGAAAATCGTAAAGATGAAGCCGAAAAAACGCTGGTCGAACTGAAGGAGATTTTCCCCTCCCGTTTGTATATGGAGATTATGCGCATTGGTCTCGAAACCGAGCAGCGCACCGAGGAAGATTTTATCAATTTGGCCTATAAATATGATATCCCGCTGGTTGCCACCAACGAAGCATTCTTTTTTGATGCTGATATGTATGAAGCGCATGATGCGCTGGCTTGCATTGCTGCCGGTGAATATGTTGCCAACGATAACCGCAAAAAGTTTTCGCCCAATAACCGCCTCCGCTCCGAAGCGGAAATGATTGAACTTTTCAGCGACCTGCCGGAAGCGGTCGAAAGCACGGTTCGCATTGCCGAGCGTTGCAATTATCTTTCCAAAAAGGTTAATCCGCTGCTGCCGATTTTTGAATGTCCGGACGGCAAAACCCAAGATGAATTTATTACCGAAGAGGCCTATAAGGGACTTGATGAGCGAATGAAAGCTCAGGTTTATTTTGAGGGAATGACGGCGGAAGAGAAGGCTGAAATTGACGAGCGTTATTATGCCCGCCTTGAATATGAATTGAGCGTTATCAAAAAAATGGGCTTTCCCGGCTATTTCCTGATCGTATCGGACTTCATCCGCTGGTCCAAAGGGCATGGCGTGCCGGTCGGTCCGGGGCGCGGTTCCGGTGCAGGCTCAATCGTGGCTTGGTCTTTAAAAGTAACCGACCTTGATCCGCTGAAACTGGATCTGCTGTTTGAACGTTTCCTTAATCCGGAACGTATTAACATGCCGGATTTCGACGTCGACTTCTGTCAGGAAAACCGCTACAAAACCATTGAATATGTGCAGAACAAATACGGTTTTGACCATGTGGCGCAGATTATTACCTACGGTAAGCTGCAATCCAAAGCGGTGATTCGTGACGTGGCTCGTGTGCTGCAGATGCCCTATGCTCAGGCAGACCGCATCAGCAAAATGATTCCGCCTGGCGTGCAGGGTAAAAATCCGACCTTGCAGGAATCTCTCGATCAGGTTCCTGAGTTGGAAGAAATGCGTCAAAACGACCCGCAGGTCAATAAACTGTTTGACATTGCGATGAAACTGGAAGGACTGTATCGCCAGTCCGGTGTCCATGCTGCCGGTGTGGTTATCGGCGACCGCCCGCTTGACCAGCTGGTTCCGCTTTATAAAGATCCGAAGTCGGATATGCCGGTGACCCAGTATGATATGAAATATGTCGAGGAAACCGGACTGATTAAGTTTGACTTTCTCGGCCTGAAAACCCTGACCGTGATTAAACGCGCCTGTGACTGGGTTAAAAAAGTGCACGGCGTTGAGCTGGATATGGACAATATCAATCTGGATGACCGCCCGACCTACGAATTGTTGCAGCGCGGCGATACTTCCGCGGTGTTCCAGTTTGAATCTCCCGGCATGAAAGACGTTCACAAGCAAATCAAGCCTGACCGTTTTGAAGACCTTATCGCTATCGTTTCCCTCTACCGCCCGGGCCCGATGGACAATATTCCGAGCTATATCAAACGCAAGCACGGGGAAGAAGACATTACTTACCTGCATCCGCAGCTGGAGCCGATTCTTAAGGAAACCTACGGCATTATGATTTATCAGGAGCAGGTTATGAACATCGCCCGCGCATTGGGCGGCTACACCATGGGCGGTGCGGACAAGCTGCGTAAGGTTATGGGTAAAAAAATGCGCGACGAAATTCCGAAACAGCGCAAAATGTTTACCGAAGGCGCCATTAAAAACGGCATTGAACAAGCTACGGCCGAAGCAATTTTTGACCAGATGGAAAAGTTCGCTTCTTACGGATTTAACAAGTCACACGCCGCTGCTTATTCGCTGATTTCTTACCAGACGGCTTATCTGAAAGCGCATTACCCGGTTGAATTCATGTGCGCGGTTATGTCTCTTGATATTACCAACACCGAGAAACTGCTTCTTTATAAGGAAGAATGCAAAAAGATGGGTTTTGAGGTGCTGAAGCCTGATATTAACAAATCCGGTGCCGACTTTGCGGTGGAAGACGGCAATATCCGTTATGCCCTGGGCGCCATTAAAGGCGTCGGTGCCGCCAATATGCAGGCGATTGAAGATGAACGCCGGGCGCACGGCCCTTATAAGGACTTGTCTGATTTCATTCATCGTACCGACATCAAGCAGATTAACCGCCGCCAAATGGAACAGCTGGCCAAGGCCGGGGCTTTTGACTGTTTGGATAAAAATCGCGGCAAGATTTTTGCCAACATTGAAACGATTATGCAGCATATTGCCGCAGCCAGCGAACTGAAGACCAGTTCTCAGGCTTCGCTGTTCGGTACCGAGGAGCTGCATACCACCGTCAAACTGGCCGATAAGCCGGATTGGCCGGAGCTGGAAAAGTTGAAGCTTGAAGCTGAGGCCGTCGGCTTTTATCTTTCCGCGCACCCGCTCGACAGCTATGCCCGCGGCATGGAGCGGCTGGGGGTTAAAACCGCGGTGGAGGTTTTCCATAACATTAAAGTCGGCGATACGATTCGCGCCAAACTGGCCGGCTGTGTCAATTCGGTGCAGAAACGCATCAGCAAAAGCGGCAACAAATATGCCTTTGTCGAATTTTCCGATGCCACCAGCAACTTTGAAGGGCTGCTGTTTTCCGAAGGATTGGCCCGGTTTGAAAATGTGCTGAGTTCCGGTTTGCCGGTATTGGTCAGCATGAGCATCGACAAGCAGGAAGAGGACGGCCGCCCTCGCTGCATGATTAATAATGTCGATACGCTGGACAAGGCAATTGCCGATGTCGCCAACGGCCTGGAAATCGAATTGAACGATGCCAGTGCGTTGCCCGGTTTGAAGGCCATTCTTTCTAAAGATAGAAATGGCAAAAATAAAATATATATTAAACCCGATAACAAGGACTGGGACGTCCGCATAGAACTGGCCGGCGGCTTTGCCTTTGCCGACCAGGACTTCTTAAGCCGCATCCGCAGCCTGCCCGGGGTAACTACAGTAAAGGAAATCTGACCATGTCTGGAAAAAAGGAAAAGCTTAAAAAAAGCAAGCCTGCCGAAAATTGCACTTTTCTGCCGCCGCGGGTTTCTGATGACGGGGCGGTTCGGCTGCCGGCCGTTAAACTGATTTACCTGCCTTTCGGAATTATGGTTGACAAATTTGTTTTGCTTCTGAAACTCGGCAGTTTTTATGCTTTGCTGCTGAGCCTGGTTTCCTTTGTTTTCGGCTATGCTTATATTTGCAATTTGCCTTTGGTGCGTAATTTCCCCTGTGCCGTGGGGGGCAGTTTTTTGCCGCTTTATTTTTTGTTTAAATATGTTTTGCTGCTGGGCTTTGCCGTAAAATGGTATCAAACGGCGTTTCTCGGCTGTACTCTGGGATGGAAGAATATTTTTCCCGTCTGCCGGCGTGATTTTCTGTCAATGGGACTGTTGGCCGGGTTCTTTTTGCTGAATCTGGCTCCCGTGTTGTCGTTTTATCTGCTGCTGATTCGCGAGCCGAATCCCGACGCTGCGATAGAAGTTGCCTATTTTGCCTGTGTTTCGGTCGGTTTCTTGGTTCCTTTTGCGGTTATGCGTTTTTATTCGCTGTTCGGTCTGGCGGTTGAGGGCTGTCGCCTGCCTTCCTGGTCAGAGGTCTGGCAGCTCAGCCGCGGCAACACGTTGCGGATTCTGATTGCGCTGTTTTTTATTTTCTTTCTGACGCTGTTTGCTTTTCTGAATTTTTATCTTTTGATGCGCGGCTATGAAACCCAAAGCACGCTCTGGCTCGGCATTTCGTCAGAATTTGTTTATGACCTGATGCTGTTGATGCTGCTGAGCCTGTTCGTCAATCACTGCTATATCCAGAAGTTGTTTATGTTTGGAGAGACTGTTAATGAAACCAATGATTAATCTGCCTTTCGGCGAAAGTCTGAAACGGACTTATCTGTATGTCTTTGCCAACTTCGGCAAGGCGATGAAAATCTGCTCTTTTTGGATTGTTTTGATGCTGGCGGCCGATGTTCTGATGTCCTTTCCGTCCCAGTGTCGGGAAGGGCAGAATTGTATCGGCTGGCAGAGCAATGTCTCCATGCTGCTGTCGGTAATTGCCTCGGCAGCCGTATCGGTGTCTTTTGCACGGACGGTCATTTTGAAAGAGGAATATGACTGGTTCCGCATTTCGCTTGGCGGACGAGAATTAAAATATCTGCTGTTCAGCCTGCTTATCTTGCTGTTGATGTTGGCTGCGGCTCTGATTGTCGGCGTCGTTCTGGCCTGGCTTTGGCAAATGTTTAATCCCGGCAGTGTCGGCGTACGGCATCCGGGTTATCTCGGCACTTATTTTCTGTCGGTTCTGGTTATTGCCGCTTTTGCGTCACGGCTATGTCTGGCTCTTTCGGCCGTAGCGGTTGACAATCGGGAAATCGGGCTGCGCAAAGCGTTTGACATAACCTCAGGCAATACCGTTAAAATTTTTCTGGGACTGATTCTTTCCACTTTTCCGGTTATGGTGTTGCTGCTGCTGACCGGCAATCTGGCTCAGGGGATATTTGCCGACAGTTGGATGGGTAAATTTGTCGTTTCTGCGCTGGTTGTTTTTTTCTCGGCACTGAATGCGGTGTTCAAATCCTGTTATCTGGCACATATTTACCAATATTTTCTTTATTTTTACAATCGCCGCCCGCAAGAGGAAAGTGCGGACAAAAGCCTGCTGGATTAAAAAGAAAGGCGTTGTTAAACGCCTTTCTTTTTGCCTGTTTTACCAAAATATTCCGTCATCAGGTCAAGTTTGTAATAATCTTTGATTGCCGGGGCCGGTTCAAAAAATTCGGCCGTATCCAGCGCCAGAATATTGGCCTGCTGATTAAGAAAATCGCGGCCGAGCTTGATTGTCTCCGCATTGCGGATAAGATATTCCCTGTACTGCTGGGCATCTTTGACATTGCTTTTGATAAGGCCGCTGCGTTTGGCGAAAACCGAAGTATAGGCGAAAATAACATAAACCGCCGCCAAAATCATTACCGCGGAAACCAGATGCAGATACGCGCTCATTACCAGAACTGAAAAGGCTATGATAATAACGGCAAAAACTTTTCCGAGGAACCCGAGCCAACGGTATTTGAATTTGGTTTTCAATACCCACAGATAAAACGCGATGGTAACCGTGCAGGCGGTCAGCACGGCAAAAGCCTGTCCGCTGTTGATGTTGAGCAGGGCCATGGCCGCTTCGGCAACCAGCAGCATGCCTATGCTGAAAAGCAAATAACCGATATTGAGCTTGAGTGCCAGCTGTTTGACTTTTCGCAGGGTGTTGGCTTCAACTTGCTTATAGGCCCGTTTCAGTTTCAGCTGATTGGCCGGGTTCAGCGCCAGCACGGCTTCGCTGCGTGAAAACAGGGCGTTTACGGCTTTGCGTTCTTTTCTTTCCAGCGATGAGAGATTATCGGTCCGTTTGACCAGCAGAATATCTTTGTCGCCGCGCTGAATGTCAATGATGTTTTTGCGGTAAAGCTCCAAAAGAAAGGCCGCAAAGGAAATCTTGTCAAACACGCCCATGGCCAGATAACGCATCAGCGGTGCCCCGCGCTTGAAGCTGTTGCTGTTTTTGAGATTGTTTTTGGCAATGTATTTCCATGACAGGTAATAAGAAATCAAAATGCTCAGCAGACCGACTGTTGCAACAAGAATGTCGCCGTAGTCTTCCAAAAACCATGTCAGCCGGCGGTTCCGATCTGCCGGAACAAAATCGGTTTTCGGCAGGGCGACAATCACATGCATTCCTTCACCGATATACAACGGAACCAAAGCCGCAAAACCCAAAACGTTTTCATGCTCGCTCATCATGGTTCCGGCACTGGTCAGCTCATCCGGATAGCCCAGAAACACCAGAGAACTGAGCGGCTTGCTGCTGCCGGGCAGGCGGATGGAAACCATTGCTTTGCCGATAATCAGATTCCAGCGGCTTCCGGTGGCGTCCCAGTAAAACTCGTTAAAGTCGTTGTATTGCCATAACTGCCGGTCAACCAGATATTGGAAATTATAGGTATAAACGCCCGGCTCCAGTGTGTATTCTTCCTCCGGCACAATCACATAGCTGTCGCTTTCTTCAATAATTTTGTGGGGAACCTCCTGACCGTTAATGCTGACGGAAGCCAGATTTAAATCGATTTTGTTGGATACCCCCTCGCGGGAAGTGGATATTTTCGGAATAATCCGGGACAGGCCGTTTTTGAGCTTTTTACCGGCCGCCACCACGACGGCCGTATCATTGATGTTGGCGGTGCCGTTCGGCAGAATTTCAATCTGAGTGGAAAAGTACGGAATATGTTCCTGAGCCGGAACCAAAGTCCTTTCTCCGCCCGGAAACTCAACCGTCACCACCGGAAAATCAGGCGCCTGAAACTGCTGCATATCGTCCTGCTTAAGTTCAATATAGCGGGTGCCGCTGCTTTGGGCGTCACCGCGCGGCCGGGTATCGCCTGAAGAAATGCGGTTGATGGCTTCATCGTAAATCCGTTCAAAAAAAGATTTGTTTTTTTCATTCATCTTGGCGATGTAGTCATCGCTGTGCTGCATATTGACCGAGGAGGGCTTGTCCATGGAATCCGTCGGTCCCAGATTGGAAATGGTTGCTTTTTTCAAACGCTCCATAATATATTTTTCCATGGCGCGGGTATCGCGCGGGTCGGGAGAGTCGTCTTCCGGCGGCGGAGGGGGCAGATTGTCTTGCGAGGCTTTGTAAGCCTGGGCGGCTTCCATGTCTTCAAAAGCGACGGTTTTGGCCGAGGCGTCGATAATTTGCCAGCCGATGATGCTGAAACAAATCGTAAGAAAAAGTTTTTTCATAAAAACCTGCCCTTTGTTAACAAATAAAACATATTTGCTAGTATAGATTACAGTTATTAAGAAAAGATAAAATTTTAAGGAGACCAGACTATGACAAAACCCGCAATTGCCGCCGTAATTTTAGCCGCCGGCAAAGGAACCCGGATGAAATCCGATCTGCCGAAAGTAATGATGCCTCTCTGCGGAAAGCCGATGATTCGCTATCCGCTGGAAACGCTGGAAAAAATGGGCGTTGAGAAAATAGTGGTCGTCACCGCTCCCGACGGTGATCTGGTGCGGCAGGAGGTTGCTCCCCATGAAAGCTGCATCCAGCGTGAACAGCTCGGCACCGGACATGCGGTTCTTTCCGCCAAAGAAAAGCTGGGCAATTTTGACGGGGCCGTCCTGGTTATTTTCGGAGACAGCCCGATGGTTACCGAGCAGACTTATCAAATGGCAGTTGACAAGCTGAACGAAGGCTATTCGATTGTCGTTTTGGGCTTCCGCCCCGAAGATGCCGCCCGTTACGGACGTCTGGTGGTTGAAAACGGCGAACTGAAAAAAATTGTCGAATTCAAAGATGCCTCGGATGCCGAAAAGGTGATTAACCTGTGCAATTCGGGCTGTATGTGCTTTGCCGGAAAAACCATGTTTGAAATTTTGGAAGCCGTCGGTAATGAAAATGCCGCCGGCGAGTATTATCTTACCGATGCAATTGCCATTGCCCGCGCCAAAGGGCTGAAATGCGCGGTGGTTGAATGTTCGGCTGAAGAAGTTGCCGGAGCCAACACCCGCGAAGAACTGGCATTGCTGGAGAGTTTTTATAAACAACGTAAGGCCGGTTAATGGGGTTTGTCAGACAGCATTGGTTCGGGTTCATCGTCACGCTGGTTTTGTTGCTCAGCGCGCTGCTGTTTCTGATTGTGCTTTTTTCGCCTCGGCAGGATAATCAAAAACGCGGTTTTATTCCCTGTACCGAAACCATGGCTGCCGCGCTGTACGATTGTCGCGGGCGCAGTTTCTGCATGCTCGGCGCGATTTTGGAAAACAGCCGCTGCGACGCGGCAGTGGTGCTTACCGGTCTGGGCGACTGGGTTAAGGGAAAACAGCCGTCACCTTGGAGCAATTACTTCTTTACGCCGGACTTGGAACCGGAGGAAGAGCTGGCTCCTGAGGTTCAGGAGTTTTATCAGGACAATCCGAACCTGCGTCGGGATATGAAACAGCTAGAGGCAATGCACGAACAGCTGCTTAAAAATCAGGTTGCGGACGGCGGGGAGGCGGCGGAGCTTCCCTCGCCGCAGCAGCCGCAAACACAACGGAAGGAAACAAACGAAAATGTCGGAAAATAAACCAACGCTTCCCGCATGGGATTTGAGCGATATGTATAAGGGGATTGATGACCCGCAGATCGCCGCAGATATGGAAAGCTACCGCAAAACCGCGGCTTCTTTTGCCCGAAAATATAAAGGCCGCCTGGCCGGTCTGTCGGCAGAGGAATTTGCCCGGGCGCTCGAAATTTATAATAAGCTTTCGGAAATGGCCGGCCTGCTGGGCGGTTTTGCCTACCTCAATATGTGCACCCAGATGAAAAATAAAGAAGCGATGGCTTTTTTCCAGAATACCAGCGAAAAGCTGACCGATTACGGCAAACCGGTCATCTTTTTTGAATTGGAATTAAACCGTCTGCCGGCCGCCACATTGAAAGAATGGCTCAAAAATAAAAAAGTTGCTTTTTATAAACCGTTTATCATGCGGGCGCAGCGGTTTAAAAAATATGATCTTCCCGAGGCCGTGGAAGAAGTCTTTGTCGAGAAATCGGTTACGTCGTCGGAGGCGTGGGTCCGCTTTTATGAGGAAACGTCTTCCCGTTTGGAATACACGGTTGACGGACAAAAATACAACGATGCCGAAATAACCAAGCTGCTGTTGGATAAAGATGCTGAAGTTCGTGAAAAAGCCGGCCGGGAAATCTGCCGCGTCAGCAGCGAAAATGCACCGTTTATGAGCTTTGTTTACAATATGGTGGTTAAAGACAAGGCCATTTCCGATATAAAACGCGGCTTTAAAACGCCGGTTTCCGGACCGAACCTCGGTGAAGACGTTAAAGATGTCACGGTTGAAACACTGGCACAGACCGTCCGCGACAATTACGAGAAAATTGCTCATCGCTTTTATAAACTTAAAGCCAAATGGCTCGGTGTTGACAAGCTTAAGTACTGGGACCGCAACGCGCCGCTGCCGTTTTGCGATGATCGCCGTTATTCCTGGGAAGAGAGCGTTAAAATTGTTTTGGACGCTTATAATGAATTTTCGCCCAAGCTCTATGATATTGCCCGCAATTTCTTTGATCATCCGTGGATTGACGTTCCCCCGCGCGACGGCAAACGGGGAGGAGCTTTTGCCTCCGGTCCGGTCAACAGCCGTCATCCTTATCTGTTTTTGAACTTTGTCGGCAAACAGAATGATGTTCTGACGCTGGCACACGAGCTCGGCCACGGCTGCCACATGATGACCCGCCGTAAAAACGGCGACCTGAATGAAACCAGCCGCATGACCACCGAGGAAGTTGCATCGGTCTTCGGCGAGATGATGACGTTTCAGTCATTGTTGAAACAGACAGCCGATGATAAGGAAAAGCTCTGCCTGATTGCCGGAAAGGTCAGTGATATGATTAATACGGCCGTCCGCCAGATTGCTTTTCATTTCTTTGAAACCCGGGTGCATAACGAGCGCCGCGAGGGTGAACTCTCCGCCGACCGTCTCGGTGAAATCTGGCTTGAGGAAATGCGCGCCGCGCAAGGCCCTTATGTGGAAATGGGCGATGAAAATGCGCAGATATGGTCACAGGTCGGACATTTCTTCTTCCGTCCGTTCTATGTCTATTGCTACTCTTTTGCCGATTGTCTGGTTAATTCGCTTTATCAGGTTTATCAGGAAGGAAATGTCAAGGACTTTCCTGACAAATATCTAGATATGCTGTCAAAAACGGCCATAACCGATTATGATAAACTGCTCAAACCTTTCGGACTGAATCCGGATGACCCGGCTTTCTGGAATAAAGGGCTGGGGCTGATTTCGCATTATATCGACGAATTGGAACGCCTGGATAAAAAAGTCTTCGGCAAATAAGCCAAGCCCCTCGCAAGAGGGGCTTTTCTTTGTTTGCAAACAATGTCCTTGGCAGAGAAACGCTGATAAATCCTTACTCCCGCCGCGGCGCATTATAGCGTCTGTATGCGTCCTGCGTTTCCTGTTTGACTCTTTCCAGATAATGGGCGGAAGATTCCGAAGAACCGTGATAAGCCAGCGAGAAGTTTTGCACCAGAAAACCGAACGGATTGGCAATGGCGTCTTCGCGTTTGGCAAACGGGATACGCACATAGGTAATGCGCATGGTAGCCCGCCAGATGCTGGTGGTCGGTTTGTCTGAACCGGGCAGATAGTCCATTGTGCGGAACTGTACCTGCCACAGGCCTAAAGCCGCCGGTTTGATCCAGTCGATTTCCACGTCGCGCTGTAACGATTTCTGCCTGAACTGCATAATGCTGTAAGCCACGTCGTTTTCACTGAATTCACGGAACACGGCCGGCGACGAATACCAGTAAATTGTCGAGCCGGGACCCCAGCGGGTAACCAGTTCGTCATAATCTGAGCTCACCAGATAGCGCAGCAGAATATATTCGGTAATATGCTGCTCGGTAATCAAATCCGAAACCGGAAAGTTGATTTCCGCCGGCTGCACCTGCTCCAGCATGCTGAAATATTTGTTGATCTGAAACAGCTTGGGCTGTACCGTCCGCTGCGGCAGCAGCAGATAGATTGTTGCGGCCAGCATCATGTTCAGGCAGATGCTCAGGCAGGCCAGAATAACCAAAACCCTTGAGGTCCACAGATAACGGCGTTCGGGCATGGCGTTGACATGCACCCGTTCCGGATAAAAGCCGAGCTGGTCGGGGCTCTGCTTTTCCTTGTATTTGAAGACCGTATTAAAAATTTCTAACATCTTGAAAATTTAACCTCAAGTTAAGCCTCACCATGTATTCTATACATGAAAGTGGAATAAAATCAAATAAATACTGTTCAGATTCGAAATCTTGATATAATGATAATAACATAGAGAAGTATATAAAGGGTTTATGTTATGAAGAAAATTTTATTGTCGGTCGTTGGCGCGGGTTTGGCGCTGACCGCCTGCATGAGCAATGACAACGGCTACAACGGAAACGGAACGCCCCCGGCCTATTACACCGACTGGGACCGGGCCGTCCGCGTAGATGTTGATATGCAGAATATGTATGTCGGCACGCCGCAGAAAATTGAAAAGCCGATTGACATGTATATGGCCATGGCTCTGGCATTAAAATATAACTATACCCGCCGCCTGATCTCCTATCAGCAGAGCTTGATTGAAGCGGGAAAGGTTCCGACTGACAAACTGAGCGAGATTGCCAGCCATGCCGGTTATGACAATGCCACGCTCAACACGCGCATGAGCCCTGATTTGAAAGTTGCCTGGAACGTGCTCGACATTTCGACCGTTTATTATCAGAACATTGATCCCACCTATAAAAACGGTGTTGCCACCGAGCAAAGCCGCAAAGTTATCCATAACATTCTGCAGGAAACCCGCAGCCTCTACTGGCAAAGCCTGGCTGCTCAAAAACTGATTCCCGTCATCGACGACATGACCGAGTATATGACGCTTGAGGTGGATGAAATGAACGCCCGAGCCAAAGAGCTGGCTGAACAGGGAAAATACCTGACCACCGAGGAGCTTCAGAAAAAACGCGATTATATGGAAGCGGTCAAAAAGGCTTCGGATCTGCGCCGCAAAATGGAAACCGCCGAAACCCGGCTGGCTTCGTTAATGGGATTTCATCCTTCTACCGAATTTAAGCTGGTCGGTTCCGAATACGGCAATTTTGAACTGCCGGCGCTTAAAAACGAGCTGGCGCAGCTGGAATGGCTGGCTCTGACCAATCGTCCCGAAATGCGTGCCCATGATTTGTCTGCGAATGTCGAAGATTTGAAAATCGTGGTCAAAGGATTTAAAGAACCGGAACTGAACAAATATAAAAATGACCCCAACTATTACAACCGCCTGTGGTCAAAACAGGCGCAGCAGGTCAGCATGACGGTAATGGAAGACGTGCGCAATCCCAAAATCAGCGAGCTGAACGATTTGCGCCGCCAAAGAATGACCAATCTGATCATCAGTCAGGTTTATGTGGCCTGGGCGCGTTATACCTCTGCGGTTGAAGACTATCAGATTAATATGGAAATTGCTGACACCTCTGAAAATATCGCCGAAGATATCACGATCAAGGACGGCAGCGGCAATTCCAAGAGCATTCTCGAATCTGCCCGTGCGGTTGATGATGAGGTTCAGGCTTTTCTCGCTTATGCCGAAGTACAGGATGCATTGGGCAATCTCTATGCAACCATCGGCCTGGATGCGATTCCCTATTATATGCTGAACGACAAACCGTCTAAAATTGCGGTGGCACTGCATAAAACGTTGGAAAAATGGCGTGAAGGCGAATTTATTCCCGATAACCGTCCTTATCTGCTGGATGTGCCGGCCAAACGCCCGCCGGTCAATATGAGTTCTTTGATTCCCGACTATGAAGTCGAGACCGGCCAGCGTATTAAAATCGACGTGCCTTCTGCCGTATTCGATAAAATGGAACTGGTCGGTAAAATTACCACCAAAGCCGGCTTGATTGACGATTCGCCGCTGCCGAAATGGCTGAATTATGACGAAAAGAATCACCGCTTTGAGGGGATTGCCATGCCTTCCAACGTCGGGCAGTATAATATCAAACTTTATGTGACCGACGAAAACGGCAATGTCGGCTATCTGACCTTTAAGCTGAAAATTAAAGAAGTCTTTGTGCCGTCTATGCGGGTTGACGGTTTGACCGACGGGCGTAAAGCGACGGTTTTGAAACGTTGTCTCAGTTCCGTCTGCAAAGACACTTATGTGGATGACGAAGCTGTCGGCGAAGAAGTTGAGGTTCGCGCCCCCGCCCGATTCTGATGTCGGTCAGACCACAATATCTTGTGGTTACGGTTTATTCAGCGGATTCCCCGAAAAGGGAATCCGTTTTCTTTTTTTAGGGTGCAATCTTCTTTGGCATGTTTATTCCCGAAAGAAAACAGGGCTTTCGTCGAGTCGGGAATCCGATTTCCTTTTTCGGTAAGATACTGTGGACAATTATGTGGATTAAAAATAAAACTAACTAATTGATTTATATAGATAAAATAAAGGTTAACAAACTTATCCACCCGCCGGAAAATTTTTTTTGATTGTTTTATAAAGGGATAGCTCTGTCAAGTCTCAAAAGTTCCTTTTTTGCTATTGTTTATCCCCGCTGACTATTCCAATATAAGCGCAGAAAAACTGATTTGCATGTCACCGGAAAAATAATTGTGCATACAATATATTGAGTGGTTTAAATCTTTGTTAAACTATATATGGTATGTAAATGTCAGTTGAGACACAAAATGTAACGTAAACACCACAGTTAGGGAATAGTTGAATAGAGATGTCCGAGAATACCTACCACAGCACAATCGCCAACGAGAACATCGCGATTGATTCGGTTACCAAACGTGACGGCACCCTCGCTCCGTTTGATAGCAACAAAATTTACAATGCCATTAAAAAAGCGGGGGAATCCACCGGCGAGTTCGGTGAATCCGAAAGCTGGTTGCTCACCAGTCAGGTTTTGAAAGTCTTAAAGCACAAATTCTCGGAATCCCTGCCGACTATCGAACATATACAAGATATAGTAGAACAGGTTTTAATTTCCGCCAACTATTTTGCCACGGCCAAAGCCTATATTTTATATCGTGACCAGCGCAACCGCGCCCGCACCGACCGCAAGGTTATGGTCGATGTCGAAAGCTCAATTAACGAATATCTGGAAAAACTGGATTGGCGCGTTAACGCTAACGCCAATCAGGGCTATTCCAACGGCGGTTTGATTTTGAACGTTTCCGGCAAGGTTACCGCCAACTACTGGTTAAGCCATGTTTATCCGGCAGAGGTCGGCGAAGCTCATCGCAACGGCGATATCCATATTCACGATTTGGACATGCTGGCTGCTTACTGTGCCGGTTGGTCTTTGAAAAACCTGCTGCATGAAGGCTTCAACGGTGTTCCGGGCAAAACCGAGGCCGGTCCGGCCAAACATCTTTCCGCTGCCGTCGGCCAGATGGTCAACTTTATGGGCACCTTGCAAAATGAATGGGCCGGCGCACAGGCTTTCTCTTCGGTCGATACCTATCTCGCTCCTTACATCCGAGCTGACCACCTGACCTATGAACAGGTTGAACAGTCCATTCAGGAGCTGATTTATAATCTGAACGTTCCTTCCCGCTGGGGTTCCCAGACGCCGTTTACCAACTTTACTTTCGACTGGGTCTGCCCGGAAGATCTGCGTGACAAACATCCGATTATTGCCGGTGTCGAACAGCCGTTCACCTATGGCGACCTGAAGGAAGAAATGCACATGATTAACAAGGCCTATATGACCGTCATGATGAAAGGCGATATCAAAGGCCGTCCGTTCACCTTCCCGATTCCGACCTATAACATGACGCCGGATTTCCCCTGGGAAGACGACAATACCGAACTTCTGTTCGAAATGACTGCCAAATACGGTTTGCCTTACTTCCAGAACTTCATTAATTCTGTTCTGAAACCGGGGCAGATTCGTTCCATGTGCTGCCGCCTGCAGTTAGATCTGCGTGAACTTCTTGCCCGCGGCAACGGCTTGTTCGGTTCTGCCGAACAGACCGGCTCCATCGGTGTTATTACCTTCAACTGTGCCCGTCTGGGGTATGTTTATAAAGGTGACGAAGCCGGCTTGTTTGCCCGTGTTGACGAGTTGATGAACATTGCCCGCACATCGCTGGAAATCAAACGCAAAGTTATTCAGAGACTGATTGACAACGGCCTGTTCCCGTTCACCAAACGCTACCTCGGTACGCTGCGCAATCACTTCTCGACCATTGGCGTCAACGGTATCAATGAAATGATCCGCAACTTCACCAACGACGAGCACAACATCGCCGACCAGTGGGGACAGGATTTTGCCGTTAAATTCCTGGATTACATCCGTGCCAAAATGGTTAAAATTCAGGAAGAAACCGGCCACATGTACAATCTCGAAGCCACCCCGGCCGAGAGTGCGACCTACCGTTTCGCCCGTGAAGACAAAAAACGTTTCAAAGGCATCATTCAGGCCGGAACCGAAGAAAACCCCTATTATACCAACTCTTCACAGTTGCCGGTCGGTTTCACCGATGACCCGTTTGAAGCTTTGGATCTGCAGTCAACCCTGCAGACCAAATACACCGGCGGCACCGTGCTGCATCTCTATATGGGACAGCGCATTTCCTCCGCCAAAGTCTGCCGTGACATTGTCCGCAAAGTGTTGACCAACTACCGCCTGCCGTATGTCACCATCACTCCGACTTTCTCCGTTTGCCCCAAGCACGGATATATTTCCGGAGAACACAAATTCTGCCCGATTTGCGACGAAGAAAAGAAGGCAGAGAAAAGAGCCGCAGCTTCCAGAACCGAAGTTGCATAGAGTAAAATTTAACCCCCTTGGAGAATAGAATAATGACAACTGTTAATTTTGAAGATATCAAATTAAGCGATGAAGAAAGACAGCCTTGCGAAGTTTGGACCCGCGTTATGGGATATTTCCGCCCGGTTTCCGAATTCAACAAAGGTAAAAAGTCTGAATTTTACTCCCGCACCTGCTTCTCAGAAAGCAAGGCAGTATGCGGCGGCTGCAGCGAAGTGATGAATATTGCGGCTGAATAATTTCCGGCTTGAAATTATGAATGCAAATCTGATTGTCGGCGGTGTTGAAACTTTCAGCACCGTCGATTTTCCTGGGCACATGGCCGCGGTTGTTTTTTTACAGGGGTGCCCCTGGCGCTGCCCCTTTTGTTATAATACCCCACTGCAGAAAATCGGTGCCGAAACGAATTTCGTCTGGAGCAAGTTTGTTGAATTTTTGGAACGCCGCAAAGGGATTCTTGATGCGGTGGTCTTCAGCGGCGGCGAACCTCTGGTTCAGGACAATCTGGCGCAGGCAATGAGCCAAGTCCGGGATATGGGATATAAAATCGCCCTGCACACCGGCGGCTATCGTCCGGAAAAGTTAGCCGAGGTCTTGCCTTTGGTTGACTGGGTGGGCTTTGATATTAAAACGCCTTTTGTTGAAGAGCGTTATCATCAGGGGACCGGCAGCAAAACTCCGCTGAAGAATATTCTCTCCAGTTTGGATCTGCTTCTGGCTGCGGGCAAGCCTTTTGAGTGCCGCACGACCTGCGATCCTCGGCTGCTGGATATTGAAGATATTTATGCCATTGCCCGGGATTTGAAAGCTAAAGGCGTTAAGGAATATCACTTGCAGAAATACCGTCCGATTCCGTCGGATAAAGTGAGTACGGAAGCCGATTGCGATAAATTTTTCCGAGACAACGCCCTTCATGATTTTCTTAAATCTTCCTTTGAAGTTTTTGACCTCCGTTCCTGAACGGAGGTTTTTGTTTTGAGTTGACAAAAGGCGGTTTTGTTCCCATACTGAAAAATATTTTTAATTATTAATCACTTAATACGACATTATTATGGCAAATATCGGATTTTACGCCGGATCTTTCTCTCCGGTGACCCGCGGACACTTGGGAATTGTCTGTGAGGCATTGAACGACTATCAAAAAGTCATTGTCGGCGTCGGCATCAATGACAGTAAACAGCAGCTTTATTCTCTTGACGAACGTTGTGAGATGATAAATGCCGCCCTGGATGATCTGCTCTTTGAATATGAATACCGAGATTTGGTCGGATACCGCTTTTCGCGTTCGGAAGAAAAAGCTGTCTGCCGGCTGAGGGAAAATCGCGGCTGCGTTGAAATTGTCGGCTATCGGGATTTGACCGTTGACTGCGCTTTGCGCTCGGGAGCCACGGCATTGATTCGCGGAGAGCGGATTGTCGGTGACCATGACGGCGAAATGCAGGCCTCAATTCTTAACAAACAGATTTTGGAAGTCCGCAAAGCACGGCTGAGTATGGCTACCATTCCGGTGCCCAAAGAAGATATGACATATGTTTCTTCTTCAAACGTTCGCGGTTTGTGCCGCCTCGGCGAATATATTGCGGCTCAGCGTTATGTTATGCCGGGCGTTCATGCCCTGTTGATGAGACATTGCCTGTCCGAACGCTTTGTTGCTTTAATGCAGGCAAATGCACTTTCGGCAGCCGCTGCCGCGGAAGCATATGACGAATTGGTACGGGCATATTCCTGCGGCCGCCGGCATCATACGCTGTCGCATGTCGCTTATATGCTGAATTACTGGCAGATTATGGAAAACCTCGGACGGCTGAAAGTTCAAAATCCGGCGGCAATGGAATTGGCGTTGTTTTATCACGATGCCGTCAATACCGGAGACGATACCGATGAGGCAGCGTCCTGCCGCATGATGCGTCGTCGCGTTTTCGACCGGGAACTGTCTGAAAATGCGGCAAATCTGATTGGTGCTACGGCGCACCGTCAGTGTCAAAACGACATGACCACGGATATGAACATAATCAGTGATTTGGACCTGGCTATTCTTGGTGATACTTTCAATTACGGAATTTATGCCGCCAACATTCGCCGTGAATATCTCCGGTTTGATGAAAAAACTTATCGAAACGGGCGAATTGAGTTTTTGCGCGGTTTATTGAAACGAAAGCCTTTATATAAAACGGTGGCTTTTCGGGAAATGTTTGAACGGGATGCCCGTACGAATCTTCGCGCCGAACTGGCCTATTGGCAGTCCCGCTGACGATGTTTTAAACCTTAAACAGGCCTGCGCCGGCAGGCCTTTTTTTTGTTGTCGCGTTGTCACGGATGCGCTTTGCCGCGGACGGATTTTTGATGTTCCTTGGCTTTCTTTTCCAGCCATTTATAAACGTTCAGCGTATATTTGTCGGCATCAACGCTGACATCTTCCGGTTCCCAGCGCACGCAAAGAATGTTTTCTTTCCCCCAAGCCTCGGGAACATCGCCGCTGACGGCATAAATTTTCATATCGGACTTGGCATCAACCTGCAAATGCGGTTCGTCCACCGAATAAATTTTCATTTTGCGGACGTTCCCCATAATCCGATAAAGCTCAGTCTCCGGAAAAACGGATAACAGCTTCAAACTCTTGACCCGCAGCCGCGAACGATCGTCGGACGGAGATCTCAGCGGGCGGATACCGTGCAGACGTCCGATAATTTTGGCTCCGGCGGCAATGCCCAAAACCGGAATGCCGCGCTTTTCTGCCTCGCGCACCATATTGACATATGTCAGTGAGCATAAAACCGGTTTTTTCGGCAGGGAAGGGGCTGCAAACGTGTTTAACGGATCATCCAGACGCCCCGGGAGAATAAGACCGTCAACGTCATTCAGCGCATCCGGCCCGTCGCAATGGGTCAGAATTTTTAAATCAACGCCGGTCTGAGCCAAAGCCCGGACATAGTTTTCCAGCATCAGATAAAAGCCGTTCTCCCGTCCCATCAGAAAGGCAATTAAGGGGCGGGCGTTTGGGGAAGAGGCTGAGGGGTTAAGTTTTTTCCAGTCATCCGGTGCAATCATGATTTTCGGCTGCTTTCCGGCAGCAGTAATTTTTTCGATTTCATCTTCGGAAATGCCGAAAGCGTGACGGTCAGGCATAAAGGATAAATAAACGGCGTCGGTCATGGGTTTTCTCCCGCTGCAGGGTTGAGAATTCTCTTACGCCGCCAGTATAGGGGATAAACGAAATAAAATCAAGCAATTCCGGTCAAACAAAATCCCCGGAATAACCCGGGGATTTTGTTTGACGTTCAGGCTTTGCGAAAAGCTTTTCCGTTTGCCGGCTTATGTCCGCCCGGCTTTTTACCAAACCCGGAAACAGGCCGACGTCCGGCACTGAAATTGCGTTTGCCCTGGCCGTCGCCGCGAAAGTCGCGCCGGTTTCCGCCGTCACGGTTAAACGGCTTGCTGTTCTCGTCACGAACCCGGCGGTCGTCTCCTTCCGGTTTATAAGTCTTGCGAAAAGCGTCGTCTTTTTTCAGCGGGCGTCTGCCGAAAGGAGACCGACGCACCAGGAAACGTTTGCCGGTGTCTTTTTCATCGGAGACCTTCTTTGGTTTCTTGACCTCAACTTCAACTTTTTCCATTTTCTGCATCTGTTTTAATTTGGCCTTATTGACCGAAAAGCCGAAACTTCCGAGATTGCGTCCCAGCGTATAATAGTTGCCGTGGGCATAAGCCAGAATGCCTGCTTTCTCCAAATCAAGCGCCCCTTTTGCGTTGATGTATTTATCATCGACGCTGACCCCGACCACTTCGGCCAGAAACATGTCATGAACCCCGTAATTGGTCACGCTTTTGACTTTACATGCAATCGAAACCGGGCATTCTTCAATCTGCGGCGCGCTGACGTTGGCGCAGGGAGCTGCCGTCAGATTCATTTCTTTAAATTTGTCAATGTCACGTCCTGATTTTACGCCGCAGAAATCAACGGCGGTCACCATATTCCAGGTCGGCAGGTTAATCACAAATTCGCCGCTTTCTTTGATGATGTCATGCGAATAACGCTGCGGGCGGATGGAGACATAAGTCATCACCGGATCGCTGCTGATAATGCCGGTCCAGGCCACGGTCATTACATTCGGCTTGTCAACGGTTCCGCACGAAACCATCACCGGTGGCAAAGGCGATAACATTGTCCCCGGTTTCCAATTAATTTTTGTCATTTTATATTTACCTTTTTGCTGAAATTGTTATAGTTGTGCGTACAGTAGCTTAAATAATGCTAATGTGCAAGCGAATAACTGAATAAAATATGGGGAGCCTGCCGCCCAAATGCAACTGTCTGACTTACTGCCCGCCGTCGGCGAACTGATACCTTACGATTATGAAACCATCCGCACTCCGGAATATGAAACTCTGCTGGCCGGCCTGCTGGAGGGAGCTGTATCGCAGACTGCACCACATTTTGTGCAGATAGGGGGTATTCCCGGTGCCGGCAAAACGACATTCTGCAAAAATTCACATTGGGACGAACGGCTTTTTATCAGTTTTGACAAGATTATGGAAAGCCTGCCCGCTTATCGGCAGGACATTTACCGGTTGGGCGCGGTGCGGGCATTCAATCGTTGGGAAATGCCGGCTCGGATTATCGGTTATGAAGCGCTGCGCCGCGCGGTTGAAAAAAAGGCCGATATCTGGCTGGAACACAGCGGCGTAAACAATCCGCATGTCGAACTGATTAAAAATCTGAAGAAAAAAGGCTACACAACCGAAATGTACTTTATCCTCTGCAATCTCGATATTGCCTGCCGCCGTGCCGAACTGCGGGAAAAAATCACCCGGCGCCATACCTCCCGGGAAATGATTGTCAAACGCAACGAATTGGTCAAAACCTATCTGGAACAATATAAAACACTGGTTGATAATCTCTATATCTACGATACTTCCGACAACAAATTCACCTTGCAAAGCAATTATCAAAAGGGCATTCAAATTCGTTAAATGCCAAAACCATGGTTTCCTGTCCGCGTTTGCCATCTTAACGGAAAGGAAAACTGCAAAAAACAAAAAAGCTCTTTAAAATCTGGTGCATATTGCTGTGGTGTTGGACTAAGTTTTATGAGGATTTTAAAAATTTAGCTGGAAATATCCGAGCTTGTTTGTGAGTATCTAATTAAAATCATACATAACAGAGCCAATATATATAATTTCACCCAGTAACAAAATAATCATTAATGTCAAATATTTGATTTTTTCAAATTTCTTTATTTTTTCAGGAAATTTATTTGCGAAAATAAGAACTGCAAAAATTACATATACAACTATAAATAAATATCCGATAACACAAAAAATATTGAAGATTACGTCAAAATAGTATTCGCTGGTAAGTACATCATTAACGATTAAAACAAATTTCCCCCCGAACATTAAACAAATGAGTAAGAAAAAAAAGGACGCCCAAAACAATAAAGATTTAACTTTAGATTTCATGTGAGAATACCCCTAGCATATAAGTATACAGAGATATTTTCACAAATTTATAAAATCGTCAATTAAGGAAGTTTTCTTTCAGGAAAATTGATACATTTACCTTTATTTTCCAAGTCATAGTGCAAAAATTACCATTTCCAAAACCACCAAAATCGGACTGGCTCAAAGGCTTGGTTTTATATAACAAAAATCGCCCTCAAAGGGGCGAAATATATGGTGCGCTAGGCCGGAATCGAACCGGCACGTCCTTGCGGACAACAGATTTTAAGTCTGCAGCGTCTACCTGTTCCGCCACAAGCGCATCATCTGCAAAGTTTATACTAATAATTTTGCATAATTGCAATATCTAATTTCGATTTTTTTCAGCCGCCTTTCTGTTGGGGAAGTCCGATAGATAAAACTTGCCTGTTTGCAAAAAATATGCTTACCTGACTGTTGTAATTGGAAAAATTACATTTAAATATTAATTGCCTGTCGGTATTCGGCGCTGCGGCAGTTGACAGCGTCACGGCACCGCTGCATATCGGCAGGCCCTTTAAAGGACTATAATACATGAAAACCATAGATATCTCATGGCGTAGATACATTCTTCCCAATATCCACAACGAGGGATGGAAGTTTGTAGGCATTTTTGCTGCCGTTACCGCATTGTTGGCAATGATGTGGGAACCCTTAGGCTGGATAGGTATTGCTTTAACAATCTGGTGCTTTTATTTCTTCCGCGACCCCGAACGCGTTACGCCGGAAATAAGCGATGTCGTTGTTTCTCCCGCGGACGGTATTGTGCAGATGATTACCAAGGTCAAGGCTCCGGAAGAACTTGGTCTCGGTGACCAGAAGTTTACCCGCGTCAGCGTGTTTATGAGCGTCTTTAACGTTCACGTCAACCGGGCGCCGGCTGAAGGAAAAATTACCAAAGCCGTATATGTTCCCGGAAAGTTTTTTAACGCCACGCTTGATAAAGCAAGCAAGGATAACGAGCGCCAGCTGCTGGCGATGAAGACTAAAAGCGGCAAAGACATTGCCTTTGTTCAGATTGCCGGATTAGTGGCCCGCCGCATTTTATGTGAAGCGACGGAAGGGCAGGAGTATAAAGCCGGTGAACGCTTTGGGATGATTCGTTTTGGTTCCCGTTTGGATGTTTATCTTCCCGAGGGCGTTGAGCCGCAGGTCTGCCTCGGCCAGACAATGGTTGCCGGTGAAAGCGTTATTGCCCATTTGAAAAGCGATGCCGCACAGGTTAAGGGAGTAGTCAGATAATGGAAAAGACATCTTCTAAAACCCTGCCGTCTAAACCGGGGTTCGGCGGTCGTTTGCCGTTTCGCAAAATCGCTCCGAATATTGTCACCATGCTGGCTTTGTGTGCCGGTGTAACTTCCATTCGCTATTCCGTGCAGGAGGATTGGGTTAAAGCGGTTATCTGCATCTTTCTTGCAGCTCTGTTTGACGGCTTGGACGGCCGTGTTGCCCGGATGCTGAAAGGTTCTACCAAATTCGGTGCCGAGCTGGATTCCCTGTCTGACTTTGTCAGTTTCGGCGTAGCTCCGGCTATTCTGATGTATCAGTGGACATTGTTTGATCTGCCGAAATTCGGCTGGTTTTTCTGCCTGCTGTTTTCTATCGGTATGGCGATGCGTCTGGCCCGTTTTAACACCATGCTTGACGATGAACCTCAGCCGGAATATTGGCATCATTTCTTTGTCGGCGTTCCGGCTCCGGCCGCCGCTGCTTTGGCGATTATGCCGATTATGATTTCATTTGACTTTCCGGAATATGCCGTTTTTCGCTCCAATATGTTTTGCAGCATTTTGATGTGCGTTGTTTCGTTCCTGATGGTCAGTCGGATACCGACAATCTCCACCAAAAAGATGAAAGTTCCGACGTATATGTTTATCCCCATGATGTTGATTGTCGCTTTGTTCGCCAGTTTTGTCATGAGCCAGCCTTGGCTGACGTTGGGAATTTCAACTTTGTGTTATGCCGCTTCGATTCCAATCGGCGTCCTGTTCTTCCTCAAGGAAAAACACGATTTTGAAAAGAAAAACTAAACGAAAGCCCCTTAAATAAGGGGCTTTTTATTTAGGGATTTTAGCCAAAAATAAAGGGGAAGTTTATTTTATATTGACATTGTTTTGATGA
>ERZ1673697.313-NODE-313-length-78253-cov-14.930650_pt1 | contig 78253 bp, 86 predicted proteins | sample MGYA00580227_ERZ1673697 | MGnify/ENA primary metagenome ERZ1673697 (study PRJEB41218, sample SAMN15661759) | gut metagenome | host: Homo sapiens | place: Canada: London | collected 2015-08-20/2019-03-30 | study: EMG produced TPA metagenomics assembly of... | reverse complement strand
GCTACTGATCGTCGACTTGGTGAGCCGTTACCTCACCAACTATCTAATCAGACGCAAGCCCATCTATCAGCGGATTGCTCCTTTCCCTTTTGAACCATGTGATTCTAAGGCATATGCGGTATTAGCAGTCATTTCTAACTGTTGTTCCCCTCTGATAGGCAGGTTGCTTACGTGTTACTCACCAGTCCGCCACTAACCGCTCCAATAGTAAACTAATGGTTAAGTCCGTTCGACTTGCATGTCTTATGTGCGCCGCCAGCGTTTATCCTGAGCCAGGATCAAACTCTCTTGTTATTGGTATTTATATTTTACTCTTTCGAGTTTTATAAATCTAACTTAAGTGTTTTATCAAGCTCTTAAAACTTCTTGTTTTTTATTAAAAACTTTTTAAAAAATTTACTTGTTCGGTACTTATTATATTTCTATAACTTATACCGCTTCGGTTTATTCTCTAAAGGATTTTATTGTTTATTTTTCAATGTTCTTTGTTCTCGCTCCCCGCGTGAACAATTTGTATTATACTCTCATTCTATATTTTTGTCAACACTTTTTTTGAATTTTTTTTTATTTTTTTTCATAGCGTTTAAAAAAGCCTTTAAAATCAATATTTTCAGAGTTTAATTTTTTTAAAAAATTTGTATTTATTGAAAATATATTTCTTTTAATATATTTTTTCATATTATAGAAAAGTTCTTCGAAATTCCTATAATAAAAAATATAATATTGCACATAAAATTGATTTCATAAATTTTAGTGCACGAACAAAAACGTGGACTTTAAAGTATTATAAATAGTGCAAATATTGTTAATGTCTGCTTTTGTTCTTATTTTATCACAATATTTTTTTACTTAATTTTGATAAATTTTTTGATAAACTTATTACTTCTATAGGTATTTTTATTAATTTATTTTCTGTGGCTACATAGTTTATTATTTCAATATTACTTATGTCAATAGCATTTTCTAGTTCTTTTATAACATAATGTAGTTGAATGCAATGAGGTGATTTATCTACTGTTGCAAATATTAATTTTTTTACTTTTCCTCTTGCTAGCATACCTATAATTTTTGTTACTATCATATTTAAGTGTTCTTTTTCCAAGCAAACTTCATAAATATTATTGGAAATTTTTTCTAACTCTTTATATGCTTCAGGTTGCATGTTAGGTAAACAACTTCCTATTATTATCATTGTTTCTTGGATATCAAAACAATTTGTTTTTAATAAATCTTTCATTTTTTCTCACCTCTTATTTATAATATTTCAAATTATAACATACTTTTTTATATATAGAAAGTTCTTTTCCTATAATATAAAAAATAATGAGGCCTCGATATTTGCTTTGCAAATTTCGCACACGAATAAATACACTGACTTTAAAATTTTTTAAATATTACAAATGTTATTAATGTTCGCTTTTATTCTTAATGCACTTGATTTATTTTAATTTTATAAATAATTTTTCTTAGTATTCAAGTGGCTAATATTAAATTTAAACAACTTTAAATACTTGATTTAATCTTTTTATTTATGTTATACTTTTCTATATATAATAAAGAAAGGACTGATATGTTATGGCTTTTGATGGTATTGTAACAAAAGCTATTTGTTCTGAGCTTTCTTTTTTGGAAGGAGCTAGAATAGATAAAATATTTCAACCAAATAAGAATAATATAATTTTAGGAATGTATAATAAAGGAAAAAATTTTGCCTTAAATATATGTACTGAGTCTAGTAATTGTAGAATACATTTAACTACACATTCTGTTTCAAATCCTCAAGTGGCCCCTAATTTTTGTATGATTTTAAGAAAAAATATATTAGGATTGCATTTTAAAAAAATATATACTCTTGATTTAGAAAGATTAGTTATTATTGATTTTGAAGGTTTAGATGATGTTGATGATGTATTTAGTAGAAAGCTTATAATTGAAATAATGGGAAAACATAGTAATGTAATTTTATTAGATGAACAAAATATTATTATAGATAGTTTACGCCATATAAAACATGATGAGCCAAATGAAAAAAATAGAGATATTATTCCTCATATTCGTTACAAATTTCCAATTTCCGATAAATATAATTTTTTAGAAATTTCTAACTTTAATAATTTTTGTGAAATATTATCTCCTAAAATTTTAAATGTAAAAATTTTAAAAGATGAATTACCTAACATTATATTTAATACTTTTAATGGTTTTAGTAAAAACTTTATTTATTTTTTAATAAAAAAATTAATCGAACAGAAAAAATGGATATTTGAAAGTGATATTACATCATATAAAACTAATTTACATTTAATTTATGATGAGATTAATAATATAATTGATAATATTGATTCTAATAAATTATCTTTTTGTACTGATTTATATTTTAATAAAAGAGATTATTTTTTATATTTTAGTAATACTGAAAATTCTCCTTTTTCACTTAATTTTTTTATTGATGATTTCTATTTTTCAAAAGAAACTTTAGAAAATTTTACTAATTATCGTAATTCTTTATTAAAATTGATTTTAAATGTATTAGGAAAATATAATAAACGTTTAATTCATATTAATGAGAAATTAAAGGACTGTGATAATATGAATATGTTTAGGATTTATGGTGAATTGATAACTGCAAATTTGTATAAATTTGATAATAATTCAAAATTAGATTTGATTAGTGTTGAAAATTATTATGATAATCAAAATATTATAGATATTCCATTAGATAAACGTTTTTCTATTAGTCAAAATGCAAAAAGATATTTTAAAAAGTATAACAAACTTAAAAATGCTTTAGAAGTTGTTAGTATTCAAAAATCTGAAACTGAAAAAGAACTTGATTATATTCAAAGTATTATATTTGAATTAGAAAATTCTTCTGATATTGAAAATCTTGTTGATATTTATGATGAAATCTCTGATAATATTGTATTTAAGGATACTCCGATTGCTAATAATAAGTATTTTTCTGATAAAAAAAATGCAAAATTAAAAAAATCTAAATTAACTAAAAATAAAAACGTTTCTTTTAATCCTATAAAATATTCTAATGATGATTATATTATTTTGGTTGGTCGAAATAATATAGAAAATGATTATCTTACTTTAAAGTATGCTAATAAATCTGATATTTGGTTTCATGTTAAAGATTTTCATGGTAGTCATACTATTTTGAAAATATTGAAACTTCCAAGTGATACCTCTAATATTTTAGATAATATCCCTTATGAATTACTTTACAAGGCTGCTAAAATTGCTGTTGAACATAGTAAGGCTAAAAATTCTTCTAATGTTCCTGTTGATTTTTGCGAGGTAAAATTTGTTAAAAAGCCTAATGGCAGTAAGCCTGGTATGGTTATTTATACAAATTATAGAACTATTTATGTTAAGTAGTTTTATATATTACATTATGATGTATTTCCATATAGTAAAAATTTTCTAACTTATATGAATGTTATTTTGCACTAAAAGTATCCTCTTATATAGGGAGAGGATACTTTTTCTTTGCCAAATCTGCATTTTTGTTCAAAAGTTATAATCTATGAAACCATATCAAAATTAAGTATTGCATCTCTTATTTTAGTTGTAGCACCGCTACACACTCCAGATGGCTGGTTTATCGCATAAGAGCATATATTAGTCAGCTTGTATGTCAATTAAGAACATATTATTGCAAAATCATATTTCATAAAATGAATTTTTCAATTTTTTCGTGATATAAAATTTTATTTTAAAAATAAATTAATATATTTTTCAAATGCAAAAATTTGATTTCTACTATTTTTTCTGGATTAATATCTGTAATATCTAACAAATCTATCTTATGATTTCATCACTATCTGTTAAATCTCCATTAAATCCATATACTTGTTTACACAATGGTGCTTTTCTCTTTCCGCTATGTACAACTACTTTTTCCAAATCTTCATATATGCTATGTAATTTTATACCATACTTTTCCATTGTCTCTATACTCATTTCTTTAAATGCTGGGCATGGTAATACTGTCCCATCATACTTTATATCTAATTTTTCAGTTCCTGCTGTGCATAAATGTGATATTTTTCCATTTAGTGGAATTCCTATCCTAATATTGCCACTATAATGTTCTTTTTCTTTTTTTAATATCTCTGAAAACTCTTTCAATTCTTCTTTACTTAGCATTAACTCTTCTTTATTATCTCTTCCTCTGCCTTGAGGAACAAAATTTAAGACACTTATATTTTTTACACCTGATATTTCTAAGCATTCAATTATATCAGAAAACTGTCTATAATTTGGTTTCATTGGAATAAAGTGTACATCAACATTTATCCCTGTTCTGCTTGCTCTTATCAGCGAATCCATTAAGCATGTAATTAAACCTTTTCTTCCCATTAATTCATTATCAGTTGATTCTTCAAATGCTTGCCAGTCAAATACTATCTTGTCTAATCCTAATTGTTTTAATTTTTCGAACTCCTGTCTTGTTATCCCTTCAAATGATTTTGGTGTTAAACATCTATCGTAATATGCTTTTACATTTATTTTTAATCTTTCATTCCATGGTTCATGTTTTTCTATTTCCTGTAAATCTTGTTTACATTTGTTTTTTATATATTCTATCATTTCTACTGTCATTGCAGATGCTCTTTTTATCCCGCTAGTGAATATAACTGTTTTAATTCCATTATCTTTACAAAACTTTACCATTTCAAATAAATCTGGATGCAAAAATGGTTCTCCACCAGAAATTGATAATTCTTCTATTCCACCTTGTTTTATAAAATGCATAACTGTCTTTTTAAACTGTTCAAATGTAATTATTGTTTGTTTGTCTTGTGATGAATTTGAAGAACAGAACTTACATTTATTAGGGCAAGTCTGTATTATCTCGAAACATAAATCTTTTAACATAAATATTCCTTCTTTTTTATTTAGTATTTGCATATGTTCCCATATTCTAGGTTGAACATAAATTTTACTAAAACATCTTTAAATTTTGAGTTTTTTGCTCCTATTTTGTTTTTAGAGCTGTTTTTAAATATTTTTTCTTTCATTGTAAATTCAAGTATTACAGGATTTATTTTAGATATAGCACCGAAACGCATTCAACGTGCCGTGTGTATCGATAGTTGCAAGGATTTCTTAATGTTGTACATTCACTATTGAGTGGTATTATCAGAGTTTAGTTCTACCTTAACTCTGATTTTAGTTTCTAATTTTTTTCTTAAACTTCCGTCAGCTTGTTTTTCAAAAGACACATAATTTTGCCAACTATAAAAATCCAAAATAAGATTTTCCTTATTCAAGATATTTTCAATAACCTTGCTTTCAATTTTATCTTTGACATTTTCAATTCCACTTTTTACTATAAATTTTATGACATATGGATCTTTGTTTCCATTTTCGTCATAATCACCTATAACAACCTTATATATCAAAGCTTCAAATATATCCTTATCAAATACTCTAAAATCTTTCGTTTCTTTATCAAATACTTTTCTTATTTTTTCAACACCAAAATCAAAAGTATTCTCATCATCAAGTTGACATTTAAATAGTTCTTGATCTTTTTCAATCTTTTTAATTTTCTTATTTAATTCTATTTTCTTTTTATTAAATGTTTCTTTGTCTATTGTACCATCAATCATTAAATTTATCAATGAGTTTATTTTATCCTTTATTCCTTGCTTTTTTATTTCTAATTTTTGTAACATACTTTTAGTATTATTTTCTCTTAAAAAGCCATCTATCCTATTTAAGAAGTTGTTTATTACCTCTTTGTTGTCTTGACACAATAACTCATAAGCTTCAACAAAACAATTTTCAATCACATTTTCTCTTATAGCTTTTGTTTCGGGGCAAAATTTTTTCCCGTTTTTTACATAACTCATGCACTGCCATACCTTTGTTTCATGGTTTGTATTATTATATAAATTTCTTCTTACAAATACACTTCCACAAAAACCACAAAAAACTCTACTGCTAAATGTATATTTTCTGCTATAATTTCCTTTTCTTCTTCCTGTTTCTATTGCTCCAGATCTTTTTTCTAATATACTTTGTGCTTTTTCATATACTTCAGCTGATACTATTGCCTCGTGATTATTTTCTATATAATATTTATCTTCTTCTCCTTTGTTAATCATTCTTTTATGTGTAATGGGATCTATTGTAAATGTTTTTCCTTGTAGTACATCACCTTTGTATTTTTCATTTTTTATAATTCCCCTTATTGTTGAATCTGCCCATTTTTCTCCACCTTTTGGTGGTACATATCCAGCTTCAGTAAGTTCTCTGGCTATAATTGTAGAACCTGCACCTTCACAATACCTATTAAAAATATGTCTTACAATTTCTGCCTCATCTTGTTGTATTTTTATTTCATGGCTATCATTATCATAATCATATCCTAAACAATGTTTAAAACCTACAATTTCGCCCCTTTCTTTTTTCATTTTTAATCCTAACTTAACATTTCCAGAAATACTTTCGCTTTCTTGTTGAGCAATTGAACTTAAGATTGTCAATAAAAATTCGCCAGACATTTCTAATGTGTTTATATTTTCCTTTTCAAATATTACTGCTATATTTCTCTCTTTTAATCTTCTTACATATTTCAATGTATCAAGTGTATTACGAGCAAATCTTGAAATAGATTTTGTTATTATAACATCAAATTTTCCTTCCATTGCATCTGTAATCATTCGCATAAATTCATTTCTTTTATAATCTAATGTTCCCGTAATTGCTTCATCTGCATAAATTCCAGCAAATACCCATAATGAGTTAGAATTAATTTTTTCATCATAATATTTTTTTTGAGATTCATAACTATTTATTTGTTCTTCATCTCCTGTACTTACTCTACAATAAGCACATACCCTTAATCTATCAGTTATAATTTTTCCAGTCCTTCTGTCTAACTTTCCATCAATTTTCTTGATTACTTTTACTTGCATATCAATCTCCTAACCCAACTGATATATTCTCCAGTTGATATGTTAACTCTGTTGTGATATTAAGTCAAATCATTTCAAAAAATTTTATATTCTTTTATAATTTTATCTTTTAAATAGTAATATGAATCTTCGGTTATAGCATTTTTTTCTAATGCTTCTTTTAAAAGATTTAATTCTATTGCACCTTTTATATAATCATTACTATTATTAGAGTTATTTACTAATATTTTTGTAAGCATTGTAAGCTCCTCCTTTAATAATCTTTCCAGTTTATTTTTTTAGGCACATCAAAACCAGTTACAATTCCTTTCTTCAAATGATATGATTTTGTCTTATCATTATATTTATAAATAGAAGAATTCCAATTTCTAAATGCTCGATTACTAATAGTTTTTCTTCCAGATAATTCTCTACTTGCCTGTATATGCATTTGTTTTAACTTTTCATATTCTGTATTTATATTTGATTTTCTTTTATTTTTTATATAGTCAATTGTTTTCTGTCTATGCCTATTTTTTGATAATAGCTTTCTCTTTTCTTTTTCTTCTTTATATCTACTATCTTTTAGCAAAACTTTGCTAACATATTTATTTGAAATTCCTAATATTTCAGAAATTTCTTTTTGATTATATTTATATTCAAAATATAATTCTTTTATCTTCTCTTGTTTCTCCATACATACTCCTATTGGGTAGATTTTTTGCTAACAATTTTTTTACATGAAGAAACTAATAGAGCTTAAAAACTCTATTTAATTTCTAAATCTTTCATTGCTTTTCCAAAATCCTGCTTACTTAATGGTTTGACTTTTTTATATCTTTTCTTCTGTTCTATAAGTTCTATAATCTGTCCTGCAAATATACCAAGCAGAAAAGAGATCATAGAAAAAATAATGTACTTAATCATCTTATTTATTCTCCCTCTTTTCTTTCATAATAATATTAGCAAGTCGCTTTACCTCTTTGTTTCCAAATTTTTCATAGAACATTTTTATTTCAGATTTTATTGCTTTGGGTGTAATTTCTGTCCCACTATTTTGCAATGTGAAGAAAGCCATTTGTGCATAAGCAGTTATAAGTTTTATATCGACTTTTTCCTTGTTTTCATCTTTCATGTCCATATAAGTTTCCTCCTTTTTTTATTTATTTACTTATTAGGAACACGAAAAATTTTCACAATGGGGAATTTTTCAAAACTTTTTTATTTTTTTCTATTTTTGCTTAAAACTTTAAATATTAAAAGTTTTATTTCTTGTTGTAAATCCTCATCAAAACTGCCACTTACCACAGAATTTTTATTTATTAAATTTTTGTAATCTTCAATTATTTTTAAAATTTCTTGATCCGATAAATCAAAATTATTAAACATTTTACATTCCCCCATTTATTAGTTTTTCTGCAATTTTTCTATGAGCTTCATCTCTATATTTTCTTATAGTTTTTCTGTCTAATCCCATTATAACAGCCGTTTCATTTATGTTTTTTTGCTTTTTATATAAATAAAAAAGCACCTCTTTTTCTCGTAAAGATAGTGCTTTCACAATATTATATAAACTTGGATTTGAAAGAGTTTTTTCAAACTCTCTTGCTGATTTTACTTCTTCTTGGCATTTTTCTAAAACAGCATCTAATACAGATTCTTCCCCAGCAGAAACAATCCCATCAACAAACACAGATGTATTATTAATATAATTATAATTTCTTTCAAAATATTTGTTTTTAGCTGTCATAACAATTCTTTTTAAATATAATTTTTCCTCCTTTGATAATTCTTCTAATAAATAGTCTTTCCTTTCCATTTATCATTCTCCAATCTTTTTAGATTGGACAAATGCCTGAAAATCAAAGAAAGCTATTAACTTACAAAAAAATTATATCTTTCTATTTTATTTCTTATCCACTCATTTTCAAAACCCCCTATATTATAAAAGTCTGTAAAATTAAGCCAATATATTATTCACAATTTCTTTTGATTCCTAAAATTTATCTATTGTGCTTTTAATACACTTTCCTTAACTTTACAGACTTTTGTCCTAGAAGAATGATACTATGCTTTTTATTGGTTGTCATAAAATCTACACAAATACACATAAATATACAAAAATAAACATTTTAGTCTATTTTATAGTTATACAACCAATGGTTAATTATCTTTTAATATGGTAAAATTTGTATGAATATTCATTATTAGGAGGGTCTGGTTATGGTTAAAGTAGCCGTTACTAATGATAATGATATTCTATATAACAGCTTATCTAATGCTTTTTTGCAAAATGAACTAAATATCGAACTAATAAAAGTACCATATGAAAAATTAGAACAAATAATTTTTCATAACAAAGCAAAAGATCAACTAATAATATTGGACTCTGTTACATCAATTACATTTTGGACAAATGTATTGACTAACGCAATCAAGAAATTAGATGCTAAAAAGACGAATATCATTATTTTGGTAATCGATTCTAATAGCTTATCCAATATTAAATATGAAAAAAGCTTTTCCTTAATCAGGAAGAATTCTACAAATCTCCAATTATTAGATACAATTAACATTATATCTAATTCATTAAAAAAATGTCTTGGAATCGAAAAACAAGTAGATGATATTTTGTGGAAACTTGGTTTTACAAATTATTTTAAAGGTAGTAAATACATAAAAGATGCAATTTTGTTAGCTTATGATAATTCAAAATTATTACTTGATATGAATAGTCTTGTACAAAAAGTTGCCGAAAAAAATAACATTGATAATGCTAATGCTGTTCGAACAAATATGGACAGGTCATTAGGAAATATGCTTGATTATATTGATTCTAAAATAATTTATGAAGTTTTTGAAGATTATGATGGTAGAACAATTAGCTTAAAATATTTTATTGACTTATGTATTAGACATTTGAAAAAAATTAAGATATGCTGTTAGAAAAAAATAGAACTACTCTCCGAAAAAGTAGCTCTTATTATAAATATTGTATAAATAAAATTTTCACATCCTATTATTTATACAAATATCTATTTTTATATTTTTCATTTTTCTTGATTGAAATGTTGCCAAATTTAATAGGAAACAAACAATAACTTGGAATAATGAATATAAAAAGAGAAGAAGATTCGTCAGTTCTTCTCTTTTATATTGTAATTTATTGTTCATTCTCAGAATCCAAGATTGATTTTACATACAAAAATATTATTGTTTCAATTAACATTTGAAATAAACATATTCCTTTAACTGATGTTCCATTTTCACACATATAATCCATTATTCTATCTGACTGAGAAGCAATTGTTTTTTTCTCTAAATGAAAATAGTTATATAATCGTAATTCTCCGTCTCCTAGTTCAACCTCAAATCTAATTCTATTAATTTTATTTGGATCATCGCAGAAATTTTCAATCATTTCATTTATTTCTGCTCTATTTTTATTATTTACAACTATTTCAAAGTTTGATACAAATAAACTTCGAAAAAAATCAAATAATGTAAAAACAAATAAAATGATTACTGCTATAAGTATTAATACACATATTATTTTCTTTATTTTCATCTCATAACTCCTACTACAATTTATTGGTATTTTTATATCCATATCTTTTTTAGAGAACTTTAGTAGTTAATATTTTTCTTATAATATTTATTCATAAAAAATTGTAAATTATTATTCTTTTTCTATCTTATCAATAGAAAAATAGTAAAGCATCATAATTAAAGAGATTACTAATCCAATATAGAATTCAGGAAAAGCAAATTCTATACTATTATGAATACTCATTTTTCCAGTTATATTCATTATGTGCCAGGTAAAAAATTGATATATTTCTGAAATTACAATTCCAATTGTTCCTAATGCACCTAATATTTTATTTGTCTTTTTATTTTTAAATGATCCCCATACCCCAATAATAAATAATAGTACAGATATAATTCCAATTGGATTAAGCAAGTTAATCAATCCACTAATCTCCTGTACCCCTTTCTTTCCTCCATATTGATTTAATAACATTGGTAATAAACTAACTAAAAATGCTATTGTTAATTTAATTTTCTTTTTCATAAATTCTTCTCCTTCTAACTATTGTTTTCACTATTTTTTTATTGTTTACCCTTTTTTCTTCCAGCATATATAGTAAAAACTATTGTCGTCAAACTTATAAATATAGAAATTTTAACCATATCATTATAATTGAATTTATGATGTTTGCTTAAATATTTTTCTATGTTATAAGACTCATTTAAATATAAATTAGTAGATTTAATTGAATTATCATCATAATGTAAAGAAAGAACTGAATAATCATTTAACCCTGCACCACTAATTTCAATTTTTCTTATATCCTTCGATTTTTCAATCTTTATATTATCTTTTTGTAAATTTTCTTCAATAACAGCTATATTGGTTTGATCAACATTTAATTCATAGTTTACTCCCCAAAAAGTAGCACAAAAATCAATACAAAAAATAATAATTGGAGAAATAATCAATATTATTTTTATAAAATTAAAAAAGCTTTTCCCTTTCATAAAACAAAACTCACTTTCAAATTTCTAACTGTTGTTATGATTATACAATAAAGAGTAGATAATTTCAACTAATCATCTACCCTATCTATTGTAATTTGTATTTATGGTTCTTCTATGATTTTTTCAATTCAAAACGATATTTTTGAGTAACATCTGGATACTTTTCACGATCTACTTCTGACAAAAACATCTCTAATGGTCTTACAGCAAAATCAACTCCATTCGTACATTCAGTTGGATATAAAGGTTTATAAATCATTAATTCTTCCTTATTCTCAGTATGTCTTGCAGTACCAATAATTTCATATAAATATAAATTTGGTTCTTCTTTTAATTGTTTCTCAGTCATTTTTTCTCTCTTAAAATGTTGAACAATATCTCCTTTATTAAATTTTCTTTCCATAAACTATTCCTCCTTAAATTACTATATTTAAAGCAAACTACGAATTGTAATTTGTCTTTTTTATTTTCTTTAATATTTTCTTTACAATACTCTTTTATTCTATTTATTTTATTTTCACTCAAATTTGTACTCCCTTTAATATAATGTAATTTTATATTTTGTTTGTAATTATAATATGTTACATATATTTTTGATTTATATGATTTTAATTTATTTTAAGCCTATAATATAGTTGTTTATTTTTTCAGATTGTTCCTGAATATCTGCAATGTATTTATCAAATATATCTGTTCTTATATTACATTTAGACTTTTTTTCTAAAATTTTTCTTAATAGTTCAAATGAGTCTATGATATGATGCCTAAATTCATAACTATCTTCTATTCTATTAAACTCTAATGATTCTATAATCGCAAAAGATTTATCAAATGCATCTAATATTTCGTTCAAGAGTTCTTGGCTTATTTGAGAGTTGTTACTTTTGTAGTAAATGCTTAAATACATTCTATATTTTGAATATACTTCATCAAAGTTTAGACTAATATTTTCTTTGTCTAAAATAACTTTGGCAATATGAATGTAAAATGCTTTTATAAAAACATAAGTTAATGTTTTATCAATGTTTTGGTTTTCATTAAATTCCTCTAATATGTTATAAATACTATCTTCACTTAAGTCAAATAGCTCACTTGCAAAATCATTTGTTAAAATATTCTTCATTTCTATCTCTCCCTTATAACTAACCATTCTCATAACTTAAATTATGAGTACCTAATTTTCCCATTCTCCTGAACTTTCTTTTTAGCAAAGTAAAATATTTTCTAAAATTAATTTTATTTATAATATATCCTAATACACATCCAAATATAATTAATAAAATTCTCAATTCTATTGCAGTACTTGTATCAAATAAAGCCGAAGCAGAACTAATTGCATTTACAGTAATAAATATTACTTGATACTTATAATCATTTATAAACGTATAAATATAATTTAAAATTATTGTAACAATCACATCATATTTTTCTGGTACCAATGCTTGGAATAATATAGCAAAAACAATTGAACCAATTATTGTTGAAATTATTCTACTTATAAATCTTTTTTGAGTATTAGAAAAATCAATTTGTGTTAAAGACATAACAGACATTGAAATCCACATAGTCTTTTTAACACCAAACAATGTACCAATCAACATCGCAATACTTACACCAATAGCCATCTTTAAAGCTATAATAAACCTATTTGATGTTATACTCATACTCTTAAATGCTTGCTTAATTGTATCATGCTCCTTATTTGAATTTTTATTTTTAAAATAATATACTAATGACACTATTACTCCACCTATAAGCAAACTTAACATTCTAGTTACAAAATCATGACCCTCTGCGGGATTTGACTGATTAAAAATGTAACATAAAATAAATGGCATATACGCCTTATATTCTGGTTTTGCTGATGGAATGTACATAATTAAGAATATTGTAATAAAGTTTACAATCAAACCTATTACTGGATTTATTTGAGCCAACTTATTTGAAAATCCTATTTGTAAAAACATCAAAACAATAACAAATGGTGCTTGTTTTATATTAATTCCTATATCCATATACCAATACATCATAGTTCCAATTAATACACATACCCATGTCAAAGAATTATTTGTACCAAATATTTGTGAAAATACGCCTACAAATAATGTAATAAAAACCAACTTTAATAAATTAGAAAATATACTTTTACGTGTTATTTTTTGCATAAAATACCTTCTTTCTCGCAAAAATTATGGCTAATATTTACAAAAAAAATTAGCACTTTGTAAAAACGACTGCTAATATTTTATACCTATTTTTAGCAGTTGTCAATTCAAAGTGCTAAATATTCACATAAATTTCACATTTAACTTTTCTATTTTCCCATTCACCATTAACATATCTTTCCATATTATTGATTAATCAAAATTATCCCTTTGATTGTTGGATACAGTAACTTTATAAAATCTGTTGCATCTTGTTTTGAGCCAACAACACTCCCATAATGAACTGGTATAGCAAATTTAGGTTTTATAATATTTATTAATTGTGCTGCCTCTTTAAAATCCATTGTATATGTCCCACCAACTGGAACAAATGCAACATCACATTTTACTTTTTTATTTTCTTCAGTAATATCAGTATCTCCTGCTATATAATACCTAACACCATTTATTTCTATAATATAGCCTAGCCAATTATTTTCTTTTGGGTGAAAAGGCTTATTTGTATTATATGCTGGAACTGCCTCAACTTTTATTCCATCAATAATTTCTGTATCTCCTGAATCAAGCGTAAAAATGTTTTCTTGATTTATTCCTTTTTCAAGTAATTTAGGTAATAAATCATCAGGAATAACAAAAATAGAATTAAATTTTCTTACTTTATCTATATCATCTTCAGAATAATGGTCATAATGGTCATGTGTTATAAAAATTATATCTGCATCATTATAATTTTTATCTATATGATATGGATCTATATAAATAATTTTTTCTTTATTTATTTTTATACAACTATGGTATAAAACCTCTATATTATCAAGAATATTTATCATTTCTACTACCTCCATTTTTAGATATTATAATATAAATAAATATACAAAACAAATTATTCTTCTTTTATAGCTATTATCAATTCATTTGGTTGTACCATCATATTTGCATTTTTATATGTAAATCTTGCATGAGAAAAATAAACTTTATAATTTTTTATTTTCTAATTTAGTACGTGTCAAAGATAAAAATTTATCAGTATCTTGTTCAGATAAATTATTTTTTACTCTTATTGAGTTTGATAATTCTATTCTTTTAAAATTTGCTTCTTTTAATTTTCCCAGTTGTTTCTCTGTCTTTTCTAAATTTTCTGATATTGGATAAACTGGTGTAAGAACGCAATTACCTTCTAAAGCCAATTTTCTGCTACTATCATCATTTCTTTTTGAAATTTTAAACTTCCACATATTGTTATTACTTTCATTTTTTATATCTTCCCTACAACTTACTATTTTTTGCTTTGTTTACACCATATATTATATCATGAAAAAAGCAAATCATTTTAACGGCTTTCTCAACAAATTATAATTTTCTATTTATCTAATTTTATTATATCGTTTACATCATTGGAGCAAATAATCTTAAAATAGCTTGCCATAGTCCTTTAAATAAACCATTTTTTGCTTCTTTTTCATCTACTTTATGTGATTCTTTAAAGGAATCCTCAAAATCTTTTTTGATATTTTTTATTACATTTGTATCCTTCATATAAATACCACATTCAAAATGTAAATATAAACTTCTATAATCTAAGTTTATTGTTCCTACAGTTGCTATTTCATCATCGGATAAAAATACTTTGCTATGTACAAAACCATTCGTATAAGTATAAATTTTTACTCCACCTTTAATTAATGTATAAAAATAAGAAGAGGTTAAATCATATACAATTTTTTTATCGGGTATTCCAGGAACAACAATTCTGACATCTACTCCTCTTCTTGCAGCTAAGATTAAACTATTTATCATATCTGTATCAATAATTAAATAAGGTGTATAAATATAAACATACTTTTTCGCTTGATTGATAATATTTAGATAAATATCTTCGCCGGTTATAACATCATCTAATGGACTTTCCCCATAAGGTACAACGAAACCATTTTCCTTATACTTTTCAGTAAAATTATATTTGTATTTATTATAATCATTATCTTCTTTTTTAAATGAATTCCACATTTCTAGAAACATAACAGTAAAATTCCAAACAGCTTCACCTTTTATCCTAATTCCATTATCTTTCCATACTCCTAATTTACTATTTATATTTATATATTCATCTGAAATATTAATTCCACCAGAAAAAGCAGTATGTCCATCAATTATCATCATTTTTCTATGATCTCTATTATTCATAATAATACCTGCAAATGGCGATAATTTATTAAATTGCATACATTTTATTCCATATTTTTCCAGTAACTTTGGATAATTACTAGGTAGCATAGCAAAAGAACCCATATCATCATATAATACTCTTACATCTAGTCCTGAATTTGCTTTTTCTTTTAATATATCTAAAATTTCTTGCCACATAGTACCATTATTAATAATGAAATATTCTATAAAAATAAATTTTTTGGCTTTTTTTAGTTCTTCTAACATAACAGGATAAACGTCATCACCAAGAGAATAATAGTTTATCTCATTGTTTTTCGTTACAGGAAATCCTGCAAATTCACTTATATATTTTAATTGTCCTAAATTTTTAGTATCGATTTCTTTTTTTATAAATTCATCTTGTATTAAGTATTTTTGACCATTTTCTATATTTTCATTAATATTCTTTAAAACTTTACTTCTTTTCATATTATTACTAAGTATGATATATAGAAGTGTTCCAATTAATGGAAAAAGCATAATCAGTAATATCCATATTAAATCGCTACTTAATCTTTTACTATACTTGATAATCATTAAAACAATTATAATACTAAGTAAACCATAAACTACTTGAATAATACTTATAAATTCTCCAAATTTTAAATATATAAATAATGTTAATAGAATTTGTATTAATAAACCTATTGCTACAACAATTCCTCTTTTTACTGCCATCCACATATTTTTTCTCCTCATACTAATTCATTTTTATATGTAATACTTTTATCTTCTTTATAAATAAACATTAATTTTGAGTTCTTATCTGTTCTTCCTTTATCAAAGGATAACGAATAAGTACATTACTATCTAGATTTTCTTTGTGCATATCAACTGCTGTTATTTGATGATTATCATATGTTGTATAATAATAAATTCCCTTATTTACATTACAGCAAGATGTATAAATTGTTATTTCAAATTTATCATCACCTAAATCACAGCATCCTCTTTGTTGATCAACGCTACCTAAAATGTGAAAAAATTGACTAACACTTGATTTTTCATCTTCTTTAGAAAAAGAATTTAATTTAGTATACGCTACTCTTATGAATCTTGATTGCGATGATAAATCACCTGGTAGACCTATTGCTCCCATTCCTCTACTATATAAACTTAGATCTAATTCTTTACTAAATTTATTCTCTGGAGATTTAGGTGATAAATACATATAATTATTTAAGGCAAACATTTGCTTATCAAAAGATGGATTATTAGTTAATACCCCTACTGGATTATCATATATTTTTATTCCATCAATAACAGACTCTACAGTTATTGATTGTGTGCTATCGGAAATAATCCAATGTAAGCTAGCTAATGGTAATTTATCACTAAATGGAGTATTTAACACATTCATTTTTTCAATCAAATTTCTAGCTTCATTTACATTTGAACATTGGCTTAAAATCCATGGTATCAGTTCAAATTGAGCAACATTATCTTTTCCTTCCTGTTTTTCTTTATAATGAGCATTTCCAACAAAATTTAAACCTGCTATTGCTAACCCTTTTTCGTTTATTGCATCGTAATATAATGGATAATCTTCAGTAACAAATGCCATTCCAATTATCGCATAATGACTCTTAATGTCATCTACTTCTCTAAATTTAAATTCAAAGTTTCTTGGTGTTATTGTTACTTCATCTCCATATGAAAATTCATAATCCAATGTTCTTCCAAAATAAAAATCTTTCGTTTTATAAGTTGCTGCTGTACACATATTCTTTCCCTTCTTTCTAATACTATTTCTTATCTTTTATATAACTTTCTTTCAAATTACTATTTTCCTAACTAATTACTAAATTGTAATTTATTTGATTAGATGTGCTGTAATAATTGTATAACTATAAGAGTTAATAGTTATTTTAATATTATCAATTTCACAATACCAATTTTTACCCTGCTTATAAATATTACAATTCTTATCTAAAATTTTATTTTTACAAAATTCAACTACATCATTAGTATTCAATTTTAGATTCTTCTTAATTCTATCAATCCCCATTTCAGTAGTATGCACTTCACTTATATTATCAAGTAATATTTGTTTATCTTCCATAACTTAATCTCCTCAAAAAATTACTATTATTCGAGATGATTATACCATACTTTTTGTAAAAAAACATAAAAAGATACTAAAATTCTCTAATATCTTCCTATCTTTATGGTATTAACTATATCAATTATTTTATATGATTTTTTCCAATATATTGTGTTGCAATTCTATTTTCTGGCTTTTCATCGAATATATATAAAACTAATAAAAAAATCCATTCCAAAGGTTTCATTAATATATATGTAATATCTGCTTGAAATGCAGTATTTATATGTTTAGATAGCGGATAGCCATATTTATCATATATATATCTTACAAAATGATGAAATTTAGGTATTCTCTCTTGTATTAAATCTTCAAACGCATTTGCAACACATAATTGTCTATTAACTACAATTTTCTCTCCTCTCCTTATTCCCATTCTTATAGGTTTGACAATGCTTTTATGTCCTCTTAAAGAAACAGTACACAAATAATGTCCATCATAAGTAATTGATGGTGGAGATACTTTTGTTGATAATGTCCAATCACTTGTTTCTAAAAATGCTTTTATTGCTTCATCTGGTCTTTGACCAAACAACACTAATATACATACAAGAATGGCTATAAGTGGTATTGAAAAGATAATTGCAATTATAGGCCAATTATCTATATCACAAAGTAATTTATTACATCTGTTTAATAACTTGTTGTTATATTCTTTTGACTTTATATTTTGTTCTTTATATTTTTTCATAATTTCTATTTCAGCTCTTATACTACATAAAATATAGTTAATAGGAAATATTATTAAATATGGTATCCCAAAAATTGCTAATTCTAGCATATTCTTGCTTAATTGTATTATAAAAATTATCATATATATTGAACATATAAAAATTCCTGACATCGCTCCTACAATAACTAATGGCGGTAATTTTAATTTTTTTATTCTTATTAAGCTATAAGATATAATTCCTAATAAAAATATTGCTAAAACTGTTGGATAGCTCCAAGAGGCTATAGGACTATGAACATCTATTTCTCCTCCACCTAGTCTTAACGCTACATTATAATCTTCAAATCCGCAAATAAAATACAATAATATAGTTAAAATAATACCTAATGAAAATGTCAAAATATCAATTAAATTTTCCTTTATCTTCTTTTTCTTAAATAGATTTATTATGTTTAGTAGTGTTAAAATCAATGGGACTATTAAACATATAAATGCAATTACTACATATAATATTGCCATCTTCTATCCCTTTCTTTCTATTAATCACCAGAAGCTCCTGCTCCTATAATCTCTCCATTTATAGCATCAACATAGATATATAAACTTGTTAATGGATCATTTTTATCAAATAACCTTATTTTCCACATTGTTTTTCCTTCGTATTCTTCGTTCTGCCACTCTGCTCTCCAATGATAAAGTCTACTAATGTCATCTAGTCCTAAAATTAACTCTCCTGAAATTGAGTTATCTATGCTTTCTCCACGATAAAATTCAGATTTCCAACTTTGATATTGATATTTTGCTTTTTTAGTTTCTTCTTCCGCTATATCTGATGCAATTTTTATTGATATTATTTCTGTTTTTGTATTATTTATATTTGCATAATATTTACCATTTTGAACATAATATTCAACACCGTTTTTGTTATCATTTATAGAAATTTTACTTACATTTAGCTCATCTACATTAGTATTAAAATATATACATTTTGAATTAACTACTTTACTTACTATAAAAATATTGACACTATATTCATCAAGAAATTTTCCTAATTCATATTTTATATTTCCAATATTTTTTTGTATATCTTTGATTTCATATCTTGATACTGTTACAATGACACTTTGCTTATTAAAATCTACTTTGGGCATTTTATGACTTGTTTTAAAATTTAATTTTTTCAATATTGCATTATACTCATTTTCATCATATTCTATAACTTGTTGATATACACCTGCTACCTTAGTTTGTGATAATTTTAAATCATTCGCAACTTTTGACAATTTATTTTCTGAATTATAATTATATTCTGTATTGAAATCATATTTTGTAGAAATATCTTTTGTTAAATTTTCTATTTTTTTAATCAATTTATCTTTATTTGATAGTGAAGTTTGTATTACTTGTCCACCATCTGAAAAGCGTTTTATAATACCTATTTCTTTTTCTTCTAGTATAAATACATAATTTTTGCTTTTGCTATTATAATCAAATTCTATAAAAGTACCTTTATTTTGCATTTGACTTATTTCATCTTCTGAATATACTTTTCCTTCAATAGTATTTGTAATCCTATTATATAATTCAGAATATATTTGGGTATATGCACTTGTACCTGAATTTATAATTATGTATTCGTTATTTATATTTTTATATATTATTCTATCTGGAGTAGGAAGTATAGTATTTTCATCAACTAAACTCACATTATTTTTTTCTAGCTTTTCATTTGATATTTCATTTTTAAATATAAAAAATATAATACTAAATACTACTAATAATAATAAAATATATAATATCACTCTTATATTATTTTTATTCTTTACTTCCATTACTCCTTAACCTTTCTAAAACTTATTTTATTCTTACATTTAAAAAGTTACTTTCTAAACTTCTATAATTTGGTACTGCAATACATACTGCTGGATATTTAAATTCTTCTGAAACATCAAGCCATCCACCTATAGATATGTTTAAATAAGATTTTGCGTCTTCATTTTCAATATCTTTTATATCTATTGTATTATCCGCACTTGCTCTAACAACTATTATAGCATATACATATTTAAAATCAAACCAAGTCAATTTTGGAGCATTGTAATTGTTCATTAGTTTTAAATATTCGCTATAATCAGTAATAGCTATACTATAAAAATTATTTCCTAAATCGTTCCAGTTTGATAAGTCAATTTCTGGCATATCTTTTGTTATTGTAAAGTTTCTTGAAATCATATCTTTCCAATCTGGTGGTATTAACTTTATGAAACTATTAGAAGATTTTTCAGCATTTCTATAGTTTTCATCTTTATATTGAAATGATGGCAAATTTTCAATATAAAAATCTTTTTCTGCAAGTTGCATTTCCTCACTCATATCTTTTTCATTATCTCTTAAATTTCTTGTAACATATATATTCTCTTTTTCTAAATCTCTTGAAATTTTAATTGATATACATGTTTCATTTTCATCAAAATTTACTCCATCTTCATAATGAATCAAACTAATATATAAGCCTTTGTCATCTGTATCAATTTTATCAATCGTCAATCCTACCATACTTGTATTTTCAATAGCAGTAATAACCATGAAGTTATTTTCAAAATCTTCTTTATTCATATTTAAAATGTTATCCCATCTTGATTTAACTTCGCTGTATTCTTCATAATTATTAATTTTTTTATAGTATATGTTATCTTTATATGTCATATCTTGTGTAAAATCATAATCATCATAAGTACTTTCACTTGTCTTTTTAAAAGATGGCTTAAATGTTTTATATTCATATTTTTTTGATGTTTCTTTAATATTTTGAGTAGAATTTTGTTCTTCATCTATTATTTTAGAATTAGTATTTTGTGTAAAAAACAATAATATTCCAACTATTATTATAATTATAGATATAATTGCTATTAGTGATTTATTCTTTTTAAATTTTTCTGATAATTTTACCATTTTTATCCTTCTTTCCATATTTTTGCTATCATCTGTAACACATAATAATTTTGCAGTATATTTTTCCTCTTGATATATTTTCAAAGAATTTATTAGCGTCATACCATATTCTTTTTTCTCTTCATTTTTTAATTTATCTAATACCATTTCATCAGTTGCTAGTTCAATGTCTTGTCTTATTTTCTTGAAAAATAGCCATACAAAAGGATTAAACCAATGTATTATTGTTATTAGAAGCAAAATGTAGTTAAATATTGGATCTTTTCTCTTATAATGAGATAACTCATGCATTATAATATATTTTTTTGTTGTATAATCTTGTAATAAAAATTCTTTTGTTATTAAAATTTTAGGTTTAAATATTCCTATTATAGATGGTGTTTGTTTAAAATCTTGCAATATAACTTCTACTTTGGACTTTACTCCTATCACATTCTTACATTCTTCAATTAAACTGTCTAATATTTCGTCATTAAATACTTTATCCTTTATATTCTTCTTTATATTATTATTTCCTGATATTATCAATAGAAAATTTAAAGCAATTCCTATAAACCATAAAATAGGAATTATTATATTTAATATTAAATCTTTAAATTTAATATTATCTGTTTCATTATTTTTTCTTTCTGTTAAAACTTCTTCTGCTGTTTTCTCTTGTTCTTTATATTCTTTTTCTAATTCTGCACTTTTATTTAATTTAGTATTGTTTGATATATTTTGTATTGGTTCTACTAAACCAGATATACTTATTATTTTTGTATTTGCATAATTATTTTCAAAGTTAAATTTAACTGGCACTATTAAAGAAAACATTAACAATAGCCATATAAAACATTTCCATTTAGGAGAAATTCTTTTATCTAAAATTTTTCTTAAAATTAAAATAAATAATCCTACAAATATTCCTATAATGCTCATATATAATATTTTATAAAACATAGGACTTGTAAAATTCAAAACAAAATTTAACATACTATTTCTTCCTTTCCCTAATCTTCGTCTTGTTTCAAAACATCTATAAGTCTTTTTAACTCATCTTTTGATACCTTTTTATTTTCAACAAAATTTAATAATAATCTTTCTGTACTTCCATTAAAAAATTTCTTTAAAAAACTATTGCTTTCTTTTGATAAAAACTTTTTTTCATTTATTTTAGGAATATAAACTACTTCTTTTGTATTAACTTTTCTTGATTCTATTGCACCTTTTTGAACTAATCTATGTATTAGTGTTTTTATTGTATTTTTATTCTTTTCTTCATTATTACTTAATTCTTCGATTATAGTCGTTAAATTGCATTGTTTCTTTTTCCATAGTACTTGCATAATTTCTAATTCGGCATCTGTTATATTATATTTTTCTTGCATATATATCACTCCTTTATAAGATTACGAAAGTAATCTTATAAAGAGTTTACACTTGTAATCTTATTTTGTCAATAGATTTTCACTAAAAAAAGATTAGTTATTAAAAAACTAATCCTAATAAATTTTAATTTCTTGTTATGATTTATTTTTATTTACATACATATAAATAAGTAAATATATTAAAATTATGCTAGAAACTCCTATTGAAATAAAACCTATATTGTCTAAATTATATCCATTCTCTCTAATATATTTTTCTAATTCTCCTAAATTAAACATTCCCTCTGTAATATATAATGTTTCTGTCTTTCCTAAAGAATGATATATGGTTAATTCTCCTGAGTGCCACCCTTGACCTAATATAATTTTAGTAACATCATCCGTATTTTCTATTTCTCCATTTAATGATTTACTAACTAAATCTTTATTTTTTGAATTCACATTTATTGCAATACCTTCCTTACTAAAAATAGAAAATGCAAATACAATTCCTAATACTGCAACTATTATCAATATATAATTTATTTTTTTCATTATTTGCCTAACCTCCAAATTACTATTTTTCTAACTAATTACTAAATTGTAATTTGTCTTTTACTTATTATATAATGTTATAACTACTAATTCTGGTCTGTTATTTATTCTAAATGGTATAATACTATTTCCAATTCCTCTGCTCACTACCATAGTAGTCTTATTTTTTTCAAATATTCCACTCGTATATTTAGGAAAAAATCCTTGATTTGGTGCAACAATACCACCCATAAATGGAATTCTTATTTGTCCACCATGAGCGTGTCCCGTTAATATTAAATCTATTTCCTTTTCGACATAGGTGTCAAATAATTCAGGTCTATGTGATAATAATATATTATATTTATCCCTATTATATTTTACATTATCTAATTCCACTTTTACTATTTCAGAATCTGATATAAAACTTTCGTGAGCCATTCTTGGATCATCTATACCCATTAAATTTATTGATGATTCATTTATTTTCAATACTTCTGTTTTATTTTCTAAAATAATAACTTTATTTTCTAATAATTGTTCTTTAAATTTTGTGTAACCGCTAATACTCGCTTCATGATTACCAGAAACATAGTAAATTGGAGCAACAGTATTTATCTTCTTAATAAAATTTATAGCAACTTCTACATTCGTTTTACTAGAATCAACAAAATCCCCTGTTAAAACAATAATATTAGGCTTTTGTTTTTCTATTTCTTTTATTAAATCATTAGTTAGAGTATTAGATTGATTATTATGAAAATCTGATATTTGCACTATTTTATAATTATTAAAATCAACAGGTATATTATTATTAACTATTTTATAATTACTTACTTGTAATTTTGTGTTTTCATAGTGTAAATACAATCCACATAAAACTATTGTAATCGTAGTAAAAATCATAATTATAACTTTCCTTTTCATAACCAACCTCCTCAACAAATTACTATTTTTCTAACTAATTACTAAATTGTAATTTGTAAATTATGCATTAGGTATTTTCTTATTTGCAAAAGCAGAAAATACAATTTCTATTGTTACCAATATGATTATTGAAACTATATTGCTTTGTACTAGCATTAAAACTGCCAACGAATCAATAATCATATGAGCAATTACACAAGGTAAAACACCTTTTGACTTTTCCTTAATTGTTCCAAACATAAAAGTATTTCCCAATATCATTAAATAAAAAATCAAATAATTTGATGACCCTACTGTAATCCAAGGCAATCTATATATGGGTATATGCCATAAAAACCATATTATAGATATTACAATCATTTTTCTTACAAAACTGTTTATTTTTAATTTTGGTTGTAAATACCATCTCCAACCACATTCTTCAAGTCCACCTTGTAATATAGTCCAAGGAATATAAGATAATAAGGCAATTATTGTTCCACCAGTGAACTCAATATTTTTTAATAAAAATGATACTCCATAATATAGAATAACACTGCATATTACTAAAATATAGGGAGTGATTTTTTCTTTTTTAAAAAACATATCTTTCAATACTTTTTTCTTCTTTTCATACTTTGAAAAAACAATTGCAACAATCATAGGCAGCAAATTTATTAAAATGAATAATACAGATGATCCTATTGTATTTCCGTTTGGATATAAAATCATTAAAACCTGTCCTACAATGAAAGTTAAAATCAAAGTTACAAAAGAATACATCAATGCTATTTTATTATCTTTTATCATACTTACCTCCCACTAAAAAATTACTATTTTTCTAACTAATTACTAAATTGTAATTTCTCGAGATGATTTATATAACATCAGTTAGTTTTAAATCTTTAGTTCCTATATATACATCTCTATTTCCATCTACAGTATGACATTTTATTATTGTATAATTCTCATAGTGATATTCCATACTTCCACCATCTTTATACATATCTGCTTTTATTTTTCCATCTTTTTCATCTTTATTTGCTTTTGATATAATTTCTTCCATTGTTATTTTATTTTCTGATAGAGCCTCTTTTAAAGAATATTCTTTACAATCAATTCTAATATTTACACTTCCATCATACGCATATATAGTGTAATCATATTTGTTTGTTTCTGATTTATCTAATATAGCGTAAACTTTATTATAGCTGTCGATTGGTTGCCTATTTTTGAAAAGTATTTCAAAGTTTTCAGCTGATTTTAATTCAATTTTTGTTGCTTTAACTTGTGCTGGGTATGTTTCCATTATCTCACCATTATATGTTATCTTTACATTTGTCCCTACTTCATAAAGTGCATCATTGTACTCTCCTAAACTTATACTAATTTTATCTGTTGATTTTCTTTCTTCTTCATCTTCATTTGGCTCTACTATAATATAACTAGCAGTTGCTTCAACTACTCTCCCATAAAAGAATTGTTCTTCTTGACTTTGTTCATTATCCATTTTGTTAAAAATAATATTATTGATTGTCTCTAAATCTTCTGTTGAAATTATCGCTTGTTTGTTTCCTTTTTGTATTTCTTTACAAGATTCTTTAATATAATAAACATCATTATTTAATATTATTTTGTGAGTATTTATTCCGTTACATATTTCATTGTTATATTTTGAATTTACTAATATGTTTTCAATAGTTCCTATATCTTTTATATCAGTTATAGTAATTGTTTTTCCTTCATATTCAATTTCAACAGTATCGGATTCAGGCAATTCATATTTCATAAACCAACTACCCATTTTTGTACCAATATTATTTTCATAAGGTTCATTTGGAGATACTCCAACATAACGAATTACTTTATAACCTAATCCCCAATAAGTTACTTTACTTCCATCATGGCTAACCACTTTTATGCAATACTTTGGCTCATGTCCTGTTGTTACTCTACCACTATCTGCATAATTTGTAATAATTCCTGCAACTATAAGTATAATTAAAATTATTCCTATACCAATACATATTTTCTTTTTCATAAGATACATCTCCTCATAATAAATTTTAATCTCAACGACAACTTACTATTTGTTAATTTAAATTATACACATAAAAATTCATTTTATCTGAATTCTCGACTTTGGAATATCTTAAATTTTTAATTTCAGTAGGTGCTTTTTCAACTGCACCTTCATATAAAATATCTGTATCTTCAAATATAACTCTTATATCTAATGCTCTTACAGAACCAATTGTTAAATATGCTTTTCGTTCTTGATTTTCCATAATAATATACACCTCAAAATTGTTATTTATTTAGTTTTAATAATTTTATAGTTCTTAATATTTCTTTCTATTTTTATTTATTATTAATAAAACTTTATCTATAATTATGACAGAAATAGATAATATTAATGTATATTTAGCCACTTTTCCTTTTGTTCCTGCTATACTTCCATTTTGCTTAATATACATATACAAATCATGAGCTTCATGATCTTTTAATACTATTTCATCTTTTGTGCCATCTTTGTAATCCAAATACAAAATCCACTCTCCTAGACCTTGCATATATCCAATTCTTTTTAGTTTATTTTCTTCTTTTATTTCTGTAACTTGACTCAATAACATTGAAATTGTTTCTTCATTTTTAGAACTTACATTATAGTAAGATTTTCCAACAAATGTATAATAAATTAATAATACTATACAAATTGGAATTAAAAAACCTCCTAATATATAAATTATTGAAAAGTATTCTTCAAATTTTTTCATTTTCTTTCTCCATCATAATACAAAAATGCTATTTTTTATTAATTTTATATCATAAAATATAGATTTTTTCAATTAAATATAAAAGATATAATTATTAATTTTTTATTTTTAATAATTATATCTCTTTGCAATATTACTTTTTAATTATTGAATATATTGGCTTAAATATAATTAATTAGTAATTATATTTAAAAGTTATATTATTAATCTAAATTGTTTGGTACTAATACATCTGTATTATCTACTTTTAAAGCAAAATAAGGTTGTTCTTTGTTTTCTTCTTTTAAATATAATATAAAATCACTATCAAATATCATTTTTCTTGCATTTTCTGTTAACGCTTTTGTTGTAGCATCAATTACTGCTTCACTTTTTACACTTCCACCTACATTATTTAATTCAAAGTCTATGGTTTGTAATGCTTGTTTTATATAATATTTACTATTTTTAATTTCTTTTCCACATAATTCATCATAGTTAATTTCATCATCAACTTTTATAAAAGGTATCCTTAGCATATCATCTTTTTCAAATGTTGTTTTTCCTGAATAGTTACTCTGTTGCTTTTTTATTTCTTGATAATTTTCTTCAAATGTTTTGTTTTCTCCTGTTGTTTTATATAAAATAACCTCTTCTCCTTCTTTTGTTTTCAATTTAATAGCAAAATCATCTTCAGAATTATAAAACAATACCTCTACATTTTTACTTGCAATAGGATTATTACTGCTATCTACTCCAAAACATTTTACTCTAGTTTCTGAATTATTAAATTTCAAACTTCCCATTGCTGTTGAAAATGGTTCTAAAAAATTAAATTCTTTTTTCAACATCGCATACAATACATATCCATTTGAATCATTCCAATCAATTCTATCTATTAATTGGCTATTCTCATTAAATTTTTGTTTTATTCCATTTTGAATTTTATTTTTTAAATCTTCACCATTTGCCTGTCCTTGTATCTTAAAATATGAATTTTCTGATAATTGATCAGCTGTAAAACTTTGTTTGTTTAATTCATTTGCGAGTTCTGATTCTCCATCTTCAAATTCAACTTTTCCTTTTATAACATCATTCATAAAATCATTCCATACTAAATTAAAAGTACCTACCCACACCTTGTTACTATCTATTGTCGATAATTTACTTGTATAGGTCGGTGTTATTTGTGCTTTTCCTGTAAAACCTTCAATAATTTTCATTGTAGCATATACTCCCCCTGCAAGTAAAACACTTATACATAACATTATTATAATTACTTTTGAAACCTTATTCATTTCATCAAATCCTTTCCTTATTAAAATTTTTCGTATTTCTTTTTTTCCTCTATGGATAAGATTTTTTACATTTTGAATTGACTCACCAAGTATTTGTGCTGTTTCTTCATATGTTAATTCTTCGATTTTGACTAAATACATTGCATTTTTGTATCTATCATCTAACATATCTATTGCAGTAATTATTGCTTGTCTTTTTTCATTCTTTGTTATAACATCTGCTACATCTTGTTCTATTTTCATAGTTTCATTAAAAATATATTTTTCATTTATTTCAGTTCTTCTTTTTTCCATATTTATTAAATTATATGCTCTACTTTTAGCAACTAAATATATGTAATATTTAAAACTATAACCATCTTTAATCTTATTTTGCATAATATAAATAAATACATCTTGAGTAATATCTTCGGCTTTTTGATAGTCTCTTACTATGTTATAAACAAAATATTGTACTTTGTCCTTATACTTGTTATAGAGCAATTCAAAAGCATCTTTTTCTCCGTTTAAATATTCATTATATAATTTTATATCTAAATCTTTTTCCATATCTTACCCTGCTTTCATATATACAAACAAATGAAAATAAAAAAAGTTTCAAATTATTGTAATTTTTTTATTTTATCACATTATGCATTATTTTTTACTTTGATTAACACTACAATGATTTCTCATTTACATTGATATTATAACACCTAACTACCAAAAAAGACACAAATAAATAATAAGTAAAGAATCGTATAATTTTCATATATGCATTCTTTACTTACCCTTACATTTATTCAAATAATACTTTTTTTAACTTTTCCCAAAAACTACTTTGTTTTTCTTTCCTCTGCATTAGTCTATCTTGCTCCTCTTTCCAAATAATTCTTTTTGCACAAAGTATTTTATATGCAAGTTCAGATCCATTAATTTCTGGAAATTTATGCACACAATTTGTTATGTTTTTATATATGCAACATAATCCATAGTCTGGCAAAAATGATACTACTACAAATTTAGGACTTTTTTCTTTTTCTGAATAATCTTTTATTATATCCAATCCTGTAAATTCATGATTTCTCATTAAGTCTGTAACCACTACATCTGGTTTCAATTCTTCAATAAGTTTTATTTCTTCTTCATCTGTATTAGCAAAATCTTTTTCATATTGTACCATTTCTTTTATGAACTTCGAATCTGTATTTGCTTTTTTCAATTTTTGTAGCAATACATTTTTTTCTATTATCCCTTTTTTAGCCCGATCTTTTTCCTTATATAGTTCTATTAGATCCTCTCTAAATATTGCATTTGTGAATTCATCTCGCATTTTATTGATTCTACCATAATTTATATAGTAATTCATTTTATCTCGTTGTTTACTCCAAAGCATTATTTGAAAATGTGGATGTCCTGCCTCCAAGTGAACTGCACCTGTATATTGCAAATCTTCATATTTTACATTCATCTTTTTTGCAAAACTTACTAATTTACTTTCAAATAAGGCTTTCCATTTTCCCTGTGTATCATATCCAAGCCTTATAGCATCATATTCATCAAGTGATATTGTGCAACGATAAATCGGTACTTTTTTGTCTGCTAATTTTATTATATATTGGTTAATTGGCTCTATACTCTCCATATTTTCTATATCAGGAAAATCATTTATTCTACCAAATAAACCATGTTCTGTATTTGGATTTTTTCCAGCATATTCTTTTTATACTTTGGTATTCTTACTATTACAGGAACTAACTTTTCTTCTTCTTTTTGCTCTTTCAAAATCCACCTCTCTTTCTCCCACAGCGAGAATCAAAATTGCCCTTAGGCAATTTTGCAGGATCAGGGCGATGTCCCCTCGCCCAGTAACTGCCTAAAAGCGTGGCTTTTAGCGTGAAACACAATTTTTTATAAGATATCAACTAGATAGCTCTAATATTCGTTTTCTTCTATATGTTCATTGCTAGTTATATCCACATATTCTCCAAGAATCGATAATGCTTGATCATAACTTTTTGCTTGTGTTGTAATTTTATTGCACATTTCCTTTGCTAGTTCTTCCATATTATTTCTTTTTAAAGTTCTTGATGCAATTCCCATAAGATTAAAAATATTGCCATCTTCTCCAATCAATGCACATTTAGGTCTTTTTATTGTATGTTCATCAATTGAATGTCCCATTCTATTTCCAAACATATTATCAATCACTTTTTCATCTTCCAGACTTGTCCCATGATATAAATCATAAATAACATTATCTAGTTCTACTCTATAATCATATTTTGCTAATGTATTTGGAATTTTATCCTTATCAAATATTTCAAAATAATAACCTGATTTTACTGCTACTTTATCAGTTGAAATTGTTTTATTCAAATTCTTCTTCCTCCTCTCTTTTCTGATTTTTTTCTAAATCTTCCTTTTCCATTAAATACCCATACTCAGTAAATACACCATTGTATGTACAACCTTTTTGTGTATAATCTTTTGCTAATTTATAGTAATCAATATAATTTTCTAAAAGACTAACATCATCAAAATGACCTGTTTCATTTACTAGATATTTTCCCATATCTGACAAATCATTTATATTAGGCAATAAATTATATCTATTAGTTTTACTTGCATAATCAACTAAATCATGAATGTAATTTATTTCTCAATCTTTAACTTCTAATAGTGCTAAAAATTTCTGCATTCTAATATTATCAAATTTTCTTACTTCTTTACATAGCAATTCTATTTCTTGAAAAGGTGTTAAATATGAATTTCTGAAAAATTTATCTATTTCATATTTCATTACCTTATTAAATCTGTCCGATAGTATCTCATCAGTAAAATTAACGATTTCACATTTAGTGACATGAGTATCTTGTATTGTCAATTTATTATAATCCAAATTTATAAGCCTAAACTTTTCTTCCAGTCTTTCTTTTGTTGTTGGCAAATATATTGTAACTTTCCCATACATATATTTCTCTTCAAATTCTTTCTTGTTTACTACTTCTACTTTTAATATTATGTCCTTTTCAATTTTAGGTTGAATTAATTCATTGTCTAACATTTCTCGTGTATTTACCAAAAGTCCATAAGAGCAAAAATTTTCTTTTATATTTGCATCAAATAAATAATTTTCTGCCAATTTTGAAAAATCCATAAATGGAATTACATTAATATCCATCTTATATCCAGGTACTTTCTGTGCTATTAATTTTCCTAACTCATGTAAATTATATTTTTCTATTATCTGATAATCGTTTATATTAGTTATTAATTCTGTTATTTTATTTAGATTTTTTATACTATATCTTTTTATTTCAGCATAAGCATTTAAAATACGGCATTCATTTTCATTTAATTTTGATATTAAATTATTAATTACTTGTATTTCTTCAATTTTGATATATTCTCTTTTTTCATATTGTTCCTCTAAAAGATTATTAATACACGAATCCATCAATGATACATCTTGTGTTTCATCTCCAAGTTTAACTCTATGTATAATATAATCCGTTGCATCTTCTGTTAGTTCAAATGTTTTCATTTTATCTAATAGCATTGCATTAAATTTTATATAATCATCTTTATTAGCAACAATTACTTTCATTGACTACCTCCTAATTTTTCTCGCACGAGGATTGATTTTGTGCCATTTTTATATTTTTTTAGTATAGTTTTACCTCTATAAAATCACTCAAACTCCTCTGCATCCTCACTTTCTTTTTCGTTATTTAATACATCTTTAATCAAAGATTTAGTCACATAAATTGTTCTTTGATTAAATTGTCTTTGCCATGCACCTTCATATCTAGACCAATGGAATCCATTATGTTTTAATTCACTTCTAATATTTTCATTTGGTATGTCATCAAAAATTATTTGTATTCTATTTATTTCCTTATTATGAATTGCTTTTCCACCTTTAAATTCTATATCTGGAAACACAAGTTGTTCCTGTTCTTCAAGTCTTTTAATTCGTAATTTAGTTTCTCGTATATTTGCTCCTATGCTTGTAAGTTCCCATTTCGAATGTTCTCTTGCTTTTATACTATTTCTTTCATTTTCTAGTCTTTCTAATTTATCTTTCAATTTTGATATTGCCTTTGGATCATCATTATATATAGCATTATTATTTTCTGCACTTCTTGCTTTATCTTCATAATATTGACTTTTATCAGACAATTCTATTGATTTTTTTATGTCATTATTTGCTTTTTCTATTAATCTTCTATGCCTTTTTTCAGAATGATGACCTACTAATATTGGTTGTCCAGGTGTCATCATTAATATTCTTTGTGCATTTGAATTTGCTCTAGCATCTGATTCTTCTTTTTTCTTTTGAGATACTATTTTATATCTTTCAATTCTTCTTTGTTTTCTTTCTTCATAATCTGCTCTTCCTCCCATTTTCTATCACTTTCCTTTCCTACTATCACACAACAATGAAAGAACAATGTTAAAACTGAGCTTAACATTGCTACAATAATTAAAATTACAATATACATTTCTTTCTCCCTTCCAAGAAAAAAAGACCTTGTAAAGTTTGTGTTGCATATTAACTCTTTCACAAACTATATTCAAGTCTTATTCAAATTCTTCTTCATTTTCATTATTCAATTTATCTATTTTATTATATTTTTCTAATATTGGCTTATAATATATTTCTTCTGCGTTTTTTCTTGCTTTTGCTGCATCTTCTAATTTTGTATATTCTCCTAATTCTATACGCTTGTTTTTAAAATAAATATAAGCTCGATACTTACCATTTTTACTTCTATAACTTACACCTCTTACTCCTGTTGTGTTTTGGCTTGTTACTTTGTCGCTTAAATAATCAAGTCTAGTTCCTTCCTTATTTATATTTTTTTCTCTATGCTTTTCACATTTTTTTATATTCTGTTTTGCCTTGTCTTTTACTACACATCCACAACTAATTACTTGATTTTTCATAAGTTGATTTTTAAGCACTATATTGGTATTACCACAATCACATTTACATTCCCAAAATTCTCTTATCTTTCCTTGTGAATCTAGCTTTCTTATCATTTTTATAGCTGTTAGTTTTCCGAATTTTTTTCCTGTTAAATCTTCAAAATTATTTTCTAATCTCTTCTTGTTTCTTTCTTCTCTCAACTCTTTTTCCAAGCACCCACAACTTTTTGAAATTCCTTTTATAAGATTACTTAATAAAACCGATTTTTCATTACCACAATCGCATTTACATTTCCAATAGTAACTATAATATACCTTTCCTTTTTTACTAATATTTTTAGTTCTTTTATCAAATTCTATAACAGTTAATCTACCAAATCTTTTTCCTTTATAATCCTTCATATCTGAACAATATTCTCCCAAGAAAATCCTTTTCTTCCAAAATGACCATAATTTGTTGTCTTAGAATAAATAGGCTCTTTTAAATTCAAATATTCTATAATTCCTTCAGTTGTCAAATCAAATCTGTCCTTTATAGCTTTTATAATAATATGTTCTGGCATTCTATTTGTTCCAAAACATTCAATATATAAAGATATAGGCTGTTTCATCCCTATACCATAACTCAATTGTATTTCACATTTTCTTGCCATTCCATTTGCAACAACATTTTTTGCTATATGTCTTGCCATATAACTTGCACTTCTATCAACTTTACTTGGATCTTTTCCTGAAAAAGCACCACCACCATGTCTTGCTATTCCTCCATAAGTATCACACATAATTTTTCTGCCTGTTAATCCTGTATCACCAATTGCCCCACCAATAACAAATCTTCCAGTAGGATTAATGAAAAACTTAGTTTCTGGGACTATCATATCAGGATCAACTACTTGTAAAATTACTTTATCTATTAAATCTTTTTGCATAGTTGGTATATCTGCATTTTCTAAATGCTGAGTAGAAATTAAAATACTATCTATTCTAATTGGAAAATCATCAACATATTCTATTGTTACTTGAGCTTTTCCATCAGTTTTTAAATAATCCATTTCTCCATTCTTTCTAACTTTTGCTAATTGCTTTGTAATTTTGTGTGCAAGATAAATTGGATATGGCATATACTCTCGTGTTTCATCACAAGCAAAACCAAACATAATTCCTTGATCTCCTGCTCCTCCATTGTTAACTCCAATTGCAATATCATTACTTTGTTGTTTTATGTATTGTTCTACTTCACAACTTTTATAATCCATCGTTGTCTTTTCATCATCATATCCAACTTTTTTCAAAGTTGCCCTTACTATTCTTTCTATATTCATTTTTGCATTTGTTGTAATTTCTCCTGCTACAATCACTTTGTTACCTGTAAGCATTGTTTCTACTGCTACTCTTGATTCTTTATCTTGTCTTAAACATTCATCCAATATTGTATCTGATATTAAGTCAGCTACTTTGTCTGGATGTCCTTCTGTTACACTTTCACTTGTTAAAAAATATCTTTTATATTTCAATTTAAATTCCTCCATTCTTTTATTTTATATAATTAATACCTTGAATTTTTATATAAACAACCTGCTCTCGCTCCCTTTTATTCGCACCACAATCGATTTTGTGGCACTTTTTAACATTAAACATCTAATTTTATATAGTCAAACTTTTTTATTAAATAATTATAGATATACTAATATTTTTGTTATTTCATCTAAGATTTGAAATTTTTTTCTATAATTTCGCCTATCTAAATATTTGTTATTTAGATACAAAGAAACCATTCCCTGAGTTATGATTTGAAAATATATGCTTTTTTCATATATATTTAATTTTTCATACTCATAAAAATCATTAACTGAAAAAAATGAAAGATGAGTTAATATTATTCTTTCTAATACACGCTCATCTAATTTTTTATTCATTTTCATCTCTAAAAATTTTTCTATTACTATTTCGTCATAAATTCCTTTAGATATTTTAGTCATTTTATTTATTTTTTCTCTTATTATTTTATTTTTCATACAATATCGACCTCCAAAAAAGTGCAAAAAAATAAAGCATCAAAAATGCTTTACTTTTGGAAAATATATAGTTGTTCTATTTATTTTTACCAATCAACCATTTACCAGGTTAATTTTAATTTCAATATTTTTTTTATATTTTGTGTGATTTTTTTAGTTTTTAAGCAATTATATTGTTCTTTATATTTTAAAATTTTCTTACTCTCGCAAGGGGTTCAAATTTTATCTTATACACATCACCGCAACACATTCAACATGACTTGTGTATGGAAACATATCTACTGGTGTAATATTTTTTATTTCATATTTTTCTTCAAAAAAAGCTAAATCTCTTACTAAAGTAGATGGATTACAACTAATGTACACTAATCTTTTAGGATTAACATCTAGTAAATTTTGTATACTTTTTTTATCAAGGCCTTTTCTAGGAGGATCAATCATAACAACATCTGGAATAATTTCTTGTTTTTTGATTAAATCGTCTAAAACTTTTTCTACATCACCTGCAATAAATTTTGTATTTTCAAGATTATTACATTTTGCATTTTCTCTTGCCATTTCAATAGCTTGCTCTACTATTTCTACACCATAAACTTGTTTAGCGTATTGTGCCATAAATAATGATATTGTTCCTATTCCACAGTATAAATCAAATACAATATCAGTATTTGTAATTTTTGCTGATTGTACTCCAATCTTATACAATTTTTCTGTTTGTGTTGGGTTTACTTGGTAAAATGATAGTGGTGATATTTTAAATGTTAGATTTTCTAGCTTATCTGTTATAAATCCATTTCCATATATATTAATATTTTCTTGTCCTAATATTACATTTGTATTTTTTGTATTTATATTTTTTATAATTGTCTTTATTTTAGGAAATTGTTTTATTATTTTTTCTATTATTTCTTTTTCATTTGGTATTTCTTTTCCATTTATTACTAGAATACACATTATTTCTTTTGTTTTCACACCTATTTTTATTACTATATGTCTTAGTAAGCCCTTTCTTGTTTTTTCTTGGTATATACTTAATTTCTCTTTATTCCATAAATTAAATATATATTTTGCTATTTTTTCTGATTCTGGATTTTGGATTTTACAGTCTTGCATTTCTATTATTTCATGTGTTCTATTTGCAAATATTCCTATAATTGGCTTTCCATTTTTGTCTATTCCTACAGGATATTGAGCTTTATTTCTATAGTAATATGGTTGTTTCATTTCTACTACTTTTTCTACTTTTATTTTTGTTTTTAATGTTTTATTTACTAAACTTTGTACTGCATTTTGTTTTATTTCTAATGTCTTTTGATATTGTATATGTCTTAAATTACATCCTCCACATCTTTTATACGTGCCGCAGTCACTGTCTTTTCTATATGGAGATTTTTGTATTATTTCTATTACTTTTCCGAATGCATGTGATGTTAGAACTTTTAATATTAGTACTTTTACTTTTTCTCCTTTTATTGCATTTGGGATAAATATCGTGTATCCTTCTATTTTAGCTATTCCTTCTCCTTCAAATCCATTGTCTACTATTTTTACTATATATTCTTTGTTTTTTTGTACTGGTATATTCAATTATGCTTCTTCCTTTCATTTACTATTATAATCTATATTTTTGTTTTTTTATTTATATTTTTATTACCTTGTAATAATATTAAATTTTTATTTTTTATGATTGGTAATCTGATATAAAATTTTTCTATTTTTTTTTATTTTTCTATTGACAATAAAAGTTATGTTGTGCTATTATAAGTATTGTTAAATGAGTTTTGCGGATATGGCGGAATTGGTAGACGCGCTGGTCTTAGGAACCAGTGTCAACGACGTGGAGGTTCGAGTCCTCTTATCCGCACCATTATAATAATATCAATTAATCTTTAGATTTTTTGATATTATTTTTTTCTTAATAAATGATTTTTATATTATTTATTATATATGTTTTTTATGTTTCAGCTTTTTTATTTTTCTAAATATTTATAATAGTATTAAAATAATTCCACTTATAATTATTATTATAAATCCTAAAATTTTCAATCCACTTGCTCCTTCGTTTTGATCACCAAATCCAAAAAATTTTTTTGTGATATTTCGTGCATCGAAAATACAAATTACTCCTATTAGTATTAATGTTATTAGCATTAGTTTAATTATTATTTTTAACATTTTTATCTACATCCTTTTCTTTATATTTGTATTTTAACATATCATTAAAATATGGTCAATATATAATAATTGATTTTGTTCCTTATAAAAAGATACCTATAAATTGCATTGCAACTTACAGGTATCTTTTATTTAATTTTTACAAAATACTATATGTTGGAAGTATTGAATTAATTTTGGTCAATTGGCTTTCAATACTTTGTAACACTTTGCAGAGGTTGCTTGTGTCTTTTACTTTTTCTCCTTCTATTTTTTCTGTAATCTGATATAATTTTATAACTACGGCATTTATACTTTTAAATTTGTATTTATTTACGTTTTTTTGGTATATCCTTATACACCGCCTAAACGACGTTTCTTGGGGTCGGCTCATTTTTTCCATCATTGCCTGAAAAAAAAGTTCTTTTGATTCATAAGACAATTTTTGATTATTCTCTTCTAACATCTCATCAATTTTCATGTATGTCTTTACTTCTTCAATGATATTTTCAATGAAGCATTTAAAGCTTTCAGTATCATCGAGTTCTACACCTAAATACTGTTCGATTTGGGCAATTTTCCAAGTTGGCATTACTCTTACTAATGCGTCTTCAATTTTAATGTCTGGTTCTTCAACAACTTTCCATGTTACCTCAAACAGTTTTTTTGCTTTGTCTCCCTTAATTCCTTTTTCCATTAGTATTTTTTTCAGGTATAAATTTGCCTTTTCCTGCTTACTAACAGGTTCAAGTTCATCAATCAAACCTTCTGCTAAAGCATCTAGTTTGTTGATAACTTTTTTTGTTTCTGCTGCAAGCATCCGCTCGTCAATTACAAGTTGTGATAAACCGGCAACATACTGATAAAATCCTTGTGTTCTTGCTGCCCTTGAATACATTTCTTCTAAGATTTCCTGTTACTGTTTTTCTGGATACTTAAGTTTTTCCATAACTGTATCTAGGAAATATTTTTTTGCTCTGCAGTCTACATTGTTTCTTTCATAAGCTTTCATTTTCTCTTCAATTTCTACTTCAAGCCGTTCTTTTATCTCCTCCTCTGTGTATTTTGTAAAAATTAATACATTCTGTCTTTCCATGTTGTTTTTTCTCCTCTCTGTTATACTAACTAAGTATAACTTTAGCTCTCTAAATATTGTAACAAATTTATTATATCATAGTTTTACATAATTTGCAAATTTGATTTTATAAGTTATGCTCCTATAAAAAAATATATTAATTCAATATGTAATGTTTGTGATATTGCAAGTATGAAAGATATTGTAGGTAAGAATTTTCCTTTTTCAAGTTTGGATATTGCTGTTCTGTCAATATTTGCTTCTTCTGCTAATCTTTCTTGTGTATACCCCTTTTCTTTCCGGTATCTTCTTACATTTTCACCAATTACTTTTGCAACTTCTTCGTTTAGCATAAATATACCTCCTTAATTTCATTAGAGATATTAATCTCTAATAATTTTCAAGCTTTTCAGATGTTGATAAAATATCTTCTGAAGTATATCATACTTAACATAAAAATTCAATGTTTTTCTCACATATAATTTAAAGTAGTTAGATAATATAAATTTGGTCATGCACTTTTATTTTTTTTACACATATATTAATTGTATAAGGATTTTTGGAGGTGCTTTAATGTTTACTCTATTTTCAACTGCTGGCTTTATTACATTTTTAAAGTCTGCTGTTTTTATTGTTGGTTACATACAAGGTTCTAATTTATTTCCAGAGCCTCTTTCACAAGAGGAAGAGCATGAATGTTTAGTTGCTTTATCTAATGGAAATGAAGAAGCTCGTAATATTTTAATAGAAAGAAACTTGAGACTAGTTGCTCATGTTGCAAAAAAATACTCAACTTCTAATGTTGATCAAGATGATTTAATTTCAATTGGTACTATTGGTCTAATAAAAGGTATAAATAGCTTTAATCTTGATAAAGGCAGTAAACTAAGTACTTATGTATCACGTTGTATTGATAATGAAATCTTAATGCATTTAAGAAGTACAAAAAAACTTAATTCTGAAGTATACCTAAATGAACCTATTGGAAAAGATAAAGATGATAATGTTGTTACACTTCAAGAAGTTTTAGAAAATGATGAAAGAAATATTGAAGATGAAGTTGATTTAAAATTTAAAGTTAAAGTTTTATATCAAAAGTTAAAATCTGTTTTAAAGGAAAGAGAACGTACTATTTTAGAATTACGTTTTGGTTTGGGTGGTTATAAACCTAAAACTCAACATGAAATTGCTGAAATGATGGGCATTTCTCGTTCTTATGTTTCTAGAATTGAAACTAAGGCTATTAGCAAATTGAGTAAAGAGTTTAAAGAATAAATGTATACATTAATATTATTTATTATAAGCAGTCTGGTGAACTTTTCTTTAATTATAGTTTGAGATGTTAGCAAATTTGCATAGCTTTTCTCTACTTATAGCTTGATATGTTAGGAAATTTGCATAGCTTTTCTCTACTTATAGCTTGATATGTTAGGAAATTTGCATAACTTTTCTAACATATAATAAAAGTGTAAAAAGACTTCAAAATATTGTATTATTTAGATATTTTGAAATCTTTTTCTCTTTTTTGTGTGATATTGCTTAAGTATATCAGAAAGTTTTCTGTATATTCTGTATTTAAAATCTGTTTTTATTTATTATTTCAACATTCTTAATGAATTTATAATTGCTAAAATTGAAACTCCAACATCTGCAAAAACAGCTTCCCACATAGTAGCTCCTCCACAAGCACCTAAGATCAAAACTATTATTTTAATTGCAATTGCAAAAATTATATTTTCTTTTACAATTTTCATAGTCTTTTTAGCGATATCTATTGATTGGCTGACTTTTGAAGGTTCGTCTGTCATAATAACAACATCAGCTGCTTCTATTGCGGCATCTGAACCAAGTCCACCCATTGCAATTCCTATATCACTTAATGCAAGTACTGGTGCATCATTTATTCCATCACCAACAAATACAACCTTGGATTTTGGTGATTTATTTTTTATTATTTCTTCTACTTTTTCTACTTTACCATCTGGTAATAACTCAGAAAAAACTGATGTTATTCCTAATTGATTAGAAACATTTTCTGCTACTTCCTTTTTATCACCTGTAAGCATTATTGTTTTATTTACTCCATTTTTATATAAATCTGATATAGCTGTCTTTGAATCGTGTTTTATTTTGTCGGAGATTACTATATATCCTGCAAATTTTTTATTTATACTTATATATAGCACTGTTCCAACATCTTTACTTTCTATATAATTTATGCTATTTTCCTTCATTAATTTTTCATTTCCTACAAGTATCTCTTTTTCATCTATAATTGCTGATATTCCTTTTCCTGCCAATTCGTTTATGTTTTTTATTTTATTACCATCCATTTTTTGATTGTTTTGTTCAGCATAAGCTTTTTTTACAGACATTGCTATTGGGTGATTAGAATCTTTTTCACAACTTGCTACTAATTTTAATAATTCTTGTTTTTCTATTTCATAGAAATCTTTGTCATTTTCTGTTTTATTATTTTTTTCAAATTTTTTGTCTTTTTCTATTTTGTTACTTTGTTTTAAAGTTTTTACTGTTTCTATTTTTTGTACTTCAAAAATTCCTTCTGTTAATGTTCCTGTTTTATCAAATATTACTGTTTCTGTGTTGGCTAAAGCCTCTAAATAATTGCTTCCTTTTACTAAAATACCTTTCTTAGATGCTCCTCCTATTCCTCCAAAAAATCCTAGAGGAATAGATATAACTAATGCACATGGGCATGAAACTACTAAAAATGTAAGTGCTCTATATAGCCAATTTGTAAATTCTCCTAATCTAAGAATAAATGGTGGTACTATTGCTAATAGTATAGCTAATATTACTACTATTGGTGTATAATATTTTGCAAATTTTGTAATAAAGTTTTCTGATTTTGATTTTTTATTACTTGCATTTTCTACTAAGTCTAATATTTTATGTACTGTTGATTCTCCATATTCTTTTGTTACCTTTATTGATAGTGTTCCATTTTGATTTATACATCCACTTAAAATTTCATCATTTTTTTCTACATTTCTTGGTAAAGATTCTCCTGTTAAACTTGATGTATCTATCATAGATTTTCCTTCTAATACAATTCCATCTAATGGTATTTTTTCTCCTGGTTTTACAACTATTATTTCTCCAATTTTTACTTTTTCTGGATTAACTTTAGTTATATTTTCATTTCTTTTTACATTTGCGTAGTCTGGCCTTATATTCATTAATTCTGTAATTGATTTTTTTGATTTATCAACCGCATAGTCTTGAAATAATTCTCCTACTTGATAAAATAACATTACTGCTACTGCTTCTGGATATTCTCCTATAGCTATTGCACCTATTGTTGCAACAGCCATTAAAAAGTGTTCATCAAATAATTCTCCTTTAAATATGTTTTTTATTGCTTTTAATATAATTTCTCCTCCAACTATTAAATATCCTATAAGATATATTGCTCTGGTAATCCATATATTTTCAAATTTTACGCATAATGCAATTATAAATAATATAAATGCTGATACAATTTGAATAATTTGTTTTTTCATTTTTTTTCACATTCCTTTCTTTTATCCTTTATGTTCTATATGTTCTATTCCTAGCTCAAAAAGTTCTTGCAGATGGTCATCATCTAATGTGTAATATACTTCTTTTCCTTGTTTTCTACATTTAACAATACTCATTCTTCTTAATGTCCCTAATTGATGTGATATTGATGATTTACTCATCCCTAAAACATTTGCAATATCACATACGCACATTTCATTTTGGTCTAGTGCAAAAAGAATTTTAGTCCTTGTTGTATCACCTAATATTTTAAAAAATTCAGCTAATTTATTAAATATGTTATCATCTGGCATCCTTTTTAATGTTGATTCTACTGCTTCTTGATGAATTATATTACAATCACATATAAATTCATTTTTTGACATTCGTATCCCTCCTTAATAACTGTTGAATATTTATTCAATTATTTTTCATTTTTTATTATAGTTGAATATATGTTCAATTGTCAATGGTTTTTATATTTTTTTTATATTTTTTTTATATTTTTTTTATATTTTTTTTTATATTTATTTTATATTGTCGGAAAATCACTTTCTTTTTACTAATATTCGATTTTGTTCTTTTTATTGCATATTTTTTCAATTTGTTGCAAATAATAACTACAAGATGTAATTTTTAGAAAGGATAATTTATCTATGAATTTAAAAGATAGAATTTTTTCATTATTTAAGTATAAATCTCCTGAAAAACATAATTTTGTTCTTTTAGAAGATGATGAATCAGATAAAAGCTCTAATAGTAGTCAAAGTATAAAAAATGATACAAATATTCCAGAAACCAAAAATATTTTTCCAGCATTATCTGTAAACTTAGAATATGTAAAAACAAAATATAATTCAATGATAAATAGTGATATTATTATAAGAGAATTTACTTTAAATGCACGTGGCAAACAATATAGTGCATTTATTCTATATATTGATGGAATGATCAATACTGATATTATGAATAAATTTATATTAGAACCACTTATGCTTAAAAATCGTAGTAATATGTTTGATGGTGAGCAAAACCGTATTATCTCAGAAGCTGTTACAAATAATATTACTGTTAGGAAAGTAAAAAAATTTGATCTTTCAGAATATATTTTAGGGTGTTTAATGCCTCAAAATTCGGTTGAACAATATAGTGAATTTGAAAAAATATTTAATGATATAAATTCTGGAAATTGTGCTCTGTTTATAGATACTTTAACTATTGCTTTTGATATTGATGTTAAAGGTTTTAAGCAACGTAGTGTAGAAAGGCCTCAAAATGAAATTGTTATAAATGGTGCCCATGAAGCATTTGTGGAAAATATACGTACAAATACCTCTTTACTTAGGCGTAATGTTCATAATGAAAATCTTATTATTGAAAACATTTCTATTGGAAAAATAACAAAAACTCCATCTGCTCTTTGTTACGTTCAAAATATTGCAAATTCAGATTTGGTTGATGAAGTTAGATATCGTTTAAATAATATTGAAGTAGATTCTTTGTTGTCCACAGGTCAATTAGAACAATTAATTATAGATTCTAATATAATGGATATTCCTCAAGTTTTATCAACAGAACGCCCTGATAAAGCTAGTGGCTACTTATTAGATGGTAGAATTATTGTATTAGTAAATGGTACTCCTTATGCCTTAATTGCTCCTGCTATTTTTACAGATTTTTTAGCTTCTCCTGATGATAAAAATATGAAGTCTTCTTTTGCTAATTTTGTAAAATCTATTCGTATTTTAGCTGCATTTTTTACATTATTATTGCCAGGAATTTATGTTGCCGTTAGCAATTTTCATTCTGAAGTATTACCTACAGATTTACTATTTTCAATTTTAGCATCAAGAGAAAATGTACCTTTTCCAGTTATTTTTGAAATTTTAATTTTAGAAATTTCTTTTGAATTAATAAGAGAAGCAGGTTTACGTGTCCCCTCTCCTATAGGAACTACTATTAGTATTGTTGGTGCTTTAGTTTTAGGACAAGCTGCTGTTTCTGCAAGTATTGTCAGCCCTGTTTTAGTAATTGTTGTTGCTATGACTGGTATTTCTTCTTTTGCCATACCTGATTTTTCTTTTAGCTTTCATTTACGTTTATACCGCTTCATCTTTATGTTTTTAGGTTATTGTTGTGGATTTTTAGGAATTAGTCTTGGTTTATTTGCTTATATTTCTATTTTATGTGATATGAAATCTTTTGGTGTTCCTTATATGGCAAATATATCACCTTGGAGTAAGACTAAAGGGGATTCTTACTTTTTACCACCTATTTGGAAACGTGAATATCGTGCACAATATTTAGATACAAAAAAAGATGAAAAGCAAGAAAAAATTGCTATGAAATGGAAGTTTCCATTTTTAAGTAAAAAGGAGGAGGAAATTAAAAGATGATAGATTCTAAAATTAGTACTACTGAAGCTATTTTTATGATTGTTACAGTAATAGTTGCACATACATTATCCTCTTTACCTCAAAATTTAATTAATAATACAAAATCAAGTACAATTATAAATCTAATATATGTTGGTGTGATTGCAATATTGATTTCTTATATTATTTATAGATTACTTAAAAATTTTGGTTCTGAAGATATTATTGATATTTCTGAATATCTTGGTGGTAAAGTTTTTAAATCTATTGTAGGTATAATATTTATATTTTACTTTATACTTAGTAGTGCTAGTTTACTTAGAGAATTTTGTGAAGGACTTCATATTGTCTTTTTTCCTATGACAAGCACTATTTATATAATTATACCTTTTATTTTTGTAATGATTATTAATAATTTGCTTTCTTTTGGGAGTAATGCCAAAACTATTTCTGTTGTTTTTCCCGTAGTTCTGGCAAGTGTAGTTTTTTTATTTATTGGTAATTTAAGCCATTTCTCTTATGAAAATATTTATCCTATTTTTGGTAAAGGCTTTGTTAACACTTTTATTACAGGAATAGGTAATATTGGTGCATTTGGAGGAATATCTTGTTTATATTTTCTTCCTCCTTTTTTAAAACAACCTAATAAATTGAAAAAAATATGTATATCATCTATTATAATTGGTACTATTTATCTTATACTTGCTATTTCTACTATTTTACTTATGTTTTCAATCTTTGTTGGTGCTGGTCAAGTTTTACCTTTGTATTCTTCTGCTAGATATATTGAATTTAATACATTTTTTCAAAGACTTGAATCTTTGTTTATGGTTATTTGGATACTAGAAATTTGCTGTTATTTGATAATTGCCAATAGATTTTCTATAAATATTATAAAAAAGATTGCTAATTTAGAAGGTGAAAAATCACTTGCTTTTATTGTGCCTATTTTTATTTTTGGTGTTTCTCTTCTTTTTAAAAATTATGCCACAATCAAGTATTTTGAATCTAGTATTGATTTTTATCTTATTTATTTTATTGTTTTATTTCTTGGTATTGGTATTTTGATATTAGCAAATTTAAAAAAGAAAAAAATAAATTAAAGATTTACAAAAATTATTAATATAAGGAGGAACATATTAATGAAACACATAATAAAAATATTAATTTTTATCATTGTATTTGTTATATTAACAATGTTTTTTTCTCCATCTTTTTCAAAGGTTTCAATTGATAATATTGCTGTAGTTGTTGCTATTGGAATGGATGTTGTTTCTGATTCAAACACTCAAAACAATATAAAAGTTTCTTTTCAATTTACTGATGCCTCATCTGTTTCAGAATCTGGAAGTACTGAAAAAGCTCCATCTATTTTGAAAACGGTTTCAGCTTCTTCTATAATATCTGCTATAAATCTAATAAATACTTATATAGACAAAGAAGTAACTCTTTCACATTGCAAATTAATTGTTTTTTCTGAAGAAATAGCCAAAAAAGGAATTGCTGATGACATATATACATTAATTAATAACACTCAAGTGCGCCCAACTGCTAATATTGTTGTTAGTAAGTGCACTGCTCAAGAATATATTGAAAATTCAAAACCATTATTTGAGCCTTTAATTTCTAAGTATTATGAGGTTTTTGTAAGTTCTAGCAAATATACTGGATATACTGTTAATGCTAAAATAGGAGATTTTTTTGATAAAATGGTTTGTCATGCTTGTGAACCTTATGCAATATTGGGTGCTCCATCTGAAAATATTGGAATGGCAGTTTTTAAAGATGGTACTCTTGTTGGCGAATTAGATGCCATTGAAACATTATCTTTTATGTGTATTGGCAATGATGTTGAAGGATTTCTAATTTCTGTACCAAATCCAAGTGTTGAAAATGCATATATTGATGTTTATATGACACCATCTAAGAGCCCTAAAATAAAAGTTTCTTTGGTTAATGGTTCACCTTATGTCACAATAGATTGTAAATTTTCTGGAAAAATTGTTTCTATGGAAAAAAATGCTAATTATTTAGATTTTAAAGCATTATCAGATGTTTCTGATTCATGCAATCGCTATTTAGAGTATATATTTTCAGAATATCTTTACAAAACATCTAAAGATTTTAAATCTGATATTAGTGGTATTGGTAAATATGCTAAAAAATTATTTATGACTTCTGATTCTTTTGAATCTTTTGATTGGTGTGATTCATTTTCAGATTGCTTTTTTGATGTTACTGTAAAGTCTAATGTAAAATCTGCTTCTTTGATTAGTAATTCGTAAAAGGTGTTTTTGGTGGCAAACTCAAAAAACACCTTTTATAAAAAATACAATTTATTTTTCTGTTTTTATTTTAATTTTTTTGGGTGTTTTTTGAGTCTGCCCCTGAAAACACCTCAAAATCAATTTGTCTTAACATTTTGCTAGCTGATTTAACTCTAATTTTAACTTTATCGCCTATTTGATATGTTTTGTTTGTTCTTTCACCTATTAATCTTTTTCGATTTTCATCATAAATAAAATACTCGTCGCCTAAATCATCAAATCTTATTAATCCTTCTACAGTATTAGGTAATTCTACAAAAATTCCAAATTGAGTAACAGATGAAACAATACCTTCGTATTCTTCGCCTATTTTTCCCTCCATATATTCGGCTTTTTTCAAATCTTCACTTTCTCTTTCTACTTTTGTAGCTATCTTTTCTCTTTCTGATGATTCTCTTGCTCTGTCTTCTGCTTTTTGCATATAATCTTCAATCCATTTTTCTGGTACATCATAATTATTATCAAGATATTTTGATATTATTCTATGTATAAACAAATCTGGATATCTTCTTATTGGTGATGTAAAATGGCAATAATATTTACTTGCTATTCCAAAATGTCCTTTATTTTCTGATTCATATTTTGCTACCTTTAATGTTCTTAAAATAAGATTTGATACTACTTTTTCTTCTTCTTTTCCTTTTATTTGTTCTAATATTTTTGAAAATTCTGTTGGATATACTTTTTCATTTGATATTTTTATATTCATTCCAAAATTAAATAAAAATTTATTTAATTCTTTTACCTTGTCAATATCGGGGTCTTCATGTACTCTATAAATAAAAGGTGCTTGCAACCAATAGAATTTTTCTGCTATTGTTTCATTTGCTATAAGCATAAACTGTTCTATTATTTCATTGCTAAAAGATGTTTCATATTTTCCTATGTTTATAACCTTTCCATTTATATCTAAATCTATTTTACTTTCTGGTATATCTAAATTTAAGTAACCTTGTTCCATTCTTCTATTTTTTAATATTGTTGCTAATTCTGCCATTGTTTCAAAGTCTTTTATATATGGTTTGTATCTTTCTAAAACATCTGTATCTGATTTATCTAATATTTTTTGTACATCATGGTAATTCATTCTTTCTTTGACATTTATTATTCCTTTATATACTTCAGATGATACTACTTTTCCTTCTTTGTTTATTTCCATACTACATGATAATGTAAATCTATCCTGACCTGCATTTAAACTGCATAATCCATTTGATAATTCACGTGGTAACATTGGTATGACTCTTCCTAGCATATAAATGCTTGTCCCTCTTATTAGTGCTTCATTATCTAGTAATGAATTTTCTTTTACGTAATGGCTTACATCTGCTATGTGTACATCTAATCTGTAATTTCCATTTTCCATTTTTGTTACTCTTACAGCATCATCTAAATCTTTTGCATCTTCTCCATCTATTGTAAAAATTATATCTTTTCTATTGTCTATTCTTTTTTGTATCTCTTTTTCCTCTATTTTATCTCCAAATTTTTGTGCTTCTTTTACCACTGGCTCCGGAAATCTTGATGGTAATCTATATTCTTTTATTAGTGATAACATATCTACTCCAGCTTCATTTGGCTTTCCTAATATTTCTATTATTTTTCCTTCTGCTTTTTTATCATTTTTAGGATATTTCGTTATTTCTACTAATACTTTGTGTCCATTTCTTGCTTTGCCAAAATTTGATTTTGATATAAATATATCTGTACCAAAATTTTTATCATCTGGTACAACAAATCCAAAATTACGGTTGTTTTGAAATGTACCTACTATTGTATCTTTTTCATGTTTTATAATCCTTTTTATTTTTCCCTCTGCTTTTTTTAGTTTGTTTTTTTCTTCCAATATTTCTACTAATACTATATCTCCATTTAATGCATTATTGGTGTTTTCTTTTGATATATATATTTCATCTTCTTCTCCTATATTTACAAATCCGAATCCTTTAGCATTTTTTCTAAAGTTTCCTTCTTTATATTCTTCTTCTATAACCTTATACTTATTTTTGTGATTTTTTCCTATTTTAAACTCTTTTTCTAATTCTGCTATTGCTTCTTGGAATTTTGGATATTCCTTTTTTGGTACTCCTAATATTATTGCTATTTCTTTTGCTTTCATTGGCTTATATTCTGGGTCCTTCATGAATTCTAGTATAATTTCTTCTTTTTTAGTCATTTATACTTTTCTCTCCTTTCTTTACAGTTTTATTTTTTAATTTAAAAAAGTACAGCGAATTTTTTCGTTGTACTCTTGTTATTAATGTCCGCTTTTGTTCTTATGTTGCTTCATAATTATATTTGTTTATTTGCTTTTTATTTTTTATGCCATATATAATATTCCTAATGCTATTGATAATATTGCAAATAATATAGCTAATATTATTGTCCATCTTTTTTGTTTTCCTTCTTTTGTTCTACCTTTGTTTTTTTCGTAGAAATTGTTTGTTGATGAACCTGTTATTGTTGATGATAATCCTCCATCTTCTTTTGTTTGGATTAAAGCTAATATAATCATAGCTATTGCAATTATAAAATATACAACTGTTAATATTGTTTTTGCTATTCCCATTCTTTAATTTTCCTCCCTATATTCCTGTTTGTTTTTCTTGACATATTCTATCATATATTTATTGAAATTGCAAATATTTTAATAATGTTTTTTTAAAATGTTAATAATTCACTTGTCGAAAATGTTAATAAAAGCTAAGAAGTTGTAAGAAACCTCCTAGCTTTTTTATCAATATCTAATTGATTAATTAATTTTAGTACATTCCATCCATTCCTGCACCCATTCCACTATTATTATTTCCACAATTACATTTTTCTTCTGGAACATCTGTTACTATACTTTCTGTTGTTAATACCATAGATGCTATAGAGGCTGCATTTTGTAATGCACTTCTTGTTACTTTTGTAGGATCTACAATTCCAGATTTTTTCATATCTACATATTCTTCTTTACTTGCATCAAATCCTACTCCTACTTCTGATTGTTTAACTTTGTTAACAATTACAGCTGGTTCTAATCCTGCATTTACAGCTATTTGTTTTGCTGGTTCTTCTAATGCTCTTAAAACAATTTTTGCTCCTAATTTTTCTCCACCTTCTAATGTTTCTACAAATTTTTCTACTTCTGGTATAACATCTATTAAAGCTGTTCCTCCACCTGCTACTATACCTTCTTCTACAGCTGCTTTTGTTGCTGATAAAGCATCTTCTATTCTTAATTTTTTATCTTTCATTTCTACTTCTGTTGCGGCTCCAACTTCTATAACAGCTACACCACCTGCTATTTTAGCTAGTCTTTCTTGTAATCCTTCTTTATCATAGCTACTTGTTGTTTCTTCTATTTGTGTTTTTATTTGTTTTACTCTGTTAGCTATTTTTTCTTTTTCTCCCATTCCATCTACAATTATTGTATTTTCTTTTTGTACTTTTACTTGTTTTGCTCTACCTAATTGTTCAATTTGTACATCTTTTAATTCTAATCCTAAATCTGATGTTATAACTTCTCCTCCTGTTAAGATTGCTATGTCTTCTAACATTGCTTTTCTCTTATCTCCAAATCCTGGTGCTTTTACTGCTACTACATTTAAAACTCCTCTTAATTTATTTAGTACTAATGTTGATAATGCTTCTCCTTCTATATCATCACATATAATTACTAATTTTCCTGATTGTTGCATTAGTGCTTCTAGTAGTGGTAATATTTCTTGTATATTGCTTATTTTTTTATCTGTTATTAATATATATGGATTTTCAAGTATTGCTTCCATTTTGTCTGTGTCTGTTACCATATATGGTGATACATATCCTTTGTCAAATTGCATTCCTTCTACTACATTTAGTTCAGTATTTGATGTTTTTGATTCTTCTATTGTTATAACTCCATCTTTTGATACTTTTTCCATTGCTTCTGCTATTAAGTCTCCAACTTCTTGATTATTGGCAGATATGCTAGCAACTCTTGCTATATCTTCTTTTCCGTTTACATCTGAGCTTATTCCTTTTAGTGCTTCAACTGCTACTTTTACAGTTTTATCAATTCCTCTTTTCATTGCCATTGGATCTGCTCCTGCTGCTACATTTTTTACTCCTTCTTTTATCATGCTTTGTGCTAAAACTGTTGCTGTTGTGGTTCCATCTCCTGCTACATCATTTGTTTTTTCAGATACTTCTTTTACTATTCTTGCTCCCATGTTTTCAAATTTATCTTCTAATTCTATTTCTTTTGCTATTGTTACACCGTCATTTGTAATTAATGGTGCTCCAAAACTTTTATCTAATACTACATTTCTTCCTTTTGGTCCTAATGTTACTTTTACAGTATCTGCTAATTTATTAACTCCTTCTAATAAAGATTTTCTAGCTTCTTCACCAAATTTTATTTGTTTTGCCATTTTATATCAATCCTTTCTTTTTTTATTTTTCTTATTTATTTTTTAGCTTTATATTTTTTATTTATTTAAATTTTTTTATTTTCTTAAATAATTATAATTGATTATTTACATATGTAATTTTATTCTACTATTGCTAATATATCGTCTTGTTTTACTATTAAATATTCTTCTCCTTCATATTTTACTTCTGTTCCTGAATATTTACTAACTATTATATTATCTCCTTTTTTTACTGCCATTTCTTCTAGTTTTCCGTCTACTTTTTCTCCTGGTCCTACTTCTATTACTTCTGCTATTTGTGGTTTTTCTTTTGCTGCACTTGCTAATATTATTCCACTTTTTGTTGTTTCTTCTCCTTCTTTCATTTTTATTAATACTCTACTTCCTAATGGTTTAATCATTTTTAATCACATTCCTTTCTTAAATTTTTGCGTACAAACAAATACGCGTACTTTAAAATGTTCTAAATAGTGCAAATGTTATTGATGTTTGCTTTTGTTCTGTATTGCTTTAATATTAGCACTCTTTTTGTTTGACTGCTAATAATATATACCCTATTTTTTTCATTGTCAAGTGCTTTTTTTATTTTTCACAAAACTTTCACAATTAAAGTTTATTTTTGTTTTTACTAAATATTACTTTATAACAGATTTTCTTATAATAAAACAAAAGCAGACATTAATAACATTTGTAGAAAATTCAAAGAACTTTTCTATAATATAGAAAAAGCTCAGAATTACTCTGAGCTAAATCTTGAGATCAATTTAATATGCCATTGTTGCCACATAAGGACGTTTTCCATTAGACTTGATAAAACCTATATATGTTACTATTTCTTGCAAATAGCTAACATATATTTGGTCTGCATATTCATTTTTTAAAGTTGCCTCTACAGCTGTGCCATTTACTTCTCCTATACCTACTATAACTCTTTGTTTGCTTGCAATTTCTGTAGGTGTGTCACTTGCATACCAATCTTCTGTAAGTGCTTCTACAATCATAGCTGTTCCATTTGCTACAGACTTACGCAATTTTGTAATTGCTTTTGATTTAAGGGCTCCTGTTTTGTTGTATTCTTTGAATACTGCATCTAAATCTTCTGGAAGCATTGTCCGGACAATCAATGGGTTGCCTTTTAACGCAACAAAATACATTTTTTCACCTGTATTTACATCTGTTGCATAGATGTTTCCTTCTTCCCATTCAATCTGTCTAAAGTTTTCCTTGTTGCTATTTTTGTTGCCATGTTTTCTTTTTGCCATTTCTCTTTTGACCTCCAATAAAATTATTTTACAATTATATTATACTACATAATTTCTTATAATTCAAATTTTATTGTTGGAAATTATAGTTTTGGTAGAACCATGACATATAATCAAATGCACTTAAGGTCTGTGGTAAATCATAATTTACACCTTGTGTGTCTACTGTAATTGATGTTACTACTGGTGGATTTACTGGTGTACTAACTTCTGATGTAGAACTTGAGCTATCTTCAACTTCATTATCTTTTGCTTTAACTTCAACCTCTTCTATTTTATGTACAACATCCATTCCTTCTGTTACTCTTCCTATTGCAGTATATAATCCATTTAATCCTGTGTTTTCTTTTGTCATTATAAAGAATTGTGAATTACCAGAATTGTATGATTCTTCTTTTAAATCTGATGAGTATTGTGTGTAATCTGCTCTTGCTACACCTACAACTCCTTCTTCAAATTTAATTTTATTGTTTACTCCGTTTGCTACAAATTCTCCTTTAATTCCATATTCTTTATCTTCTCCACCATCTTTTAAGTTACTTAGTTTTGCACCTGTTGATCCATCTCCATCTTTGGTTCCTGCTTGTATCATAAAGTCTTTTACTACTCTATGGAATTTAGTTCCATTGTAAAATCCTCTGTTGGCTAAGTTTACTATATTTGCTACATTTTCTGGTGCTTGATCTGGGTATAATTCCATTTTTACTGTTCCAAACCCCTCTACTTCCATTGTTAGTATTGGATTTTTAACTTCCATAGTTGCTTTTTTAAAATATCCATATCCTATAATTCCTATTAAAACTATAATAGCTATTGCTATTACTATCAATATAATTGTTTTTATTTTTTCTTTCATTTTTTAAATTCCTTTCTTTTTTATAAAGCTTTTTATTTTTTATTTTTGTATTATTTCTTTCATATCTAATTATACAACAATATTGTCAAATACAAATTGTTCTTGCATTCTTCTTAATGATTGTTTTATTGTTCTTGCTCTTACCTCTCCGATTCCATCAACTTCATCTAAACTTTCTATATCTGCAGCTAGTATATGTTGGAATGACTTATATGATAATACTAAATTTTCTACAATATTACTTGGCATTCTTGGAATTTTGCTTAATATCCTATATCCTCTTGTATATACTCCTACTTCATCATAATTGTCAAAGTTTTCATATCCCAGTAATTTTGCAACTGTAACTTGTTTTGTTAGTTCTTCATAAGGTATTTCTGATAATTCTTCCATAACTGTTTCTGGTGTTTTTTTCTTTTTAGTTACTGCTAAATAGTCTTTTATTATTAGGAGTTCTTCTTTTTCAACTCCACCTATTAATTCTTCTAATTGCATTTTTACAAGTCTGCCGTCATTACCTAGTTCATAAATCTGACTTTGTATATCTTCTACAATTCTCATTACCATTTCTGCTCTTTGTATTGCTACTATTACATTTTCTAATGTTACAATATCATTAAATTCATATTCATTTAATATACTTAGCTTATTATCAAACACTTTTTTATATCTTTCTAATGTTTGTACTCCTTGATTTGCTTTATTTAATACTACATCTGTGTCTTCTAATATATATCTATCATTACCTTTAAATATTGTTATTATGTTTCTTCTTTGTGATATACTTATAACAAGTTCTCCTGTTTGTTTTGCTGTCCTTTCTGCAGTTCTATGTCTTGTTCCTGTTTCTCTTGTTTCTATTTCTCTTGATGGTATTAATTGTGCATTCGCAAATAGTATTCTTTTTAAATCTCCACTTAATATTATTGCTCCATCCATTTTAGCCAATTCATATAATTTTGATGAACTATATTCTTCATTTATTGCAAATCCACCATCTACAACTTCTTTTATTATTTCATTATTGTCTGTTATTAATAACAAAGCCCCTGTTTTAGCTCTTAAAATATTTTCTAATCCATCTCTTATTGGTGTTCCTGGTGCTATCATTTTTAAAATTTCTGTAATTGGATTTTCTGTCTTTTTTCTCAAGTTTTGCTTACCTCCTTCTCCAAATATACTAAAACATTTTATATTTTAAATTTTTACTTATATATGTCTACATATTTTCAAAATTTTTAATATATTACATTATAAATTTTAAATTATTTCTATTTTTCTTAATGCCTCTTTTACATCTTTCACACCTATTATATCTAATTTGAAATTATCTTTCAAGAGTTTTTTGTTACTTTCTGGAATTATACATTTTTTAAACCCTAATTTTTCTGCTTCCTTTATTCTTTTTTCTATCATATTTACTCTTCTAACTTCTCCTGTTAAGCCTACTTCCCCTATTATTACGCAATCTTTTGATATTGGTTTATTTTTATAAATTGATGCTACTACTGTTATAATTCCTAAATCTATTGATGGTTCATTTATTCTTAATCCTCCTACAACATTTACATATACATCTTGAGATCTTAAACTTAGACCTGTTTTCTTTTCTATAACTGCAATTAAGATTGCTAATCTATTAAAGTCTATACCGTTTGCTGTTCTTTTTGGAAAACCATATATACTTTGTGTTGTTAATGCTTGTAACTCTACAAGCATTGGTCTTGTTCCTTCCATACAAGCAACAATGCATGAGCCTGCTGGATTGTCTTCTCTTTCTGAAATTAGTACATCTGATGGATTTGTTATTTCACACATTCCTTCTTCTCTCATTTCAAACATTCCTATCTCATTAGTTGAGCCAAAACGATTTTTTACACCTCTTAAAATTCTGTATGAAAAATATCTTTCTCCTTCTAAATATAGTACAGTATCTACCATGTGTTCTAACACTCTTGGTCCTGCTATGTTTCCCTCTTTTGTTACATGGCCTATTATTATTGTTGTTATATTTCTCGACTTACATATTCTCATTACTTGTGATGTTATTTCTCTAACTTGGCTTACACTTCCAGCTGCTGCAGTTAATTCGTCTGAATACATTGTTTGGATTGAATCTATTATTACAAGTTTTGGATTTACTTCTATTATTGCTTCATTTACTATGTCTATATCTGTTTCCCCTAAAAACAAAATATCTTCATTGTTTATTCCGTAATCTATCTGCTCTTAATTTTATTTGTTCTGCTGACTCTTCACCAGATACATATAATACCTTTCCTTCTCCTTTTACTTTATTACATATTTGTAATATCAATGTTGATTTTCCTATTCCTGGTTCTCCTCCTAGTAAAATTAGTGAGCCTTTTACTAGCCCTCCTCCTAGTACTCTGTCTAATTCGTCAAATCCTGTAGATGTTCTTATGGTTTCTTTTGCTTCATACGTATTTAGTTTTTGTGGTTTTGTTTTTTCTTTTTGTATTGTTCCACTTTTGTTTTTGCTTTCTACTACCTTTTGTTCAAAAAAGCTGTTCCAACTGTTACAGGCTGGACATTTTCCTAACCATTTTCCTGATTCGTATCCACATTCATTACATACAAATACTGTTTTATTTTTCATTTCTGCCACATCCTAACTTTATATTTGTTCTTTATTGATAATACGAAAAAAGTATAGCATACTTTTATAAAAATTGCTATACCCTTTTATTTTTCATATACTATTTTTGATTATACTTGCTTGATAACTTAATAGAATTTATTATCTTTCTATTTTCCGAATGTTACTTCTTGAAATAAAAAATCATGTACTTTTTCCCATGTAATTTCTTGGTGTAAAAATTCATTAATTTCATCTTCTACTTTTTGTTGTGCTGGTGTTAATTCAACTTTGATTTCTTTGTTCCAATCAATTTCTTGTAACCAGAATGCTTTGAATTTGCTCCAGAAACCTTGTTTTACTGGTAAATCTTTTCTTCTGATTGTTCCAGCATTTTCTCCATAGTTTCCTATGTTACCAATATTTCCTGCTTTTTCTCCATTATTGCTATCAAATTGTACGCCTCCAAAAACTCCTGTTACTTTATTTTCTTTTCCAAATTCAGCCATTTTTATACCATTCCTTTCTTACTAAAGGTTTTTGTAAAGTTATTTTTAACTTTTCATCCTTTGTATTTATTTAATGTCTTTTCTTATTTATACTATATTTAGATAATTTTATCAAGTATTTTGTATGTTTTTTATATTATTTTTTTGTTACAGGCATATTACATTTTTGTTACATTTTTTCTGCGTTTTTTCGTAAAAAACTATGGACTTTTTATTTTTTTTATGATAATATATGTAAGTATTCATTAATTGCCGGTGTGCTGGAATTGGTAGACGGGGCAGACTCAAAATCTGTTGTCAGCAATGGCGTGTGGGTTCGAGTCCCACCACCGGCACCAAACATCTTAAGCACTGCTATATTGGTAGCAGTGCTTATTTATAATTATTTTTCTTCATACACAATAACATCTTTTATGATAAGCTTAGAAAAATCATTATTTTCATCTTCAAATTTCGCAATATGAAATGTATTAGATTTTTTAAACTTCTTTTCAAATTTTGTTAGTTCAATCATAACTTTGTTAGAAAAATCCATTCCTACTGGAAGTGTTTTATTTTTATTATTGCAATAAATTATATTAGTAAATCCTATAACGCTATCGCCTTTTTTTAAATTTATTTTATATAAATTTATCTCTTTTCCTTCTTTATTACATGCTTCAATAATTTCTTCTTGTGGATTTAGGTTAAATGTATTAAATTCATTTTCATCAATTTTTTCATCATTTATTGCTTTGTATATTATTGCATCTTCTGGTGCTTTAACACTTTCAAATCCATCTTTTATTATTTGTATAATTTTTTCTAAAGTTATTTTAAATCCTAATTGTTTTGTCATTTTATTGATTTCCAAAATTTCAAATTTATTTCTTGATGTCTCTCTATATTTTTGATTTCCTATTTTTTTGGTTCTTGAATCTTCTTCAATTATATTGTCAAATATATCAAATTCTTCTGTTAATCCGCTTTCTTCTTCTTTTAGTTCTTTTTTTAGTTCTTTTAATTCTGTTTCTATATCTTTTGGTATAACTGTATTTGTTATTAATTTATTAAGTAATGGCAAAGTTCTTGTAGTTGATATATATATACCATCCATTTCTTCAGATGTTAATACTTTACGTTGCATTCTGTCTAAATCTTTTGCAAATTGTTCAAAATCTTCTGAATAATCAAATACTTTTTCTATTTTCTTTACTATTCCTACTTCCTCTTCTTCTCCTTCTGGTAAAACAGAAATTTCGTCTTTGTTACTGTATTTCCAAAATTCAAAAATACTTCTTTTATGATTGTCTATTTCTTCTATAAATTTAGTTGCATTTTCTATCTTTTTAGCCATATTCTTATTTTTTAGTTTTATTGCATTTATGTCCATTACTACATTTTTTAATTCATTTTCTATTTTTTGTAATTCTCTATAACTTTCTATTACTTCTTCAATAGTACAATTCTTTTTTAATTTTAAATTTCTATTTTCTTTATCACTTAATTCGCTATAATTATTTTCTAATTCTGCTTGTTTTTCTCTCATTGCAAATTTCTTTTCTTTTTGCTTTCTTCTTGCTTTTAATATTTCTGATAAACTTCCTGTTAATATGTTATCATCATTTAGGTCATCTTTATAATTAATGCTACTTTCTTCATTTTTCTTTTTATTTTTTTTGTTATATTTAAAGAAATATTTGAATTTTCCAAAAAATGTTTTTTTACATTCTAAAAATGTTGATATTTGTTTTTCTTTTTCTAAATATTCTATTTCTTGTACTGCTGCTATTTGTTTTAAATCTGCAAGACGTCTTTTATATTGATCTATTTTTTCAATTGTATCATCTTTTAAACTTTCACTTACTGCATATTGAGATTTTATAAAATTTGCCATATCATTATATCTAATTTTACGTTCATCACAATAAAATTGTAAGATTCCATTTTGATCAATATCTGTTGTAAAAGTAAAATAGTTAGGTAATTCTGTTTGTAATATAAACATTGCTTTTAATAGTTTATAAAAATGGTTAGCTTCTACTTGATTTTCTAATATTACTTTATATACTGATTTTATTTTTCCATATATATATGTTTCTCCTACTATATATATACTTGGTTCTTCTTGTTTGTTATATACTTCATAAATATATGGCCATTCTTTTGCAAATAATTCTAGGTAATTGCCAATATCTTTGAATTCACTTTTTTTAAAGTAATTTCTTGAATAATCAACTCCACTAATCGGTGCATAAATAAAGCTTTTTGATTTATTTTCTAATTTCTTTTTTAATAAATAGAAAAAAGCTGTATAATTTGTATCTCCTGTTGGTACCAACATAAAATATCTATCTGTATTTTCTGCATAATAAATTTGCCATAAATAATTATTTTCATATTTTACTCTAAATGGTACATTTTTTGATAATTTTTGTTGTTCCTTTTCTAGTTTTTTGAGCTCTTCTAGTGATAATTGTTTTAACATATTCAAAAATATAGAATGCCTTATACTACTTTCTTCGCTTTGATTGTCTAAAAAAGCTATTAAAGGTGTGGCTTTTCTATACTTTTCTTCTAATTCATCTAGTCTATTTGTTGGTGTTAATAATATAGAAATTTTACTAACTGGTATGTATCTATATTGTTTATATTGGTTTTCATCATAATCTCGTGGAACACGATAATTTAATGGCTGTTCTTCCTCTAAATTTGGAGATATATTATCTAATGATAATCCTATATATTTTAATTTTTCTTCAATTTCTGGTTCTAAGTTAACTTTCTTTTTTCTTGCCACTTTTATTGCTCCTTCCTACTTTTCAAAAATGTCATAAAAAGTTTTAAATTCATAGCCTTGACTTGCAAAATAATCTATTATTTCTGGTAATTTTTCTGCTGTAACTTTTTTAGCTTGTGCATCATGCATTAATACTATCAAGCTATTTTTTCCGTGAGATGTTTCTTGTATTCTTTTCATGATATATTCTGGTGTTGGATTATTTGTTTCTGCATCTCCTGATAAACAATTCCAATCAATATTATATATGTCATTTTTATTTAATAATTCTTTTGCTTGTTTTTTTATATCTGCATATTTTCCACCTACATATCCTCCTGGAAAACGAAATAAATGTGAATTAAATTCTGGTATACCTATTGCATTTTTTACTATTTCATTTGTTTTGTTAAATTCTTCTAAAACTGTTTCTGGTGATGTATATATTAATGAATATACGTGTGAGTATCCGTGGTTAGCAATATAGTGTCCCTGTTCATACATTTTTTTTACCATGTCTGGATTATGTTCTGCATTACTTCCTAAAACGAAAAAAGTTGCTTTTACTCCTTTTTCATTTAATGTTTGTAATATTGTTGATGTAACAGTTGATGGCCCATCATCGAATGTTAAAAATACTCTTTTATTTTCTGAATGATAAATTGTTTCAAAATTTTGCTTTCCTTTTTCAGTAATCTGTACTAAGTTTTCTCTCTTTTTTTTCTCTTCTGCTTCTTTTTTTTCTTCTTCTATTCTTTTCTGTTCTTTGCTGTATTCTATAGCTTGTTTTTCATATTCTTTTGCTTGTTTTTGAATCTTTATACTACTTATTGCTTTGTTAGCTGTAAATATAAGTATGAATAACAATATAATTAATATTATCATTATTTTAGTTTTTTTTCTTCTATTTATCATTTCTTGTTGTTTAAGTGTTCTCATGCTATAGATTTGTTCATCTGCTTTCATTTTATTTCCCTTCTTTTTACTAACCATTTTGTAAAAAAATATATTAATTATTGCTTTATTTTTTAATTTTGCCGTTTACTTTACAAAGAACTTCAATAAATCCCTACTGAAGTTCTTTTGTAAAATCAATTTTATTTTCTATTTTAAAAATTCATTTGAAACAATTGTTATTTTGTTAATTAGTTTTGTATTTTCATCAAATGCCATAGCTATTGTAAATTTAGCATTTTTATATTCTTCTAAAACCTTTTTTATTTCAGCTGTTTTTTCAGCATTACTACTCTTTCTTTTTATATCTAGCATCATTCCACGTAGCTTTTTACTTGATCCGTCTTTTTCTTCATAAAAAATTTGTGCATCTTCAAAACAATCTTGAATTGTATCTAATAATTGATTTATATTTGTTACATCTACTTCTTTACCTATAAAAAATGTTAACTGTGAATTAAATCTATTTCTTTCTGCTTCTGTTACAACTTCCTCTTGTCTTTGTTCAAATTTTATTTCACTTTCTCTTAATATTAGTAAATCCTTTAACATACTATTTATGTCTTCTAATTTTACTTTTTCTAATGTGTTCCTTGCCATGTCATCTATTCTGTTTTGGGCAACTTCAACAATTTTCTTAGCTTGTTCTTGGCTTAAATCATTTAATTTTATATTATTTGCATCTGATAGTTTTATTTGATTCTCAAATTCTTCTACACAGGTTATATATTGATTAATTTTTATCTCTGCTATATTTCCATCAACAGTATAAGATACTTTATAATTATTGTCTATTTTATCTTCTTCTTTATTTTGAACCACTTGAATTTCAAATTTCTTTTCTTCTGTTCCATCTGTATTGTTTGTATATTGAATTCCTATATTTTGTGAATTATCTGTTACTTTTCTTTCTATTTTTATGTTATTTTCTATTGTTTTATTATCTAGTTCTTGTACAAAACTTATTTGATATAATTCTTTATTTAATGTGTCTAATGTTAAACTTTCTGTAGGTGTTTTTATAACTGTTTTTATTGTTTGTCCATCTTGCTCATATACTGTTATTTCTACTTCTTCTTCACCTATATTATTATTTTTTATATCATTTAGTTTTTCATCTATTAGATTTATAAAAATTTCTCTTAAGTTTTTGTCTTGGTTGTATAAATTATATGTATCTAAATTTGATTGAAGAGTATCTAATTTTCCTAAAATTATTTCATCTTTTTCTATTCTTTCTAAAAGTGTTATAATTAGGCTATTAAATTTTTCTTTACTTTGTTTTAGTGTATATGCATTTACTTTATATGTGTTACCATTTACAACTACATTTTGATTTGATTTTTTTTCATAGTTACTTTTTTCTGTATTTTGTTCTAATATTGATGTATATGTACTTGAAATAACTTGCATTTCATCTGGTGTAAAATCAATAAAATCAGATAGTTTTAATTGATTATACATATTTTGAATAATATTTAAGTTCTTTTTTGATATTCCAGTTAGTAATTCCAAATCATCTAAATTTTCGTTTTTAGCTGATATGAATTGTTGTATTCCATCTAATCTTATTCCATATTCTTCTCCGTCTTGTAAATATTCAAATCTAGCTAAGTCTGCATTTTCAAATACTATTCTAGCGTTTTGGTAATTATAATTTTCGCTTTTGTTTGTTTGACCTGATATATCTATTTCTGCTTTATTGACTGTATTTGACATATTATTATTGCTGTCTTTATATGACATTGTTGCTTTTAAATTTTCTGTTAATTTTTGGTTATTTGTTGCTCCGCATTATTTCTTTTGGGCTTTTTTTAGCCATTTCGTCTATTATATTAATATTTTGTGCTATATATTTTTCAAATAATTTATTTTTTGGTTTAAACATATCTGTTGTAAAATATAATGCTATTAATATTCCTATAATTATTACAATTGGCACACTAATTGATATTATCATTATTAGTTGTCTTTTTTTCTTTGTTATCATACCTTTCCTCCTCTTCACTTTTGTACATTCATATTATAACTTCTTTTTTTATTTAATTCAATAGAATTTTAAAAATTATTAGTGTTTTGATTTTGAATAAAATGTTCCTTTATTCTAATAAACTTTATTTTTTTGTTATCTGTTTATACTATATTCTTTGTTTTACTGCTTCATATACTACAATACCTGTAGATACAGAAGCATTTAATGATGTAACTTTGCCTTTCATTGGTATTTTAACTAAGAAATCACAATTTTTCTTTACTTTTTCACTCATTCCTTGTCCTTCATTTCCAATAACTATCCCTAATGGTCCTTTTAAATCTTGATCATAATAATAGTTTTTAGCATCAATATCTGTTCCACAAATCCATAATCCATTGTCTTTTAATTTTTGTATACTATCTGAAATATTTGTAACTCTGGCTATTTTAATATGTTCAACAGCACCTGCTGATACTTTGCTTACTGTGCTATTTACACTTGCTGCTCTTCTTTTTGGAATTATTATTCCATGAACTCCTGCTGTTTCTGCTGTTCTTATTATTGAACCTAAATTATGAGGATCTTCTATTCCATCTAGTATTAATACAAAAGGATCTTCATTTTTTATTTTTGCATTTTCTAATATATCTTCTATTTCGCAATATTCAAATGGAGGTACTATTGCTATTACACCTTGATGGTTTGGCGTTTGTGCCATTTGTGCCATTTGCTTTTTATCTTTTTCAACTATTATTACATTTCTCTCTTTTGCCATTGCCAATATCTTATTTATTGAACCATGCCTTTCTCCTTTTGTTACAAATATTTTATTTATATCTTTTTTACTTTCTAATAACTCTATAACTGAATTTCTACCTTCTATTTGGTCATCATATATTTTTTCTTCTTTTTTATCATATTTTTTATTAAAATTCTCTTTCATAATTAACCCTTTCACTTTTTTATTAATACTCTGTGTATGTAACCTCTTTTTAAGTTAAAGTTAACACAGCTAAAATTGTAATTATTCCTTTTTTCTTTTTTGATTGAAAAAGAATTAAATTTTGGCAAGGCAACTTTTATTTAAAAGGCAAGGGCGCATACTCCATGTATGTAACCGCGTTTTAAATGAAAGTTAACGCAGCCAAAATTGTAATTATTTTTCAATCTACTATTCATCATCTAACTTAAGAACAGACAAAAACGCCTCTTGAGGAACCTCCACATTGCCAATCTCACGCATCTTCTTCTTACCACGTTTCTGCTTCTCAAGCAATTTCTTCTTTCTCGTAACATCCCCACCATAGCACTTAGCAAGAACATCTTTCCTCATAGCAGAAATAGTCTCTCTAGCAATAATCTTACCACCAACAGCTGCCTGAATAGGAATTTTAAACAATTTTCTAGGAATTTCCGTTTTCAACTTTTCAACCATTTTTTTGCCTCTCTCATAGCTTCTATCCTTATGTAAAATAAAGCTAAGAGCATCAACTTGCTCATTATTTATATAAATATCCAATTTAACTAAATCAGATTTTCTATACTCCTTAAACTCATAATCAAAAGATGCATACCCCTTAGTCTTAGATTTTAAATTATCAAAGAAATCATAAATAATTTCATTAAGTGGCATCTCGTAAATAAGAGTAACCCTATTTTCATCTAAAAACTGCATATCAATATAAATTCCTCTTCTTTTTTGACAAATGTCCATTACATTTCCAACATATTCTTTTGGTAAAAAGATATTTGCTGTCACAAAAGGCTCTTCTATATATGAAATTTCTTGAGGAGTAGGTAATTCTGTTGGATTATATATTTCTAAAATTTCACCTGTTGTTTTATGTACTTTATATATAACAGAAGGTGCTGTTGTTATAAGACCTAAATCAAATTCCCTATCTAATCTTTCTTCTATTATTTCTAAATGTAATAGTCCCAAAAATCCACATCTAAATCCAAAACCTAGTGCTGCTGATGTTTCTGGTTCATATACTAATGCTGCATCATTTAATTGTAATTTTTCTAATGCAATTTTTAAGTTTTCATAGTCACTTCCATCTACTGGATATAATCCACAATATACCATTGGTGTTACTTTTTTATATCCTGCTAATGCTTTTTCTGCTGGTTCATTTTTTAAAGTTACTGTATCACCTACATGTATATCTGATAAATTTTTTATACTTGCTGCTATATAACCTACTTCTCCTGCTTTTAAGATATTTGTTGGCATGTATGACCCTGGAACAAAATATCCTACTTCAGCTACAGTATAAGTTTTATTTGTTGCCATTAGCAGAATTTCATCTCCAACTTTTACATTTCCATCTATTACTCTAACATAAGCAACTGCACCTTTATAATTATCATAATAAGAGTCAAATATTAAGCACTTTGTTTTTGAGTTTACATCACCATCTGGAGCTGGTAAATCTGTTACTATTTTTTCTAATACTTCTTCTACATTCAATCCCGATTTTGCAGAAATACAAGGTGCATCCATTGCTGGAATGCCTATAATATCTTCTATTTCTTTTTTTACTTCATCTGGTCTTGCATTTGGTAAATCTATTTTATTTATTACAGGTAGTACTTCTAAATTATTGTCTATTGCTAAATATACATTTGCTAATGTCTGCGCTTCTACTCCTTGACTACTATCAACTACCAAAACTGCTCCATCACATGCGGCTAAACTTCTTGAAACTTCATAATTAAAATCTACATGCCCTGGTGTATCTATTAAATTAAATGTATATTCGTTTCCATCTTTTGCTTTATGCTTCATTCTTACCGCTTGTGATTTTATTGTTATTCCTCTTTCTTTTTCTATTTCCATATTATCTAAAACTTGGCTTTCCATTTCTCTTTTTGATAGAACACCTGTAAGTTCTATTAATCTATCTGCCAATGTTGATTTTCCATGATCTATATGTGCTATTATGCTAAAGTTTCTTATATATTTTTGGTAGTCATTTTGCATTTAACTTTTCATTCCTTTCAATGTTTTATAAATTATTGGATAATAGTATGTTTTTTTTATAACTTTTTATATTATTTCTTAAGTTCTACTACTGTAACACCCATTTCTCCTTCTCCAAAAGTTCCCATTCTATATGATTTTACAGCTGGGTCTTTTTTTAGCATTTGGTGTATTCCTGCTCTTAATTTTCCTGTTCCTTTTCCATGTACAATTCTAACTGTTTGAAGATGTGCTAATATGCTATCATCTAAAAACTTTTCAACTACAAATCTGGCTTCTTCTACATTCATTCCTATTACATTTATTTCTGTTTTTGCATTTCTGGTTTTATCTATTTTTGTGTAATTTTGTGAAATATTATTTTGTTTTTTTGGTTCAATGTCTTTTATAATTCTTAAATTTTGAATTTGTACTTTCATTTTTAAACTTCCAATTTGAACTAATACTTGTTCATCTTTAGACACATTTGATATTACTGTTCCTTGTTGTCCTAAATTTTCTACATATACTGTTATTCCTGGTTTTACTTGTTCTTTTTTTGTATCAATATTTTGCGTTTTTGTGTTTAACTCTTGATTTTGTTCTTTTATGTCTTCATTTAATTTATTACGTAAATTGTTTAGTTTTTTATTTGCATCTATATCTGCTTCTTTTTCTATTTCTTTCATTTTTCTTATTATTTCATTTGCTTCTTCTTTTGCCTCTAAAATAATATTGCGAGCTTCTATTTTTGCTTTTTGTATTTTTTCTTGTTCTACTTCTAATAGTTCCGTATGATTTTGTTTTAATTTTTCTTTTAAATTTTTAACTTCTTTTAAGTTTGCTTCTATTTCTTGTTTTTCTACTTCAATTTTTCTTTTATCATTATATAGTTGTTTCATTAGTTCTTCAAAATCTATTTCATCTTGATATAGTCTTCCTTTTGATCTTTCTATTATTTCTTCTCTTAAGCCCAGTTTTTTGCTTATTTCAAAAGCATTACTTTTTCCTGGTATTCCTACTAATAAGTGATATGTAGGTGTTAGAGTTTCTACATCAAATTCTACTGATGCATTTTGGAAGCCTTTTGTTGCCATTGCATATTTTTTTAGCTCTTGATAGTGTGTTGTTGCAATTGCTAATACTCCTTTTTCTTTTAAATATTCTAATATACTTATTGCTAATGCTTGTCCTTCTACTGGATCTGTTCCAGATCCTAATTCATCAACTAATACAAGTGTATTATTATCTGAGTTTTCTACTATATTTACAATGTTTTTCAGATGTGCAGAAAATGTACTAAGTGAAGCTGTTATACTTTGATCATCTCCTATATCGGCAAAAATCTTTTTAAATACTCCTATACTTGAAGTTTCTTTTGCTGGTATATGTAAACCACTACATGCCATACATGTAAGCAATCCCACTGTTTTTAATGTTACTGTTTTTCCTCCTGTATTTGGTCCTGTTATTAATAACATCTGATATTCTTTTCCTAAAGTTAATGATATTGGTACTGCTTTTTCATAATCTATTAAAGGATGTCTTGCTTGTTCTAATATTATTTGTTTATTTTCATTTATTTTTGGTTCATTTCCTTTTATCTCTTTTGAATATCTCGCTTTTGCAAATATAAAATCTAATTTTTTTAAATTGGCTATGTCTTCTTCTATTTCTAATGTATATGGATAAAATAAACTTGAAAGTTCTTTTATTATTTTTTCTATTTCTATGCTTTCTTCTATTTTTAAATTACTTATTTGATTATTCATTTCAAATATTGCAATTGGTTCTATAAATACTGTTGAACCTGAACTTGATACATCATGTATAAATCCTTTTACTTGTGAACGATATTCTTCTTTTACTGGTATTACATATCTTTCATTTCTTATTGTTATTACATTTTCTTGAATAAATTTAGAATAATTTGATGAATGTATCATACTATTTAATTTTTGTCTTATTTCTTGTTCTATATTTTTTAGTTTTTTTCGTATATTTTGTAATTGTTTTGAAGCTTTGTCATCTAATGTATATTCATCTATTACACTATTTTCAACTTTTTCTATAATTCCTTTATTTGTATATAATTTGTTAAAAATTGGTGCTAAATTTTGATATTCTTCTAAGTTCAAAAAGTCTTGATTTATATATTTTTTTAGTATTTCACTTATTTTTAATATTTTTGTTAAATTTATTATTGATTTTAATGATAGTATTCCTTCTGTTTTTATTATTTTTATTTCTTCTTCATTTTCTTCAAATTCTATTGCTGGTGGTGTACTACATCTATAGATTAAATTTACAGCTTCTGTTGTTTCTTCTAATCTTTTTCTTATTTCATGTATTTCTATATAGGGTTTTAGCTCTAATGCCTCTTTTTTTGATGCCTCTAAATGGCAATATGAAGCTAATTTTTCTAATATTTTATTATATTCTAATTTTTCTAAATATTCCATTTTACTTTGCATCCTCCTTAAGACATAATTTTAAAATATTTTTATACTTCTAAATCTATTATTATTTCTTTGCTTTCTTCTAATTTTATTTTTTCATATTTTACTCCACATTCGTCAAATAGTCTTCTTGATGCTATATTGTTTTCTGAGTTTGCATATTTATCTGATAAATATATTATATGTTTTATTCCTGATTGAATTATTATTTTTGCACATTCATTACATGGAAATAGGTCTACATATATTTTTGCATTTTCTAAATCTTTTTTGCTTCCTCTGTAATTTAATATCGCATTCATTTCTGCATGACATACATATGGATATTTTGTTTCTAAATTTTCTCCTTCTCTTGCCCATGGAAATTTGTCGTCATCAAATCCATTTGGTGCTCCATTATATCCTATTGATAATATTCTGTTATCATTACTTACTATACATGCTCCTACTTGTGTTGATGGATCTTTACTTCTTTTTGATGATAATTTTGCTATTGACATAAAATACTCGTCCCAACTTATATAATCTGCTCTTTTTTTATTCATTTTTATTGCTCCTTTTATTCTAAAATAATATACTTCATTCTTAAAATTCATTGACTTTTAATCATTAATAGCGTATAATAAAAATATGAAAAGGAAAACCACAAACGTGGCTTGCCACCTGATATGTAAAAAACACATCTATAGCGTCAAATTTACAGATGTGTTTTTTATTATTGTCTATTTGCTAAAAATTATAATAAATATAATCAAGGCAAATACTATAATAGTTTCAACAATTAAGCTAAATAAAAGTAATTTTATTATTTCCAATAAAATATATTCTATCATAGCACCACCTCCTTGCTCACAACATAAGTTGTGGATATGGTGGCAAACCTCATCTGCTATTCTCCTTTTCATGATAGACAGTATATCATATATATTATTAAAAATCAACACATTTTATAAAAACAAATTTTCGCTTTTAAACTATATACATAATTTCATTATTTGGAAAATATTTTTTCATTTGTTCTCTTAAAAAATTTTCTCCATCTTTTCTAATACCTATTTTATACATATACTTTCCTTTTCCTCTACCTGTCATTAAATCTTTATTGTACAAATTTATTGCATTAGGAAATGCTTCTTCATTGATTTTTGTATGAACAAAACTATATGTCATAAAAATAATTTCAAAAAAAGCATCTTTTTTTACTTTTTCTGTAAGATTTTCTGATAATTGTTTTATTAATTCAGAATATAATTCTTTCCAATTTTCCACCATAATTACTGGTGCTATTAAAATTCCAACTTTATATCCCGCTTCTTTTAATTTATTTATTGCTTCTATCCTTCCTTTTAATCTTGATGTTCCAAATTCAACTTTATTTATAATTTCTTCTGGGTTTACACTCATTCTTACTGTTACTTTACCTTGATGGTCAATATTTAAAATATCATCTACCATATCAAATTTCGTTGGAAAGGTTAAATAGCCTTTTGGTGAATTTTTAAAATTTTCTATTGTCCATGGTAAGTTTCCTGTTATTGTATTTTCTAATATTAAGTCACTATTACTCCCTATTTCAAATGTTAATTCTTTTTCTGCTTTATTTGCTATTTTTATTATTTTATCTAGCATTTGTTCTCTGTTTACAAATAATCTTAAATATGCACATTTGTTATAATTACATACTAAATAACAATACATACATGCTGCTGTACATCCTGATGATGTATATGGAACTAAATAGTCTGATGTTTTATGATTTTCTACAAATTTATGTGTTTTTCTTACTCCTATTATTAAGTTTCTTTTCATATTTATAAATTCTTTGTTTTGTTTTTTTCTCATTTCTTCTATATTATTATGATTTTCTATTTCTATCTTTGGTATTTCTTTATATTTTTCTAATAATTGTTTTCCTAATTCATAGTTTTCTATTTCTTTTTCATAATAAATAGCTTTAGGTTTAAACATATCTTTTTTCCTTTCTTTTAATGTTTTTATTAGTTTAACCTAAAGCTATTTTTTTATTTATTTTTAATCGCATTACTATCATAATACAAATTTTCTGGTGCAATATCTTCTCCATCTTCCCATTCTATTGTTATTCCTGTTTTTGAAATTTTTACATTTTTAAAATATTCATAGTCTTTCAATTTCTGATAATATTTTTTATCCAACATTTCTTTCATGTCTAATATTTTTTCTTCTCCATTTTTAAACTTTATATATATTTTGTATTTTTCTATTGCTCTTACTTCTATTGGATTTGGTACTATATACATAGATATTCCCCCTTATCTATTTTAATGGTTCTATTTTTAATATAATAAAATTTTCTTATCTTGTCAATAATTTTTTTCTTACAAAATTCGACAAAAGGGACTCTTCAGTCCCTTTATCATTTTCTCACATAAGTTATATATTCATAGTTAAATTCTTTAACATCATCTAGTCCTTTTTCTCTTGAAACTTCTTTCCAAATATCCTCATTTATTTTTGGAAAAATAGTATCACCTTCAAAATCTTTGTCTAGTTGAGTAACATACATTTTTTTGCAATATGGCATAAGCAAATTATATATAATTGCACCACCTATAACAAAATGCTCTTCCTCATCATCCATATATTGTTGTAATTCTAGTAATGAATGTACTACTTTTACACTTTCTGAATCTATTATAAAATCTGGATTTCTACTTAATATTATGTGCATTCTATCTGGTAAAATTCCACCTAATGATTCAAATGTTTTTCTTCCCATTATTATTGTATGTCCTGTTGTTCTTTCTTTGAATCTTCTTAAATCATCTGGTATGTGCCATAATAAATGATTATCCTTTCCTATTGTATTATTTTTTGCTTTTGCTACTATTAAACTTAACATTTCTTTTGCTCCTTTTATTATTATTTTATTCATCTGCATTATAGCATAAATATTTATTTTTTTCTATAAAATTTTTATTTTTTGTATATATAAATAATTATATACGAATATTTGAAAACAGTTTGTTTTGCAATAATTCTATCTGTAAAAATGTTATTTACACAAATTATACACTTGTTTATATCCCATTTTTTGTAATCTTTTTTGTGCATTTTTACTTCTTACTCCACTATCACAATATACAATTATTAAAGAATTTATATTTGGCACTTTGTTTCTTATTTCTCTTTGTATATTATATTCTGGAATGCATATAGCTCCTGGAATATGCCCTTCTGCAAATTCCTGTGGACTACGTACATCAATTACTATTGTGCCTTGCTTTATAAGTGTCTCCATTTGCTTCATATTTATATCACTTGGATCCATACATCTTTTTAATCTATTTTTTAACTTATCCATAAACCTGTTCATTTTTTACCTCCAAAGTTCATTTGTAATATTTGTCACTTCTTTTTATATATTATGCTCATGAACGGTTTTATGTTTCTCCAAACGCTAATAGTATTATTCTAATTAAAAAACGCAACCTTAAAAAATAAGTATTAAAACTATAACATTTTATTTTACTCTTCTTAAAATCCAATCTTTTTCACATTTTATTGGAATGTGTAATAAAATTTGTTGACCTTTTACTCCAGGGCTTACATGATCTACTTCTTCATTAGTTTCTGCATCCCACAATTTTTCTATTTTAAATTTTATTGGTTCAAATTTATAAGGAATTAGTAATTCCATTTCATCTCCAACCTGCATTCTATTTCTAATTTCAACAACTGTTTTGTTTTCTTCATATTTTATTATTTTTCCACCAAATTCATATAGTTCATTATATTGTCTTCCACCATATTCTTGAATGTCTTTATTATTTCTATCATTAAAATAAAATGTTGTTAGTCCTCTTGTTTTTACTTTTTCTAATTCTTTTAAATACTTGTTTCCATTATAATTTTCTGGATCTTTTATATAATCATCTATTGCAGTTCTATATGCTGATACTACACTTGCTATATAATATTCTGTTTTTAATCTTCCTTCTATTTTCAAGCTTTCTATGCCCATATCTACAATTTCAGGTATTTCATTTATTAAGCATAGGTCTTTTGAAGAAAAAATGCTTGTTCCATATTCATTTGTTTCTATAGGCATATATTCTCCAGGAGTATTTTTTTCTTCTGCATATAAATTATATGACCATCTACAGCTTTGGCTACATGAACCCAAGTTGGCACTTCTACCTGATAAGAAATCACTTAAAAAACATCTTCCTGAATATGCAAAACATATCGCTCCATGTATAAACATTTCTACTTCCATATCTTTTGGTTTATTTTCCATTATATATTTTATTTGTTCTTTATTTAATTCTCTTGCTAAAATTACTCTTTTAGCGCCATTCTTATACCAGAAATTTGCAGAGTGTAAACTTACTATGTTTGCTTGTGTACTTATATGTATTTCTACATTTGGAGCATATTTTTTCATTATTTCTACTACTCCTCCATCTGCTACTATTACTGCATCTGGTTTTATTTTTTCTAGTGTTTTTGCCATTTCTATTATTTCTTCATATTTATCATCCCATGCAAATATATTTATTGTTACATATACTCTTTTTCCTATACTATGTGCATAATTTATTGTTTGGATTAAATCATCATTTTCCATGTCTGCTCTTGTCCTTAAAGATAATGATGATGTTCCACAATATACAGCATCTGCTCCATATAAAAATGCTATTTTTGCTTTTTCAAATGAACCTGCTGGTGCTAATAATTCTGGTTTTTTCATTTTAATACCACATTCCTTTCTTCGAACATTATCATATTTAATATATATACTTCAATTTTATATGTGCCTAGTATAACACATATATCATAAAAAAACAATATTACATCTAATAGAAGTGATATTTTATGTTACCAAAATCATTGCTCTTTTAGGAATTTTATGGTATAATAATTAGATAGGAGTGTGATGTTTATGCCTGATAAATATGAACTATTTAGAAGCTCTTTATCTGTTCCCTTATTTGAAAATATAAATCAATCATTATTCCAATTATTGCAAACGCCAAAATATCAGGAATATACTGATATGATTTTTTCAACTTTAGGACAAGAATTAGAAAATTATTTTAAAAAAGATATGATTTTTAAATATAGATATAAATCTCAAAAAAGTTTTACAAATAATATTTCCAAAGATTCTATAGTAAGTACAAATGATAACACATCTTATTTTACTTCTCGTTTTAATCCTTATGTACATTATGATATAATTGGAATGAGATTAGTTGTAAAAAATATATCTAATGATTTTAAAGTTTCAAACAACTTTATAAATTCTTGTAAAGAAAAAGCTGATAAATACCAAAAAAAATTATTTGATTTACAAAAACAATATTTTCACAAAGATTCAGACACTATTGAAAATGAGCAAGATAAACTTTTAAAAAAAGAGATTTTGCATATTCAAAGATATTTAATATATTTAGATGATTGTTGTAATTTTAATACTCTTTTAAAGAAGCGTAATAAATTATTATGTAATTATACTCATATACAAGAAAAAATGAAAACTTTTTCAAATCAGAGTTCATTTGAATATAAGCAATTAAAACTAGAATTTGAAACTACTGATTTTGCTTTAAAAAATTTGAATAGTCTTTTAAATACTATTGCAGGTGAATATGCAATTGAAGAAATATTTGAAAAATCTGAAAAACTAAAAAAATTAGGGGTACATCTAAATTCAAAAAGGCAAAAGTTCTTTTCTGAAGATCAAGGCTATACTTCAATGCACTTTTCTATAGAAAGTTCTGTTTTGCCAAATTGGATAAGTGAATTACAGGACCGCTCTTCTTCTATTGAATATTTATCAATTCATGGACATGATGCTTTACCTGGTAAGAAAAGAAAATTGCTTAATCTTCCAAGTAATTTGAATAAAGCAATTTCTAAAAAATATGTTAAAAGTTTAAATAATATTTCGCCTAACTACACTATATACCGTTTTAATGGTTATATAGAAAGATATAATATGAAAAAAAATGTTCACCACTATTATAGTAACTTATTAGTGAAAGAACCTATTTATACTAAAAAATTAGATTCAATATTAGATAATAAAAAAACAACACCTTTTTTACCTAATTCTGATATTGATATTGACAGATAATATAAAACCAAAGGAGGTTGATTTTATGAGTGAAAATGATAAACACAGTTTTTTAAATTCACTAAAAGTCACGCAAGAAGCTGGTCTTCCCAAAACTGATCTTCAGAAGGAACAAGAAGAAATGCATAATGTTCTTCTTTCTTATTTAGATACTTATGAAGATAAAAATTCTATAAAAGCAAAAAAATATTTATGTTATCTTACTGCAGCTATTTATTTAACTTATAGAAAAATGTATCCAAACTTGGTAACTAGGATTCCTTTCCGTACAAAAGCTGATCTGAGTTATATGAAAAATATTCAAAAAGAGTTTATAAAAAGTATTGTAGAATATTTGAATAATTGTTCTGAATATGGAAAAACATTTACTTTAGAAAATTTTGAACAATATTTTCCAACTGACTCTACAACAAAGGATATCCAAGCAGCAACTATACTTTTAGACCATTTTAGAGAACCAATTTTGCTTAGCTATGAAGAAGGTCAATATGATGCAAAACAAGATTTACCAAATAAAGATGATGTTGATTTTTCAGAGTCTATAGATAGTTTAATTGCAAAAGATATGAAATACACTAATTTTATAATGGAAACAAAACCTAAAATTAATGAATTTATTTCTGAAAAAACTTTTTTAAATTTAAAAAAGCAAATATTGCAAAATATTATAGACTTAAATTATCATGGTTTTGATGAAGAAAGATTTCCTTCTTATCAAGAAGAATTAGCCTTAATAGAAGAACGTATAAATAATGGTTTATTACAACATAATTTTGCTTCATCTATAACAGACCTTCAGAGATGTGAACTAAAAACTTTACTTTCAAACTTGCAACACTTATTAGAAGATAAATTGCAATTTAATATTTTAAATAATACAATAGGAACTGTTTTAAATCAGAAAATAATAAAAGATATTTTAAAAGTAACTTATGACTATTCTAAAACTGCTAAAAAGTCTAATGGTTTTGCTGCTATTTATTATACTTTACATACACCTTATGGAGATATAGAAACTTTTCTACAATCAAAAGAAAGATTTTATCAATCTAAAAAAGGCTCTGCCTTTCATAGTGGTATGTCTGGAAAATCTTTAGATGCTAGAGAATTTTTTGAATATGTTGATCCAGAAAATGAGTCACAAGATCTAAATGAATTTTTAGATTCAATTGATTTGCCTATTTCTGTTTTAGAAGATGACTCTAATCCAAAGTTACAGCAAGATCTTAAAGAAAAACTAGCAAGAATACGTATTAAAAATTTTATTGATGTTCCTATGTCTGTACCTTCAAATGTTATAGATGACTACAACATTTCGAAATTTGATGAAGATAGCCTTAGAAAAAAGGCTATTGCAGAACAAAAAATTAAAGAAATGCCAAAAGTAAGATTAAAAACTGATGATTATTTATATTCGTTAGCAATTTCTCGTTCTGCTTGTTTAAATACTTGTAGTTCAGGTCATGGGCTTTCTCCAAATGCTGCTATTCACCATCAAGATATTGATGATGAATTTGCTGAAGTTTTAAGACGTAGAGATTCTATTACTTGTCTTGGAGATATTTTGTTAAAAAGATTACGTATAGTTTTAAAAACTTCTAAAATTAGTGACCCTACAAATATTAATAAAAATATTTCTATTGCTAATCTACCTAAGCAAATTACTTTAGAGGAAATTTATGATTATGGTAAAGAATTAGAGCAACTTTTCCCTGAATCTTCAGAAACTGATGACTTAGAACTTTAAGAAGGAGGTAATTATATGAATTATACTTATAAATCTTTTTCAAGTGATGATACTTTAAACTTTGCTAAAAACTTAGCTTCTAAATTACAAAAAAAAGATGTTATTGTTCTTACTGGTGAGCTTGGTAGTGGTAAAACTAAGTTTGTAGAAGGTATACTTTCCTATTTTAATTTAGAAGATGAAATTTCTAGCCCAACTTTTACTATTGTTAATGAATATAAAACTACTAAATTCCCTATTTTTCACTTTGATGTTTATCGTTTATCTGATGTGTCTGAGTTTTATGAAATCGGTGGAGAAGAATATTTTGAGAATGGAATTTGTTTAATTGAGTGGGGAGAACTAATCTCTGATGCTCTCCCTTCTGATTTCATGCATATTACTTTTGAAAAAGACTCTAAAAATGAAGATTTACGTATTTTAAATATTCAAACTTATGGTAATAAGTTTAATTCTTATTTTGATGAACATTAGGTATAATCCTATGTTCATCTTTTATTACATCTCTATAACTATTTAATGAACAGCACAAACTATATAAGTCTATTTTATTAATTTCATATAAATATCTTTTTGCTTTAAATTTTCTTCTTACATTCCTATATCTTACATACTTTCCTTTAGGATTTCTTCCTAAAAAAGTATAATTATTTGTGTTTTTATATATTCTACTTTTTGAGTTTAATTTTAGTTTTTCTTTTTCCAAAAATTTTTCTATTTCTTTGAAACAATATTGTAAATATTTCTTAGATTTATGAAATAATAACATATCGTCTTGATAACGTACATAATACTTAATTTTTAGTTCTTCTTTTATAAATTTATCTAAATCATTCAAATAAAATATTGCTAGCACTTGATTTGCCATAGATCCTATATATAATCCTTTATCATTACTGTCTATTATGTCAAATACTATTTTTAATGCCTCTCTATCTTTTATTCTTTTTTCTAATTTTTCTTTTAGTATGTCATGATTTATGCTTGCAAAAAATTTTGATACATCACATTTTAAAATATAATATTTATTATACTTTATATTACATTTTTTTATAAATTCTTTTTCATATCTTATTCCTGCACTTGTTCCTTTATATATTCTGCTTGCTACATTTGTTTCTATTAAACATGGTAATATTGCTGGATATAAAATATATCTTGCAACCAAATGGTTTATTACTTTGTCTTGTATTCCTTGACTTACTATTTGTCTTTCTTTTGGTTCATATACTACAAATCTGTTATATGGTCCTACTTTATATTCTCTGTTTTTTAAAATTTCATATATTCTTGATATATAAATTGCTTTATATTGTTTCATATTAAAAACTTTTCTTTCATTTCTTGTGTTTTTGCATACCTCTTTATATGCCTTTTCTATATTATCCATGTCATATATATTTTCATATAAATTTCCTATTCTTTTCATACATACCTTCCATTTCTTTAAATTTAAAATAGAACAAAAGCGGGATATTAATAAAATTATAAAAAAGAGTACTGGGGTTAGCAATACTCTAAAAACAGTACTAGACACAAGCTCCCTTTCAATTTCTTTACTAACAAACTTGGTCATCTATTTTTGTTTTATAACTAGGTGTAATACATAAAATCTTTTATATGTAATAATATTATTATATTTATTCTATTTATGTAATTTAGTATATAGTGTTATGTATACCTAATTAAGGGAATTGGTTTGTTTCTCTGAAGATTCTCATAATTCACCTTAGTGAATATATCCACATTTTTTCAAAGAATCTAGCGGACAGACGCCGTTCGTGTTGCTATAGTTGTTGTTGTTCAAGTTAGCGTTGTTACCGTTCACATTGCACACATTGTTAGAGTTGTTAGCTGACGGAGAAGCGAGCCACATTCAACCAAGCCCCAATCTATATAAATGTTATTATGGTAAGCTAAATTTAAGTTTCAAAACATTCCAATAAATATAAAATTATATTGTCAGGTTTTATTTTTTACAATAGTATTTAACCAACCTGTTGTGAATTTTGTTATATCATCTATTCTATTAGCTAATTTTAGGTATTTTTTTGAAGTTATTATTTCTCTGTCAAAAGATAGATTTAGTAAAAAATCAATTACTTTTACTTTTGCTAATATCTTTTGTAACAAATCTACCTTTTTGTCTATATTTTCTGTTGAGTTTGCTTCATATATTAATTCTAAAATATCATAACTATTTGACCTTATTCTGTTTTTCAATTCATTTTCTTTTTTTGGAAAATTAATTAATTCTTTATCTACTGCAATTATTAGTTGCCTTATAAATTCTATTACTTTAAATTTTTCTGTTCTCATTTAATATTTCTTCCATTTTACTTGATATACTTCTAAAATTTTCTTTTCCAATATAAGTTTCAAGGTCGTTTTTTATTTTTTCTACTTTTCTTTTTTGTTTTACTGTTGTATATGCTTTTTTTGCTTGTTCTTCGTATTCATTCAGATTTCTATTATCACTTTTTTCATCTATTCTGTAATTATTTCTTGGGTCTATTATCATATAATTTATTTTTTTGCTTTCTAATGTAGTTATAACTTTTCCGTAATACTTTTCTTGAAAAACCGCATTTTTGTATTCCATTTACTGTATTTTGTGAATAGTCAAAATTTCCTGCAATTATGTAACTATCTTTTCCATAAGTATCATAAAACATTCCTACTTTAAATAATAAAAGATAATCTGGATGAACTAGTTTTATTTGCTCTGCCATTTGCATAACACCCATCTGATTTCCTCCTTATTAAAAAATCGTCAGGTGCCATCAGACGCGGGGGCCTGATTGCACCACATATAATCTCAATGTTTTACAATATCTATTTTTGCACTTTTTTTATTGTTCT
>ERZ1673697.307-NODE-307-length-78722-cov-9.114266_pt1 | contig 78722 bp, 61 predicted proteins | sample MGYA00580227_ERZ1673697 | MGnify/ENA primary metagenome ERZ1673697 (study PRJEB41218, sample SAMN15661759) | gut metagenome | host: Homo sapiens | place: Canada: London | collected 2015-08-20/2019-03-30 | study: EMG produced TPA metagenomics assembly of... | reverse complement strand
ATTGAGCAGAAAGAGCAGATGATTCGCTCCATGGTTAAGATGCTCTGTAACAATGGAGCATCAATTAATGAGATATCCGAACAATTAGGAATACCTATGGAACAAATCAAACAATATATCGATTCATGATACGATTGTAATGTTCCCGAAAAAAATACAGATATGATGGATTGACTTTCGAGGTTGTGTCCAAACGCTAATCATGCTGCTATTTTGCCGGTAGGGGCGGGGATAGATCTTTTGAATGTCTTGTTCTTTCATACAACCTCTTTTTTATAGCTACAAAGCTAAACAAATAAATCTTCCAATCTCTTTTTGGGATCCAAAAGCAATCTTCCAACCTCTTTTTCACATCCATATTTTCACTGTTTCATATTTCCATGAATACACCTTCTCCCGGATACCGGATAAACAGACACCCGCTTCCGCCATAAGGAATGGAAATAAAACAGGTCTTAAACCACCCTAGGCTGAAGAGAAAGAATCGCATAAAAAAATGCATCTATCCCCTTGAATATCATTTATTTTTTTTCTATCTTTGGGCAAAACCAACTTTTAAATCAATACTGCGTATGGAAACGTATCTATTCTGGATTGTGCCCATTGCCTCCCTCTTGGCATTGGCACTCGCATGGTATTTCTACAAACAAATGATGCTCGAAAGCGAAGGAACCCCTACAATGGAAAAAATCGCTCTCTATGTGCGCCAAGGCGCCATGTCCTATCTGAAACAACAATATAAGGTAGTAGGATGGGTATTCTTGGGGCTGGTTCTCCTGTTCTCTATCATGGCATACGGATTTAACCTGCAAAACCCGTGGGTGCCTGTCGCCTTTCTTACCGGCGGCTTCTTCTCCGGACTGTCCGGCTTTCTAGGAATGAAAACGGCTACATACGCTTCAGCCCGTACCGCCAATGCCGCCCGGAACTCCTTAAACAAAGGGCTGCGTGTAGCCTTCCGCAGCGGAGCTGTTATGGGCCTGGTCGTTGTCGGCTTGGGACTGCTCGATATTTCTTTCTGGTACATCTTATTGGATTATTGCATTCCGGCAGACGCCATGAACCCTTCCGCCAAATTATGTGTCATCACAACCACCATGCTTACCTTTGGCATGGGAGCCAGCACGCAAGCGCTTTTCGCCCGTGTGGGAGGTGGAATCTATACCAAAGCAGCCGATGTAGGCGCTGACCTGGTAGGTAAAGTGGAAGCCGGCATTCCGGAGGATGACCCCCGCAACCCCGCCACCATTGCCGACAATGTGGGTGACAATGTAGGTGACGTAGCCGGAATGGGCGCCGACCTCTACGAGTCCTATTGCGGCTCTATCCTGGCTACCGCCGCTTTAGGTGCCGCAGCCTTTATCGGTTCGGATGATACCGTGATGCAGTTTAAAGCGGTCATCGCACCGATGCTGATTGCGGCAGTGGGTATCGTTCTCTCTATCATCGGCATTTTTGCCGTCCGCACCAAAGAAGATGCGGGAATGAAGGAATTACTCGGATCACTGGCCACAGGAACCAATTTAAGCTCGGTACTGATTGTTGTCGCCACCTTCCTTATCCTTTGGATGTTAGGTCTGGAAAATTGGGTAAACATATCCTTTGCTGTGGTAGTGGGATTAATAGTAGGCATCGTTATCGGCCGTTCCACCGAATATTATACTTCCCAGTCGTATAAACCCACCCAACGGTTGGCCGAAAGTGGAAAGACCGGTCCGGCCACCGTGATCATTTCCGGTATCGGACTGGGTATGATTTCCACCACCATCCCTGTACTGGCTGTAGTGGCAGGCATCATTTTATCCTACTGGCTGGCATCCGGTTTCGATTTTGCCAATATCTCGATGGGACTTTATGGCATCGGAATTGCTGCCGTAGGTATGCTTTCCACTCTCGGCATCACTTTAGCTACCGATGCTTACGGACCGATTGCCGATAATGCCGGCGGTAACGCCGAGATGAGCGGACTGGGCAAAGAAGTGCGCAAACGTACCGATGCCCTCGACTCGTTGGGTAACACGACTGCCGCTACCGGCAAAGGTTTTGCCATCGGTTCCGCCGCATTGACCGGATTGGCTTTATTGGCATCCTACGTGGAAGAAATCCGTATCGGACTGACCCGATTGGGGCAAACCCTCCTGGAATTGCCCAACGGTATCACTGTAGATGTGCATAACGCCAGTTTCACCGACTACATGCTTTATTACGATGTAACCCTGATGAACCCCAAAGTATTGAGCGGTATGTTCTTGGGCAGTATGATGGCATTCCTGTTCTGCGGTCTGACCATGAATGCCGTAGGACGTGCGGCCGCCCACATGGTAGAAGAGGTGCGCCGCCAGTTCCGTGAGATAAAAGGGATTCTGACAGGAGAGGCCGAGCCCGACTATGCCCGTTGCGTACAAATATCCACCAAAGGAGCGCAGCGTGAAATGGTATTCCCCTCCCTACTGGCTATCATCGCCCCTATCGCTACCGGATTGATTTTCGGCGTACCCGGTGTTATCGGTCTGCTGATAGGTGGTCTGTCCTCGGGCTTCGTTCTCGCCATTTTTATGGCCAATGCGGGAGGCGCATGGGATAATGCGAAAAAATTTATAGAAGAAGGTAATTTCGGAGGTAAAGGAAGCGAAGTACACAAAGCAACGGTTACCGGTGACACTGTAGGTGATCCGTTCAAAGATACATCCGGACCCAGTTTGAACATTCTGATTAAACTGATGAGTATGGTCGCCATTGTAATGGCCGGACTGACAGTTGCTTGGAGTTTGTTCTGATAGAAAAACGGAAAGCCGCTTCGGAGGAGGCGGCTTTCTAATTTAAAAAAAAGATTTTCACACATACGTAAGCATCGGACTACACGTAGGGTTGTGCCTGAACATTGGCCATGTTGCTATTTTGCCAGTAGGGGCGAGGTTCGCTCGCCCGAAATTACAGACTGTTCTTGGTCAAGACATTACAATTGAATTTATTCAATATCTCCACACATCTCTCCACATTCGAAGGACGGATCACCACATGGGCCGTATCACCTTGTGCGAAAGCATACATATATTCGATGAAAATATGCTCGGCGGCCAAGTAATCCAATACTTCGGACAATGAACCTGCCACATTCGGACAACTGATACAAACCACATCAGTCAGCATCACGGCAAAGTCCTCGGCACGAAGTACCTCCACCGCCTTCTCCACATCCGAAACAATTAAACGAAGGATGCCGAAATCAGTAGATTCCGCCATGCTGAACGCATGCATGTTGATGTCATGCTTCGCCAATGTCTTGGTCACATCATTGATTCTTCCGGTCTTGTTTTCCAGAAAAACAGATAATTGCTTGATTGTCATATCGCGTACTCTTTTATTTTAAAATCCGATTGTCTATCACACGTTTGCTCTTGCCTTCACTACGGGCAATGCTATTGGGCTCCATCAGCTTCACTTCGGCACTGATGGAAAGGACACTTTTCAGTTTGTCGCTCAACGCCTTCTTCATGGCCAGCATACTTCCCATATCATCCGAGAAGAAGTCTTTGCGCACTTCCACTTGTACCTGCAAAGAGTCGAGATTATTCTTTCTGTCCACCACCAGCATGTACTGAGGCTCAAACTGCGGCATATCCAGAATCACACTCTCCACCTGGGACGGGAAGACGTTGATACCACGGATAATAAGCATATCGTCACTACGGCCTACAATGCCCGACATGCGGATATTGGTTCTTCCACACGGACATTCACCCTCCATCAGGGAAGTCAAGTCCTTCGTACGGTAACGCAGCAACGGCATCCCTTCCTTGGTCAAGGTAGTAAACACCAGTTCTCCCACTTCTCCATCCGGAAGACGTTCCAACGTTTCAGGATTAATGATTTCAGGATAAAAATGATCCTCGTTAATATGTGACCCATGTTGTTCCTGACATTCGTAGGAAACACCGGGTCCCATAATCTCACTCAGACCATAAATATTATACCCTTTCAATCCCAGCCGCTCTTCTATCTCCTTACGCATACTCTCCGTCCACGGCTCGGCTCCGAAAGCTCCGATACGGAGGTTGATGTCATTCTTGGTCAGTCCCATACGTTCCACCACTTCCGCCAGATAAAGGGCGTAGGAAGGAGTACAGGCAATGCCCGTTATACCCAAGTCACGTATCAGACGGACATGTTTTTCCGTATTTCCAGTAGAAGCCGGGATAACCGTCGCCCCCAGGTTCTCCACCCCATAATGCGCACCCAGTCCGCCGGTAAACAGTCCATAACCATAACTGACGGAAAAGGTATCATTACGGGTAACCCCGTAGGCCGAAAGACAACGCGACATCACTTCGGACCACACGGACAAGTCACGGCGCGTATACCCCACAATGGTAGGATTTCCCGTTGTGCCCGAAGAAGCGTGCACACGCACAATTTCCGAGGCAGGAGCAGCCTGAAGGCCGTATGGATAATTATCACGCAAATCCTGCTTGGTAGTAAAAGGAAGTTTTATGATATCTTCGATAGTCTGGATGTCATCCGGAGACAAATCCATCTCCTGCATTTTGTTACGATAAAAAGGGACATTGTGATAAACCAGGTTCACCAGCTTGTTCAGGCGTTTCCCCTGCAGAGCGCTCATCTCGTCCCGACTCATGCACTCTTTATTTTTATTCCAAATCATAGCATTAATAATTAATGGTTAGTGATTAGGGTGATCTTCATGAAAAGCCCTCATGCGTTCCTCCATCACCGGATAAAGTTCATCGCGCATCCGTGATGTACAGGCCCGGACGCCTTCCTGCTCACTACCGGTGGTAGAGAGCGAGATGCTGCTCACCCCATAATACAATAATTCACGGAGCAATTCCCCCCCTGTCATATTTCCGTAACCAATGGTAAAGAAGAAACCATCTCCCACCACCTGGGTCGCATCATAATCATATACGATATGGAAACCATGGTCGGTAAATATCTTCTTCATGCGTTCCGCACGACGGGCATACTCGCGGGTATCTTCTACAAAATTGATTTTACCTTCGGTGGACAGACGAAGCATTTCAGCGTATGCATACTGAGTAGAAGCCGTACATCCCGAAGTAATCATATAAAGAATGGAAGCAATCAATGTAGGGCCGAACACCCCTGCATCTTTATACCGTTCCGCCAATGCCGGAAACTGGCGGTCGAACAGTTTATCACTGATACACGTCAACGCCATGCGCTGTCCGGCATAGCTGAATATCTTGGAAGAAGAAAGCATCAGGATATAATTATCCGTATATCTTGCCACGGTGGGCGGATAGGGCGGTTCGAAAGGATGTCCCATATCCCGACGGAAATCCATGCAGAAATAAGCCAGATCTTCCATCACAATCACCTCATACCGGGTTGCCAGTTCACCGATTATCTGCAACTCCTCCTCTTCCAGGCAGATCCATGCCGGATTATTCGGATTAGAATAGATGATCGCTGCTATATCGCCTTTGCTCAGGAAACTTTCCAATTTCTCGCGCAAGGCCTGTCCCCGATAATGATAGATATCAAACTCTTCCCACTCCACGCCGATGATGCGAAGCTGGGATTTCTGAATAGGAAATCCGGGATCAATGAACAATACCTTGTCTTTCCCCGGAATACGCTGCGTACAGGCTATGAACGAACCGAATGAACCCGCCACCGATCCGGTGGTAGGCACACAGGCGCGCGGAGAGATATCCAGATCCAAGAAAGCCTTTACAAAACGGGAAGCCTCCTTTTTCAGCTCGGGCACTCCCGCGGCAGCCGGATATTGCGATCCTACGCCCCTGTCCAAAGCCGCTTTCTCCGCTTCAATCCCTCTCTGATTGGCGGCAAGACCGGGAGATCCCTGATCCATACGGATAAAAGGAATCCCCGTTTCCTTTTCCAGATACTGGGCTACCAGCAGCACATCACCGATAGTAGCCTGTGCAAGATTGGCGATGTGCAGTTCCTTCACCGCCTTCTCCACTAATTCTTCACTAAATATCTTCATGGCATTACCAGTTCTTTACCGCATTCAAGCCTATATCAAAAGCCTTCTGATTCATTTCAACAATCTTCTCACCTTTTGCGGCAAACACACGTCCTATGCTTTCACGCAACTGTTCCGGCGATACGATTTCAATATACTTCGCAGCCATGCCCAGCAAAATCACATTCGCGCATTTAGGCATACTGTTTTCTTTTGCCATATCCTCTATTTCCAGTTTCACCACATGCGGAAGGCTTTCCAAAGCTCTCATAAGATCCACGTCCTCAGGATAGTCGGGAATGTTCTTGAATGGATTAGCGGAAGTAATCACCCAACCTTCCTCCTGCAAGTAAGGCAGATAACGCAACGCCTCCATCGGTTCCATGGAAATAATCAGATCCGCCTCACCCTGAGCGATCAGATCCGAATAAATCGTTTCGTCGGACAAACGCAGATTGGACTGTACATCTCCTCCGCGCTGGCTCATGCCGTGTACCTCGGCCTGCTTCAAATTGATGCCTTCTGCCGTAGCAGCTTCTCCTATAATAGTAGCGATAGTCAGGATACCCTGTCCTCCTACGCCCGAAAGTATGATATCTTTTCTCATGCCTTATCTGCTTTTTTCTGTCTTAGTTTACGATTCAATGTCTGGATACATTCTCTGCGCGGAATAATGACAGACACCCCTTTATATTCTATTTCCTCACGAATGATACGGGTAATCTCTTCCATATTCTTCGGCAACGGGACCACCACACGCACATGTTCGGGTTCCACTCCTAATCCCAGGCAGATCGCCTCGAACTTGTTCGTACCGGCAGAATCCTGTCCGCCGGTCATGGCTGTAGTCAGGTTATCCGAAATCACCACCGTGATATTGGCATGGTCATTGACCGCATCCAGCAGACCAGTCATACCGGAATGAGTGAAGGTAGAGTCACCGATAACAGCAATGGCCGGAAAGACCCCTGCATCGGAAGCACCTTTGGCCATGGTTATGGAAGCACCCATATCCACACAACTGTCGATCGCGCGGAACGGGGGCAACGCACCTAATGTATAGCAACCGATATCACCGAAAATACGTGCATCCGGATATTCCGCAGCCACCTTGTTCAAGGCATCATACATATCCCGATGGCCACATCCCTGGCACAATGCAGGCGGACGCGGCATCACCACCTGAGGTTTGCCAAACGGACGTTTAACTCCCCATCCGATCGCCTCGCCCACATTGTCCGGAGTCAGTTCACCGGTGCGTGGCAAAGTTCCCGTCAGTCGTCCTTTTATCTCATAATCCGAGGAGAGGATCGCTTTTACCTGTTCTTCCACAAACGGCTGGCCATCTTCCACTACCAGGACATGTCCGCAACATTCCGCCATCGTCCTGATCTCTTCAGCCGGCAACGGATATTGCGAGATTTTCAAGACCGGAATATGACAACCGTCCGTATCCGCCTCTTTCACATAATTATAACCGATACCGCAGGCTATCACTCCGAATTCATAATCATATTCGGGATTCAACCCTTCCACATAGTTATAAGGAGACTTGGAGGAAGATTCTTCCAGTTCCTCCTGCTTTTCCACCAGATCCAGGTATTGTTTACGCGCATTCCCCGGCAGCAACACCCAGTGGGCACGTTCATGATCAGGCTTCAACTGATTTTCCTCACGGATATCGGCCACTTCCACACCGGCACGCGAATGTGCCAGACGGGTAACCACACGCATCAACACCGGCAACTTCATCTTTTCCGAGAGTGTATATGCGTACCCCATCATATCGTATGCTTCTTGTTGGGAAGATGGTTCCAAGATGGGAAGCATCGCAAATTTTCCATAGAAGCGTGAATCCTGCTCGTTCTGAGACGAGTGCATGGAAGGGTCATCGGCTGCCAGCACCACCAAGCCACCGTTCACACCGGTTATGGCAGAATTGACAAACGCATCGGCAGCCACGTTCATGCCTACATGTTTCATACATACCAAAGCACGTTTTCCTGCGTATGACATGCCCAGCGCAGCCTCCATGGCCGTTTTTTCATTCGTGCACCAAGTGCTGTGCAGTTTTCGTTCCTTTGCCAGAGGGTTCTTCTGGATAAACTCTGTGATTTCAGTGGACGGTGTGCCCGGATAGGCATATACACCCGATATGCCGGCATGTATTGCTCCGAGGGCAATCGCCTCATCGCCCAATAATAATTTCTTTTCAGCCATTATCTATTCTTTTATGATTGTTTTTATATAAATGTAAAAGGGTCGGCATCATCCAATACCGGGAATTTCTTCCTGAAAGCCTGCAATGCCTCCATATCTATCTCAGCCGACACCGCACTTTCCCTGCTCCACGGACATTCGGCTATCGTTTTTCCGTAGGGGTCGATGATGGCGCTGCCACCCGAGTACTCACAGGCAGGATCAATTCCCATGCGATTCACTCCGGCCACATAACACTGGTTCTCAATAGCCCGCGCACGAAGCAGCGCGCTCCAAGCATCCACACGGGGAGTGGGCCAGCTTGCCACATAAAGTATCATGTCGTAATCCCCCAGGTTGCGTGACCAAACAGGGAAACGGAGGTCATAGCATACCTCCAAAAGAATACGTACCCCACGGAAGTTCACCACCACACGCTCTGTGCCGGCGGTGAAACGCTTGTGCTCGCCCCCGAAGGTGAACAAATGTTTCTTGTCATAATGCTGCACGGCTCCATCCGGATGGACAAAGTAAAAACGATTATAATAGTTTCCATTCTCACATACCGCCACACTGCCTGCAACAGCACAATTCCGCTCAGCCGCCTTGCGCTTCATCCAGTGCAGGGTCTCACTGTCGGCACTCTCCGCAATTCCCTCGGGTTGCGTACAAAAACCGGTGGAAAACATTTCGGGCAAGACAAACAGATCAGCATCCGGCAGACAGCTGATCGCTTCGTCCGCCCTTGCCACATTGGCCTGTGGATTGGCCCATTCTATATTTCTCTGTAGAATTGTTATTTTCATTGTTTTTCATATTATAAGACCCACAAAGGTAACAAATATAATAAGATAGCAAGCATTTTATTACTAACTATTTCCTTTTACTCCCCTTTTTATTACATGTTTTTATAAATATCCCCTATTTATTCCTCATAAAAAAAGCAGCCCAGCAAGGACAAGCCTTGCTGAGCTGTAGTAAATGCCTTCTTTTTGTCTCAAACAGTAACGGTTATTATAAGCCCCATCCATTGTATTCACAGTTTTATCGTTTTCACCTTACCCGGGATAACCGTCAGCCGTACCCTTCCATCCCCCTCTATCTCCACTTTCTGGTACCGGGCCTCCACCACCACCTTACCATCCAGTGCCATCAGCCCCCATTGACAGGCATTCTCCTCGAATACACAATAACCGCCGACGGGAGGACGGATGTTCCGATAACAGGGAGGAACCACGATACGCTCACCCGACTTCAACCCCCATTTCAGCCCCATCCGGAAAGGACGGACATCACCCATCCCCTCCAGTCTCTTCCGCCTTTTCTCCTCCTCATTCCGTTGCTGCAACAGGTTCATTTCCTCCGCACGACGCCCGGCCTCCTCCTTCAATCTTTCCACCACAGAGTCGAAATCCTCCTCACCTGCCTCAGGATTATTACAGGCGATATATCGTTTCCTCTTTCCTTTCTCCACCTGATAATAACTCCCTTGCCCGTCCATCACCACGATACTCCGGTCTGCCAGACGACCACAGCACCAATACACCTCCTCGTCATCCCCTTCCAGCAGACAGGCGAAAACATCGAACACGGTAGACCATACAGGGTCCGCCAACTTGCAGGACTTCGGGACACGATAGTCCGGTATCTTCAGATAAAAACCATAAAAACAGAGACTGTCCTTATGCAGCCCGCGCATGGAAGCATACGCCTTCCGTGTGCGGCTATGAAAGGTCTCCCCCACTTTCAGTAACTCCATGCTACCGTAAGAGCACACCACCGGCTTCTCCCGATAAGTCCTGTCCGTTTTCAAGTCGATGTAAGCATCCGTACCATCATTGCCCGTAACGGCCAGAAGCTCCCCTTTCAGGAATCTCAACCTCCGGCAGCAGTCTATGATGATCTTCGGCTTTCCGTTATCGTCCACCACCCCTGTACAGCCATCTTCCAAACAAACCGCCGCCCGGTCCGCACAGGTGTCGAACACTTCCCTGTATCGGGGCATCACTGTCACTCTGTTTCCACGCCTCAGTCCCCACAATCCGCTACACCGGTCATGGAAAGCTTTCAGAACAGAGGGCGCATTCCGCCCCTCTTCCGGATCAGACAAGTTCCGGTTCCTGATCGCATCCAGCAACTGTCCATGAGTCATCACCATTTCCCATTCTTCCTCCCGCCTGCCTTCCTCCAAGAGCGGACACGACAGAGACAGCCCGTTTTCCGTTCTTTTCCGGGAAAGAGTGTCACCCAGTATCCGTCCCTCGAACATTGCTTCCCAGTCCCGCTCACGGACGGGCAGGCCGAAGATCCGGTGCAGCCCCACATTATCTATCAGTATGCAGGATTCCTTGTCGCCCGATTTACGCAATCCTCTCCCCACCTGTTGCAGGTATTTCGCCAGTGAAAGCGTGGGACGAGCCAGCTGCACGAACTCCACATCGGGACAGTCGAAGCCCTCGGAGAAGATATCCACATTGACCAGCACCCTGATCCGCCCCTGTCTGAAGCCCTCCACCAGTTCCCTGCGCTCCGAAGCAGGGGTTTTGCTGTCAATAGCCACAGCCGCCACTCCGTGTGCATTGTAACAGGCAGCTATCTGACGGGCATGGGCTATGCTGACAGCATACACCATTCCTTTTTTCCCGGCGGCATACCTCTCGACGCTCTCATACAACCGCCGGATGCTGACCTGACGATTCAGCACCTCATTCATTTCCTTCACCTGATAATCTCCGTCCGCACCCCGTTTCTTCAACGAATCAATCCTCTGTTGCTCCCTGCTGTCCGCACGGATGGACACGTAGTCGAAAGCCGACAGCCAGCCTTTCCCGATGAATTCCTCGATGCTCCACGAAGTTATCAGCGCATCAAACAAATCCGTGAAGCCCTTGCCGTTCAGCCGGCAGGGGGTGGCGGTCATGCCCAGTTTCCTCGCCTCCGGATATCTCTTCCAAAGCTCCCGGTAAGTCTCCGCCAGGGCATGATGCGCCTCGTCAATGACAATCAATCCGGGGGCTTCCTCCCTATTCTTCCAGTTACGGGACAGCCACTGGATGGAGACTACCCGTACCCTCCCGGATTCTTCCGGCATACTGTCTTTCCCCGTCCTTCCATTCTTTCCCGTTTTGTCCGGTTCTTTTCCCATTCCATACCGGGCTACGGTTTCCTCTATCTGCTCCACCAGCTCCCTGCGATGCGCCACAATCCACACCCGCATACCGGCACCGATACCACAGAGAAACTCTTTCACCACCGCAGCCAGCAGATGTGTCTTTCCTGTGCCTGTAGGCATTTGCACCATGACACTCCGATGGAACTCCCACTCCTTAAAGAGCCTGAGCTTCATCTCCTGCTGGTAGTCACGAAGACCATCGTTCTTGCAATACATCATGGTGCGGATGCCGGTCGCCACCGGCAACAAAAGAGGGAAAGGCTGCATGCATCATCGCACACAGCCTATCGTGAATATTCTATCTTTATGGATTCATTTTTTATCAGCAGCTTGCTAGTTGATATCGTAAATATTTGATATCGCAAACTGTTCCGCCACTGAATTTAATACGAAACCGATGACAGGGGCTATTTTTCTATGAGCCAGTCGCCCAACGTATGCTCCTCCGCATCAAAGCTGATGCCCACTTTCACCACAGGCAGTCCGCTGAGGATAAAACGTCCGGGATAATTTTTCAAATTTATCTGAGACATGGCGGCATCGGCATCTTTGCCTAGCTTCAGTTCAATGACATACAAGGTATCGGCAGTGCGCATCACCACGTCCACACGTCCCTTCGGGGTACGGACTTCCACATCCACGTACATCCCGAACAGGGAGAAGATGATGTAGAACAATTGCTGGTAATGCCCCTCGTAATGCGTGTTATCGCAATAAGGAACCGTGGAGAGGAACTCCTGAAGCAGGCGCAAGGCTCCGTCCATATCGCCCAAGCGTATCGCACCATACATACGCCCTATGGTAGTCAGCCCCATATCGGTATTGTAAGCCAGATAGTTGGGCAACAGGCTCTGCATCAGCCCCACCCGTATTTCACGGTTCGGGATATCCAACGTGTACAGATCGGTATATTTATCATAGTCCTTTATCGTGACATAGCCGCTCTGATAGAGCAAAGGCGTAATAGTTGTCATCCGCTCGGTAGGGGCATCAAAACTGGCAGCCATAGCCTGCAGGCTGTGCCCCACTTCGGAGGGAAGGACGTGGAACTTGCGCAACATCTCTATCAGATAGGTGGGCGTGCCGCTGCCAAACCAGTAAGAGTTTAACTTGCCATCTTCGAAAGCATTCAGCAGGCTGAACGGATTATAAATATCCGGCGAAGGCCAAGTGAAATGATAGCCGTCATATTTCTCTTTCAGTTTCAGTAGGGTTTCCTCTTTACTCATCTCCAGCGCACCTGCCAGACATTCAATGTGTCCCGACATCCGTTCCAGCATCTCCTCCTCCGTAATGCCACAAATGGCAGCGTATGGCTCGTCCATACTGACATTCGAGATATTGTTCAGCTCGCTGAAGATGCTGAGCTGGGAAAACTTGGTGATGCCGGTCAGGAACACGAAGCGCAGGTAAGGGTCGCACGCCTTCAGCGGACTGTAGAAATTACGCATCACATTGCGCAGGACGGGGAGGTTCTCATCCTCGTGCACCACATCCAGCAAGGGCGCGTCGTATTCGTCAATAAGGACTACCACCTGGCGGCCCGTCTGCTCGCAGGCACGCATGATGAGTGTCTTCATCCTGTCATTGAGAGTGACCGCCCTTTCCGGCTTCCCGTATATTTTCTCATGTTCAAAGAGCTGCACATCCAGCATGCTTTCCAATGTCTCCTTGTCCACATGCTTGGCCAGGCTCATATCAAAGTGAAGCACCGGGTATTCCGTCCACTCGGTTTCCAGCTTTTCGATGGCAAGCCCTTTGAAAAGGTCTTTCTTTCCGGCAAAATAGCAGTGCAGCGTAGAGGTAAGCAACGACTTGCCGAAACGCCGGGGGCGGCTCAGGAAACAATATTTGGAGGCACCGTTCGCCATCCGGTAAATATACTCCGTCTTGTCTATATAGAGGTAATCCTTGTTGATGATTTCCTCAAAAGTCTGTATCCCTATCGGGCATCTCTTCAATGACTGTTGCTTCATGGCGCGCTACTTTTTCGGATTGTACTACAAAGGAACAAAATCTAACCGGAAATTCCTAGCCGAATGCTCTTTTTTATTATTTCAGATGAATCTTGAAATAGATGCCACTGGAAAAATATTTCCAATTATTCAACTCAGCTATCAGATTGATATGGTCTTTCCAAAGCTGATAATGTGCTCCTATATTTACTGTTCGGGCATCATATTCAACCATCAAGTCCAACCCATTCAAAGCCTTTGCTGCCAGATTGTCTTTAGACAAGAAGTTAAACTTGAAATTCACCCCTGCGGCAAGCCTTTTGTAATGAGGAAACCAACAGGCACGATAATCCACATAGGCTGCATGGATGCCCAACGTCCCTACCCCTTCGAAATCAAAATGCTTGGTTGCTGCCAAGTAGTATCGGGTGAAATGGTTATTCTGCATACCGTCCTCATCAAACTTGATAGCCCCACCACCGTAGGATTCATGTGAAGTGGGATCGTCCAAACCCAAGACTATTTGTGGCGTCCATGGCTTCCACCACCCTTCTTTCCACAAGCGCAAACGGGCATTGAAAGCACGGTCCTGATTGGTGTACTTTCCCCATGATTGCGGAGGGAAGTAAGTAGAACCATGCTCCGCATAATTAATGGTGCACGTATAACCTACTTCGAGCCAAGAAAAGATGGTGACATTCAGGTAATAATTGAATGTATATTTGATTTCCTCGGTAGTAAGATATTGCAACGGAACCAAATGCAACACATTTCCACCCACCATAAAAGTCTTGTCCTTTTGCATCTCGGCAGTGGGGGCATGAAGAAGTCCCGTTGTACCGTATAGTGCCTGTGCCCGTCCTTGTAACGAACCTATCACAACCAAGCATAATAAAATTAGTTGTATTTTTCTACCCATCATTTTTTTTCATTTCCTCCCTTATCAACCTAGGTAAGGTCTTTACAAAGTTCCAATATCGAGGAACATTCTTTTGGGGATCTTCAAAGGCGCGATGCAACCATTCCAATTTCAACTTTAACATCCAATTAGGAGCACGTTTTACATTGCCTACCCCGGCATTAAAATTAAATATAGCTCCAAAACCAAACATTACTCCACGATTTAAATAAGGCTGCAGACGGCTCATAAACATTTCTTGCTTCGGAGCTCCTAAAGACACCCAAATAATATCCGGTCCATCCTCATTTATCATTTGCGCAATACCTTGATAATCGAATTCATCCACTTTTCTAAAAGGTAAGGTTTCAAAACGCATATTCTTTATTTTAGGATCTATTTTTGACAGATTATCTCTCAGCCCGGAAAGTACTTCCGGAGTATTACCCAAAAAGAACTGGCGATATCGGCACATCCGCACATATTTTATAAAAATATCAGCTCCTATATACGACTCCAAAGGCTCGTGATGAATATACCTCAATATTTTAGCAAGCACAGATCCGTCACAATTATTGACTAAGGCTCCATTCAACACTTTCAAAAAGTCAGGATTATTATTGGCAACAGTCAAATTATTGCTCTCAACCGAACAGACATATCCTACTGTTCCCTCTTCTATGGCGTTTTCTATGGTTTGCTCTAATTTTCTCTTATCAAATTCTAAACGGACATTAAAATATCTCTTCTCTTTCATAAAGCTACTCCTATAGTAATAAATTTTATCACCGAACAGGCTTGCAGGCTATGCCTGTAACCTGCCGGAATCAACAGATACGTTCCAGCCTTACAGATATACTTTTCATCAACTATCATCATAAACCCTTCTCCTTCCATAAAATAATAATGCTCATCCATGGTAGGAGGCACATGAATATCCACAAAATCACCTTTATGTAATTCTGTAATTGCTATTTGAGTAAGAGAAGAAGAAGTTTCCTGTGAAGAAAGAAGAACGGTTTTCAAACCAACATGATGGGAAGTAGAAACGGGAAGAATATCTGAAAATTCCTTTTGAATTATTGATGGCATCCGCTTTTTTCAATTTGGGATTTCACCCATTCATATTGCTGCCTCAAACCATCCTCCAAGGCCACTTTAGGTTCCCAACCTAATATTGTTTTTGCTTTGGTATAGTCTGCGCTGCGTGCCTTGTCTCCTTCCGGCTTGGTCGTATCATAGACTATTTTAATATCCTTGCCGGATATTTTCACGATGGTCTCAGCTATCTCTTTAATGGAAGTACATACGGAAGGACCTATCTGAATATAACCATGCCCCCATCCCTTTTCCAAAGCCAGACAAAGAGCTTCAACAATATCATCCACATGGATGAAGGCACGTCCCTGCGAACCACTGCCCCATACATTGAACGGCTCTTGGGGATAATTTACAGCTTTACGAATCAAAGCAGGAATTACCTGGCTTCTTTCTCCATAATCACAAGGAGAACCATATACATTATGAAACATCAAAGTACAACAAGGAACCCCCGTTTCCTTTTCTAAAAATCCCAGTTCAATCTGTCCCATCAATTTGCTCCAACCATAAGCCGATTCAGGAAGAGCCGGGAAAAGTTCCTCTTCTTTTAAGGGAATCACGTCCAAAGAATTCTGGCGTGTCAAAGGAAAGCTACAGGCTGTTCCTACATATATCAATCCTTTTATGCGGTCCTTTCCCGCTTTTCGTACAGAATTAAACACATGTGTATTGATTAGATTATTCAACCTGAACAATTCACCTTGATTTCCAAAAACGTAATCAATCCCGGCAACGATATCGGCCAAATGAATGACGTAATCCATATTGAACACAATACGGTCACATTCATTTCCTACAGATAGATCGACGTTAAAAAAATGGGTATCCAAATCAATGACAGGCTTGCCTAATTCATCATTCAAATACTCTAATTTACCACGCCACAGATTATCTATCACATAAACATCATTACTTTCTTTTACAAGACGCTTTACCAGGTTGGAGCCTATCATGCCACACCCCCCTGTTACTAAAATCTTCTTTTCCATTATCTATATAAAAAATGTATATTTACTCTCTTTTACTATTTCTAATAACAATTCATTTCTACCTCTAACTGTATAACGTAAAGAATTATCATAAGCCCTTTCTCCCATATCCTTTAATCGGCTGACATTTTCCAATGCATAAACAATCTTTTCAGTAAGACTATCAATATTTCCTAATTCATAAGGAATACCTGAATCCTTTTCAAAATAATAGTTAATAGAAGAGACATCTGCATATATAATTATTTTTCTATTTCTCATTGCTTGCAAACAAAGCATTTGTCCACTAGCACCTACATTTTCTTTTAATGGGATAACCACTAATGCAGATTTAGACAAATATTCCTCAAAAATAATCGTATCCACATCATATAAAACTATAACATTATTGGGAATTTCAGATTTCTTTAGTTCTACATTTAATGTAGAAGCAATAAAAACAAAATTCTGTAATGGCATTCTTTTCGCCAGTTTAAGCATAAGCTGATAATCCCTATTTGTGTATCCTCCTGTAAATATGTAATCTTTTATTTCTGCATCCCCTCCCTTTTTCATATCCGAACAATATGGAACAAAACGAACTTGAGCCTTTTCTAATAATTTTGAATATTTTTCTTTTTCATAAGGAGTCTGAACAATCAATATACAATTAAATACATCAAATAGAAACTTTATGACTTTTTCAACTACTTTTTTCTCCCCAAAAGAATGCAAATAAAAATTACAGATAAGAAAATGACTTCCAACAAATAAAAAAGGGAAAATCCTATTCAACAACATTAAACTATAATATCCTCCTGTTACATATATAAACTTTCCTTTGACCTTATGAAGAATCAAGAACAAGCGACATAAAGAATATAACTCTTGCAATATAATACCGACTTTACTTTTTATTTTTTGCGGTTTTCCAAAAATTGCGAAAGATTCAATTGATATAAATTGAGAATCAAACACATCACTAATAGAAAGACCTTCCTCCTCAGAAAGAGAAATACACAACATTTTTTTATTATTCATCCTATTTATTATAAATTGGCAAATACTTTGTTCTTACAATAACATCCCAAGAGAATTGTTTTTTTTGCATATAATTACGTTCAGCTATTTGGCTTATTAAATCCATATTCTGAGATAAAAAAATAAGCTTTTGAGCCAAATCAATATGATTTTCAAAATAAAATCCATTCTCACTCTCTTTTATTATATCTGATGCGACACCAACATTTCGTGTTAAAATACATTTCCCCAAAACAAAAGGCTCTACAATGCATAGCCCATAAGTTTCACTATTAGTTGGAATAACAGCAATATTGCATTTACGTTCCAATTCACACAATACCTCACATGAACAATATCCAGGGAAATATACCCTGTCTGATATTCCTAAAGATTGGGCATACTGTTTAACTGTATCAAGTCTATCTCCTGTTCCTGGTAAAATAACAAAAGATTTTTCATCAGAGGTTTTTTGCAGAAATTCAGCGAAAGCTTTTAGAATCATCTCCTGATTCTTTCCATAACGAAAAGCCGCCGGAAATATAATATATAATCCTGTTTGGTGTAAATATAAAGATTCGTCATGAAAAAGTTCAGAGACCCCTAAAGGGACACAATGCATTTTATAATTTAACCATGAAAATTTTTCCTTTAAAAATGTGCAAGTATATATAACTTTGTCCGCAAATAAAAAAAGGAGAAATCCTATAACAACCCTTGCAATAAAGGATTTCTTAGGATGATTGTGCCGGAACGCATGGATTGTATATGTAATAGATACATGATTATGTAACAATAAACACATTCTAACAATAGCTACCATTATTAGCTGCCAATTAGTTTGTACATGAACATTATCTATACCATTTTCTTTCACATATTTATAAACAGCCCTAACATGTTTCCAAAAGTGCTGATGGCACTCCAGCCCCTCTAATTCTAATATAGGAATGTTATCTACCGCTATAGAAGCAATAAGACCATGTTCTAATTCTTTAGAACTCACAACCGCATGCACATCAACGCCTGCCTTTTTTATTGCACGCACATGATCCACATGATAACCGATAACGCCGGAACTACAATCTGTAAAAAAAAGTAATTTCATTGGAAAACTTGAAGTGTTTTTGTATATTTACCTTTATCCCAAATATATGCTTGTCCAGGTGAAGCATAAATATATTTACCAGCTAAGACTATTAGCACATAAAGGACTATTATCACTTTATATTTATAATAACTAACTATTATACCTCGAAAGAACTTCTCTTCTATTACATAAGCTATTAAAATTGAATGCATACACAACAATGGAGTTACCAAGCGCCTCATTATTTCAACCCCCATAACAGCTTGCATATATAAAGAAGAGATTATGACGATATTATATATCAAAACAATAAAGCGTGGATGTTCTTCTTTTATCATCTTTTCATATGATAAATAGAAAATAGAGCAATCAAAAAAGGTAGCTGCCAACTTCCCCATATACCCTCTTTGGAGTTCTGTACGCACAGCTTCTTCTCCCAACCACATGTCACTATTCTGAATATAATAAGAATAATTCCCATTTAAATTCAACAAGGATATATAGTTTACTATACCACCGCTGCTAGAGTAATCAAAAAAGTACGATAAAAATAAATATATAAGTATCGCATATTTAGCATTAAAAGGAAACTTCAAAGGACCTAAAATTACACATAATAACAATGGAAATAACATTGCAATATGAGAAAGGCAGGACAATAATGCAAAAAAGGAAAAAAGAAACTTCTTTCGCTCCCCCCAGAAAGAAAAAGAAATAAGGAAAAAAGAAAAAGCAAAATACTGCCGAATCAAACATTCAAAATTTGGCAAACTAATGATTATAAAAAGAGGTAATGCAAGCCATATTATATTACGAAACGACCTTAAAAAGAAAAATATAGAGAAGCACCATAATGCCGAATACAAAATAAAAGCTCCACAAACAGGTACTCCCAATATATTCAAAAAACGATTTAGTGATGTAAAAACAACATCTTGCATGTTACTTTCATCAAAAGCATTAACATAAAGATCTTCATAATGCAAATAATCAATTCCTCTTCCATATCTAAGACCTTCTATAATGGCAAATAGCAATATATAAGCAATGGAATAAAACCAATATTTTCTATTTCCAGATTTCCCTGTTCTACTGATTAGCTTAATTCCTAATATAATGGACATCACAATCAAAACTGATTGCAATAATAAATAATCAATTTTTACTCCTGTTACTATCATAAAGCTCATCAAAAAGATTGTTCCATTGTTCCATTATCGGAATCGGTAAAAATTTTTTAGATTTATTCAATGCATTACATCCCATAGTTGTCCTTAACTCAGCATCATTCATTAATATCCCCATAGCTTTCACAAATAAATCCACATCTCCATTTTTAACCAATATTCCATCAACGCCATCAGTTATTATATCACGAGGTCCACATTCATATTCAAACGAAATAACAGGCAATCCAAATGAAATAGCTTCTAAAAGTACCATCGGCATACCTTCATACCTAGACGTAGATACAAGAAAAGCTTTATTAGAATAAATAAGTTCTAAATCTTTTGTAACTCCACACAATAAAAAGGAATGTTCGATTCCTTTCTTTTTTATACGATTCAACATAGCTTCTTTATCTCCTCCTCCCCACAATTCCAAAACCCAATCCGTATGCTGAGCCGCAATTTTCTCCCAGATTTCTAATAATAAATCAAATCCTTTTTGATGACAAATACGCCCAACAGCTACTATAACATTCTTACGAGCATTTTCTTTTATATTGATTTTATTCCAACAAGCATTAGGAATTACTCTTATATTATTTTTATTTCCCCATAATCGTCTATCTTCGTTTGTCAACACTACAAACGAATCAAATCTTTCAATTTTTCTTTCTTCATAAATCAATTTCAGCCAGTAAAGCCATCGATAAGGATTTAACTTTTGATAATTATATATATTATAATACTTTGAAAAATGAAATTCTAATATTTTGGCACTTCCATCTCTGATTTTTGTTATAAAGGACATCTCATGATGGTATAAAGATATAACAATATCAGCTCTCAAATCTTTCAAAATTTCTGTAAGTCTTTTGCAATACCTCCTATTTTTTAAATAAACAGATATACATTTCAGCAAAACATTATTAGAAGCATCACAATAATTTATTCCTAAATCTATAAACTTTACTTTATCAGAAAATGGGAAGAATATAGGTCTATTTTTTTGTTCCAATGTCAGTATATACACCTCATGTCCACATTTTTCTATAAGATAATTAACTTTATTGCAAATTACAGACTCCATTCCGCCTGAATTAGAAACGCTATGAATACAATAAACAATTTTCATAAAAACACTATTATATTACAAACCACCTATATAGTGTAACTCACTTTATCAAATAGTCACACTATGTAACCTAAATCAAAAGCAATTATTTCTCATTATTAATTACTCGGCCATTTCTTAAACTCAAACATCTACTTTTCAAATCAATATACATCAATGCCAAATAATCATTTCTTTTTTCAACCGCTTTCAACACCAATTTCACACGAAAAGGGAAAGGAACTTTCCATATAAATTTATTAGAAACAGGAAACACTTTTCTCCATTGATTAAAATCGCGCAAGGAATCACAAAAAATAAAATCCATTTTTGCACGTAACATGACACAATTTATAGGTACAATGTATTTCTTATATAGCTCTTGTTTTTCAAAAAAGTCCATCATCACATCACAAACATATATCCTGTCATTTACACTCCGTAATGACACCGTATGCACCAACGACCCTACATTATACTGAACATAATGATAAAACGCCTCTTCCACATACGACACCCGATGTGCAAAACAATGCAACCGTACGGAAGTACACAAATCCTCCCACATACTCACCTCTACAGGGAACCGAATATGGTTATCCTCATACAAACCTTTCCGGACTAATGCTCCCCACACACAAGAGTGTAGTTTCCCTATTAACATCTGTTCCACAACATCTCCTTTATGCCTGAAAGGATTCTGGCTGCAACGGATACGTTTACCTTGTTTCTCCTCATAATAATCACACATCACAATATCAGCATCGTCTTCACGAGCTTTCATGTACAGTGTCTCATACATTTCAGGATCCACCCAGTCATCACTATCGCAATAAATGACGTATTCTCCACTAGCAACTTGAAGACCTGTATTACGAGCCACACCAGAACCCATGTTTTTTTCATGAGAAATGATTTTTATGTCTGACTTCCGTTGCGGATATTCATCTATGACAGACTGTAATATCTGAATACTACAGTCCGGAGTACAATCATTCACAAAAACATATTCAATATCCTGCATTGTTTGGCAGAATAAAGAACGGGCACAGCGTTCTATATATTTTTCAACTTTATAAATAAGAACGATAACACTTACTTTAGGAATATTCATCAACTACAATTTATTAATCAGACTAAAGGATTTTTTTCTCCACTCATACAGCCTTTCCTCCACCAACTCCCAATTTAAATTAGTCATACCCAATTCTTGATTTTCATATAAACATTTCTCCAATCCAAACATTTTCAACAAAGATTTAATTCTAGCCAAACCTCTTTCCTTATTTCCCACAACAATAAAAGGTTTATGAAACAATATAGAAAACACACAAGCATGAAAACTATCCGTAACAACCAGTTCCGCATCCATAAAGCCTCGCAACCATTGTTCCACCGGCGGCTGGATACGCTCAGCCAAAGGCGCACTCCAATCTTCCGCACGTGAATTTCCGCGGAAAGGAATCAACCCCGTCTCACCAGCCAACCGTGATATCAGATCAGTTGTCGATTCCGTTTCATCCAAGATATAACATAACAATTTACCTTTACTTCTAGGAACATCCGCCCTTTCTACTAAATCTATATAATCTTGAACATTCAAGAGCATAGTGGGATCCAACACATGACCGGCATTCACCCCATAAAACTTATGACACAATCCTACTGCTGATTCCTCACGTACACCTATGGCATCGAATTTTCGTATCAATTTCCTACAATTTCTAGTCTGCCAAGCAGTATATTCCCACTCACTTGTTCCAAAAGAAGCAGCATAAGCCATTCGTTTCACATCCCAATCCTTTGCAAAGTCCAAATAGGCATTCTCTATTCTAGTCGGATAATACATAGGACGCCACACTTGGTCACTACCCACCACAAAAGCATCAAAGTCCTTTTCTTTCAAATCGAGTATTTTCCCGACTTCAAAACAATGAATGTATTTATTTATAAATTGTAAAGTATATTGACTTACAATCGGATATACACGATTATAGTACGATTCAAAAAAAACCGGCTCATCCTTACCCAATATATATTTCCTTATCATCCGTTTAGGATAAGAATAAGGCCATTTCCATACAGGCAATTCAGCCTTATTGGGTGTAGTTATCACCGAAGCTTCATGCCCCATTCGTTCCAATACCGTCTGCAACGCATACGCTTGAAGTATCCCTCCATAATTAGTATGGAGAGGCAATGTCAATATTCCAATTCTCATAATTCAAAATCTCTTACCATCTACTCCTCCTTCTTCTCCCCCGCCAGATACTCCCACGAGTTCTCCGTCACCACATTCCACCACTCGCGTTTCACCGCCTCTATCTCCTCGTCCATTCCGCAGTCGCCATAATTTTCCACCAAAGAATGCATGATAGTAGCATAAAAATTCAAGTTGTCAGTTTACTTTTAAGAGCACTGTAATAGCTACGTTCCGTCATGTGGATAGATTTACAAAATTCTTTTACATTAACACCACTGGCTTTTCTAAGAGCCTTGATGCTCTCGGCCAACTTCTTTGTAGAAAACTCTCTGTCTTTCATTTTTTTCAGTTTAAACATTGTTAATAATACCATCTGTCTCATAATTGTCTGTCCACAGTGGACAGACGCGTCTATTTTTTCCTTTGTAACTTCACCGCCATTATTACAAAAACAAGCATACATGGCTATAAAAGCATTGAAACAAAACGTCTCCATCAGCGAGACACAGAAAATGATCCACCAGTGGAAAGCGAAAGGAATCACTGATTCCGCCACACTGAAACTGCTGGATCTCTATCTGGGACTGACACCCTACATGACTGCCGAAGGAATATATCCCATGCGCAACCTCTACCAAATCTGCCAGTCCATGAAAACCACGCATACCACCACCTTGCTGGAAAACATCAGGAAGTGCTGCTCATTCGGCCTCATCTGGAACGAAAACCGTACCCACCTGCTGGGATTCTACTCCCCCCTGTGGTGCGACGGACTGAAAAATACCCCCGCGCAAGCAGCCGGTTCTGTTGCCGAACTTACAGTTCCTGTTGCCAGTCCGGCAACTACAGCTGCCAATCAAGCAACAACGAATAATAGTGTATTATATAATATTAATAATATAATTCCTCCGGAGGATTCCCGTAAGGGAGATCCCGCCGGAAACGGAGCACGGAAAGCGAAGAAAACGGAAGCGGATGCCGCCGACTTTTTCCACCGGCTCAACACCAACCCCGAGGAAAAGCAGCGGGTGCTGGTGCCGCTCATCAACTCCATAGCCATCACCTATCACTACACCCGCCCAAGGGCATTACAAACACTGGTGATCCTGGTGAACCAATTCCTTATCCCCTACTTCGATGCCGATCCCCGCTTTCCCCGCAACTCGCACGTGGGAAGAATCATCTGGCTGCAAAACCTCATGAAGACGCGCCACGGACAGTCGCTGATGGAAAAAGCCGTCGCCCGGCTGAGCAGCGAGCTGAGCAAAGACCTGGAGGAGAAACGTAGGAAACTCCGTGAATTCCGACCCGTCTCACCTTTCGAGTGGAAGGACGCCGGCAAGGGTCTCCGCTACTACGACGACCCCATAGACGGAAAAGTGGAAATACCGGAGAATGCACCGCCACGACCTGCCGAAACCGCCATCTGGAACGTGCTGTCCAAAGAATGGGTGGTGGTGAATGGTGAGTGATTAGTGGTGAGTGAGCTGCGCATGGGGTGGCTCCGCATGGGAGGCTCATGACGTCGGTGTTTGTTCTTTTATTTTTTAATTCTTAATTTTTATTTACTCAAATGAAACCTTATTATTCTCTTTCGGACTTTCCCGACCGCAAGAATGCGGGAAAGAATTTCATTGCCCAGTGTCCCAAATGCGGCACCATGCATCTGTATATCTCTAAAGCCAAAGGACTGTATCATTGCTTCTACGCCGGATGCGAGTTCAATGGCATACTGACCGATTATTGCAAGGACAAGCGTCCCATGTTTTCTTACCGGAAAGGAGATCCGTCCCCAGCTGCCGGAACATACCGCCCGTCCGGCAACCGGAATACGGAGAACAGCGTGAACGAAGTCCCCATGATGCCCGGCGACTACAAAGCCCTCGCCCCCACCGTACTGCAGAAAATCAAGCCGCTGGACGGATCGCCCGACTGTACGGACTCCGACCAACTGGCGGCACGCCGTTATCTGGCCGACCAGGGCATCTCCCTCGCCACCGCCATCGCGGCACACATCGGCTGTCTGCGTCATTACTGCATCACCAAAAACAGTGAGGACAAACGCGAGCAGGCGTCCTCCGTCTTTCCCTGCATCGCCTACGTGAACTACGTGGACGGACGCCCCGTCAATGCCAAGTACCGCTCATGCAGCCCCTCGCCGTCCGCCGGAACCGGTGCCTCCGCCAACAGTCCCGCCGCATCCGGAGGGGCCGAAATTCCGGACGGGACAACTACGGAAGAATCCCCCGTGACCTACAGCAAATTCTGGAGTCAGGATTCGCCCACCACACCGTGCGCCCCCTACAACATAGACTGCATCAACCCACTGCTGGTGGAGGAGGAGACCATCCCCCGCCTCATCATCGTGGAAGGCGGAAAAGACGCGTTGGTACTGATGGAAGCGGGATACCGACACGTCATCAGCGTGCCCTCGGGAGCGGCAAGCGATCTGGCGAAAAGCTTCGAGGCATTCACCTCCTGGCTGGACCAGGTGCAGGACATCGTGGTGTGTGGTGACACCGACCTGCCCGGACGCACGCTGGTAAAGCATCTGTCCGACTACTTCGGGGCACGCTGCCTTTTCACCACCCTGCCCGGAGGATGCAAGGACATAGGCGATGTGATGAAACAGTACGGCACCGGAGTGGTGCAGAGCGTCATAGAAGATGCCTGTGCCTGCCACACCACCGATATCATCACCGTGGAACAGCGCCGTGAAGAGGTGATAAACGTGCTGCACGGCAGATACGACCACGGCTACAGCGTGGGCTACGGCCCCTTGACCGACCGTGTTTTCCATCCCACCGACACAGGCGGCCTGATGATCATGACCGGCATGCCCAACAGCGGAAAGACGGATTTTCTGAACGACCTGACCAGCCGCATCATGCGCGATACGGAACGCTTCGTGTGCTACCTTTCCTTCGAAGTGCCGGACAAGGACAAGCATATAGCGCACCTGGTGCATCTGCTGCTGGGTAAAGCCAACACCACCGCCTATACGGACGAGCAGCTGACGCCCTATATTGATTTTCTGAACACTCACATGATTCATCTGGATATGCACGAGGTGCCGCCCACTCCCGGAAACATTCTGCACCGGGCCGACCTGGTGCGCCGCAGACAGCCGTTGAAATATCTGGTGATAGACCCTTATCTTTTTGTAGAGGCGCAAAGCGGAAAAGGCGAGACCGAGACCCAGAGCATCAAGTCGATGCTGACCCGTTTCCAGTCGTGGGGGCGCGAGAACCACATCTGGGTGATCATCGTGGCGCATCCGCGCAGCCTGAAGAAAATAGACGGCAAGAACGCGATGGAGGACATCAACATGTACACCATATCCGGCAGTGCCAACTGGGCGAATCTGGCCGATTTCATCCTCTCCATCACCCGTATCAACGAGCCCGACCGTGCCTTCACCCGTCTGGATGTGCTGAAAGTGCGTGACCAGGAACTGTGCCGCACGGGAACCGTGTACTACACCCGGCAGCCCTGCGGACGCTACGAGGAACACGAGAGCGAGGAGGAATGCGGGAAGTTGGTGGTGAGTGATTAGTGGTGAGTGATTAGTGGGCTGCACTTGGGGAGACATGTACTTGAAAAAGCGTGCACATATAGTAGCGTCACCTCATACATTAGTACGTATAAGCTTATACATACGTATGTGCACCCCCACACGTACTAACGTATAAATCCCCTACAGTTTCCTTTATTGACAACCTCTCCGCCCCCCACAAACAACACACGCGCAGCCCACTAATCACTAATCACTAATCAAGGTCTTCCCAAGTAATGGAAAATCAGCCTCACTTGCACCGAATTGAAAATACGCTGCCTGTCCACATAGCCCGAGTCGAGCAAATCCTGATAAAGCAACTTGTGATGGTGTATCCAGGCGGAAAGACGGTTCAGTGCCGCCACAGGAGTGATATCGGGGGCGTACCCCATGGCCAGATCCCGTTTGTAATAAGGTTTCACGGGCCATTCGCCCGAATACGTTTCTTCTTCGTTCATAACATTCGTTTTTTTTACTACAACATACCAACTTCCAATCGTCAATCATTCATCGTATATTGTCGGTTTTCCGTTGTTTATCATCCTAGCAAATGTAATGAAAACAGCTCATATACAGAAATATATCACGGCTTTTAATTCACTTTATTTCATTCTCTGCCACAGTGTGTCACACGCTTTCATCCCTGTTCGCGTCCTTTCACATCCGCCCCTTCTCCGGGTGTTATCTTTGTCATGTTCAATTCATACTAACCATTAAAAAACAAAATTAATTATGGCATTAAATTACAGTGTTGCATTACGTCCCAATCCGTTTGACAAGGATGCCTCCCCGAAGGCATACGCCACCGCGCAGATCAACGGTGAACTCAGTCTGAAACAGCTCAGCAAGCGTGTCTCCTCGCAGACCACCGTGAGCCGCGCCGATGTGGTGGCGGTGCTCACCGCCACCGTGGACAACCTGCTGGAAGCTCTATGTGAAGGCAAGCAGGTGGATTTCGGCGAGCTGGGCAAGTTCCGTCTCCAGATAGTCAGTACGGGAACGGAGACTCTGGCGGATTTCACCGCCGCCCAAATCACCGGAGTGAACATACAGTATATTCCCGGAGAGGACTTGAAAACCATCTTCGGCGCACTGGAGTTCCAACCCGTGGCCAGCCGTGCCGCACAGGCCGCCGCACTACGTGCCGAAAAGGAGGGAAAAGCCGTGGCGGACTTGCTCAAGGGCAAGGACGAACCGGTACAGCCGGAAGTCTAGCCGGAAGTACAGCCGGGAAACTGGCTGGAAACCTAACTGGAAGTCTAACCGGAAGGGGGATGGAGTTATCCCCTCTCCCACCCTCCGGCTTATTTCTCTAAATAGTATGTATCACTTTTAAAAACTTTAATCCGTATGGAAAATCAACAAAGAAAATCTATCTGGAGCACCATCCTGAAAGTTATCATCGCAGTAGCTACCGCCATAGGCGGCGTCATAGGCATACAAAGTTGCATTTAACCGACCGGTATGCGTAAGATAACATTGATCATCATCCATTGTTCCGCCACCCCCGAGGGGCGGAACCTGGATTTCGAGACCTGCCGCCACGACCATATCCACCACCGCGGTTTCAAGGATATCGGTTACCATTTCTACATCACGCGCGACGGCGGGATTCACCGCGGACGCACACTGGAGCGAATCGGAGCGCACTGCAAGAACCACAACCGGCATTCTGTCGGCATCTGCTATGAAGGAGGCTTGTCTGCAGGCGGCATACCCGCGGACACACGGACACTGGAACAGAAAGCGGCCCTGCTGGCGTTGCTGCGGGAGTTGCGGGCTGTCCTGCCCGAAGCAATCATTGTAGGACATCGGGATCTGAATCCGCAGAAGGGATGCCCTTGCTTTGATGCGGTGAAGGAATATGGGGGGCTGTGAAAACAGCTCCTTTCATACTTTAGCTATCTTTTTCAATTCGTCCACATTGCACTTATATTGATTCTTTTTCAGATACTCCAACCATTCCTTCAAAACAATCATCTCCGAAGCATTATCTAACGCTTTAAAAAGTTTTTTTAAGGCTGAATCATTCTTACTGGTTACAGACTTTGTTATAGACGTAAATTCTTTCAAACAAGAAGTATAACCATATTCTTCCATACTGATTCCTAATTCTTCCGCACATTTCAATAAAAATCCATCCATTGCAGGAGATACCATGATCAAATAATGAGGTTTAGAACCATGTTTCTTAAGCCGTAATGAAGGAGTACGCGCTATCTCGGAAAACTCTTTCACATAACTCACCTGGCGTTTATCTTCATCTATAATTCCTACAGAAAAGGTGTTGGCAAACTTCTGTTGCATCGTCTTCACCACTGTATTGCAACCTTTTTGATGATTACACCCATCAGTTATTATCAAAGTTTCTACCAGATTTGTGTCAATATAACATTCCGGAATGATGAACAAGTCTTTCATTACTTCAAATATGTTTCTATATTAAAAAACAAATCCACCCCGCTCTCATACATTTCTTGCATTTCATCCTCCGTCGCACGTTGCACGGTAGTATTTCCCGACTTCATGTCCACGAAATAGATGGCAACCTCATCATTCAATTGCTCCAGCAGAGCATTGATAATATAAGGGCTATGAGTCGTGATGAAGAACTGGTTGTCCGTCGAGTCTACAACACTTTGCACCACATTAGTGATATAAGGAGGATAAGTGTGCGCTTCAGGCTCCTCAAACAGCAATATGCTCCGCTTGTTGCTCAATATGGCAGCCTTATAAAATATCAGCCGCTGTAATGTATCTGCCAAAGAATGAAACGGTATCAAAAAGATTTCTCCATCACCACTTTCTTTCATCACCTTGATCTCCTGACTGCCCGCATCAAACACATACTTCAGACCGTATTCATGAAATATAGCGGAAAGTTCATCTTTCAATGCAGACAACAAGGAGACGGCAGTCATCAAGTTACCACCGGAAGGAGGCAATAAAAAGTTCTGCAAGCTACTCTCCCTGGTAAAAGATGCCGGAAAAATATAATAACGGAAGGGATTATCCGAGGTGTCCGGTATATTTTTCTTCGTACATGTCAATGTACTTGAAAAAGGCAATGTTATTGCCTCTTCTGAAGCTGCATATTGCAAACTCACTTCAATGCCCCCCTGCGGAACCCACCTGAGTACAGCTTGCTTCCCGTCTGCCTGAATCTGTATGTCACTTTCAACATTACCGTTACAGAACAATTCCGAGATATTTTCCACCCTGACAAACTGTTGCAAATCTTTCTTTTTAAGATACTTCAAAAATGGAAGACAAAAGATGGATAAGGCTTCCAGCAAATTGCTCTTACCGACGTTAGGCTTGCCGATCAAAAGATTGATTCGCTTACAGTCTTCAAACCTGACATTCTTTGCTGATTTGAAGTTCTTGATCTGTATATTTTGAATGAATTGTGGCATTGATGTCAATTCCCTTTTTAGTTTGTTTTCTATGCAAAGAAACAAATTCCATTCCGTTTTTCCTAATCACACGTCAGCTTTCTTTGGATATGGTTGCTTTTGAACTGAAAAAGGAGTTACCCCACAATTTTGTGCACCTTTCCCTTCACCTTGCTCAAGAATTTTTCGACATAAGTCTTACGGTCAATACTTGCCAAATATTCCCGAATGGAATTTATATCATCAATTATTGTATTCGTAAATACTTCCAAAAATACCGGACCGTCATTTTCCGTACCACACAATTCCACCACAGCTTCGTCTATTTCCTGTTTATTATGAGCTGACAAATATTTAAATCCGAGAGATTCCACCCAACCCCTAGCCTGCGTATAATGCCCTGCTGCAATATGTTCCGGTAACGTCTTACGTATTTTATCATTCAGAGGACCATACATCACAGCCCCTCCCCCATTATTTATAAGCATGATACGCATACGTGATGAGAGATGACGAATCCAAAGAGAATTCATATCATAAAAAAAAGAAAGATCACCTGTTATATAAAAAGTCATCCGCTCATTTTCAGCAGAAAAACCTACAGCAGTAGACATACTTCCATCAATGCCATTGACACCTCTATTACAATGCACCGTAACTGACGGATCTATATGAAAAAAATGTGCCATACGAATCGTACAACTGTTGGCTAACTGCAAATCTACATTTTTAGGCAGAGATTTCAACAATGCACCCACCGCATATAATTCGTTATAATCAGGAGTAGGCATTTCCGGCAAAGCTGCAACCGCAAGCCAATTCTTTGCATATTCCCCTTCATTTTCAAAGTCTGCACTTTCATTCAAACAGGAAAAGAACAATTCTTCGGGCATCTCAAATATATTCACCAAATGATGAAAAGGATCGCACACCCTATCTTCTTTTCCTACTTGCCAATGTTGTACATGAGAAGGACGTAAATAATTTTTTAGTTCATTATTGAAAATATAGTTTCCTCCTACAGTAATAACAATATCAGGTTTAAAGTTTTCTTTTTCCTCCAGACGTAATGAAGCCAATGTAACGGTTGTATTTTGTATGGAGTGACTGCAATGACAGTTACTAATAAAATCAGTCAATATTATTGCATCAAAATTTTCGACAAAGGAATTTACTGATTTTACCAGGGCAGAAGTTTGAACGACACTCTGCCCCCATACAATCATTATTTTTTTACCTTTAAGCATACAAGCCATTTCACCCCACTTAGTGGAATCTGTAGAAGCATCAAACAATGATATTTTTCGTACTAATGGCAAAGAAGAAGTGCTGAATGTATCTGTATCATGTGCTACAAAAGGAATATTCAAATGAACAGGTCCATTTCCATGATGAGTCAATTCCAACAATGCCTCATTAATTATTCGATTACAATACCATTCATCCAAAGCATCTTTCACAACCGGAAGCTGACCTTGATATTTAGTACACTTTGTAAAAGTATCAAGTTGGTCATAGAACTGATCCTCCAACTGATTCAATAATTGAGGTATCCGGTCGCTGGAAAGGACTAACAGTGGAAGACGTTGATAATATGCCTCTACTACCGCACTTCCATAATTCATACAGGCCGTTCCCGACGAACAAGTAACAGCTACAATTTCATCAGTCTTTTGCATTAATCCCAAAGCAAAAAAGGCCGCAGAACGTTCGTCTACCACAGAATAAAGTTTAAAAAAAGGATCAGCCTCCAATGAATGAACCAATGCAAAATGACGGCTGCCTGGTGAAATAACAATTCTTCTTATACCAAACTGCTTCAATAATGACATTAATTGAAGCACCATTTTATTATCCGAATACATAAAATTACCCTTTAATAATTATATTACTACCTTAGATATAGTCAAACTCCTTTAAGCCCCAAACTACGCCCACCGTCAACTATAAAATTCTGTCCTGTAATGAATGAAGCCTCATCCGACAATAAAAACGCAATCATATTGGCAATATCTTCCGGTGTTCCAAAAGAATTTAAAAAATTGGTTGACTGTATCCGTGAAAGCGCATCATCAGCAACAACTCCACGCTGGACAATGCCTGGTGAAACCACATTTACAGTAATGCCCCATTTTCCCAATTCCATAGCTAATGATTGCGTGAAAGAAGTGACCGCGGCTTTAGTTGCCGCATATTCGGAATACCTAGCCAGTCCACGAACGCCTACAATAGAAGAGGTATTGACAATTCGTCCTTCACCACGTTTTTTCATTTCCCTTCCCGCATATTTGCAACATGTCATCGTGCCCATCAAATTTGTCTCGATAACAGATCTTACTACATCCATGGACTGTTCGTCAAGTCCGGCCATCTTGTCACGTGAACCACCTCCCGCAACATTAACCAAATAATCTAGCTTTCCATACTTGGAAATCACTTGATTAAACAAATTTTCCACCTCGTTCTCTTTCAGAATATCTGCAACAACATACTCTGAAATGCCATATCCGTTATTGATTTCAGATTTCACCTCTTTCAGCTTACTTTCATTACGGCCTGTTATGATGACAACAGCACCTTCCAATGCCAGTCTACAAGCCACACTGCGCCCTATCGTACCACTTGCACCTGTAACAATGGCTACTTTATTCTTAAAGCGTCCTTCTTTAAGGATATTGACAACATAAGGTTTGGTCACTCTCTCCACATATACTTTCTGACCAAAGAGTTTTCGATATACTTTCTTTGCTAATTCTTTGCCTGACATATTCCTTGATTGAACCTCACTTTTCATCTATCATATTTCAATTTAGTATTTACTTTTCTAGTTATCTGTTCACTAATAAAATTCCGTTCTTGCCTATTCATACCAAATACCCAGATACATAAAGAAGTAGACAAGAGGGAAACAGCAACAATGATAAAAAATGACATTACATTTTGTACCATATGCATATATAGCAATATAGGTATCACAAAAGAAGTAACGGCCACCACGATTGACCTACCCCATACATCACAAAGAAAATTACGCATAGAAAAATCTACTAATTTTCTCATATTAAGCAACCTGATAATATGAAGACACAGACGGATAAATATGAGTATGACATAAGCCATACATACATTCAAACCATAATAATATGCCAATAAGGTCAAAGGAAATACAAAAGCACTCACAAAATTCACTTCCAGCACATATCGTTTTATGTTACCCGTGGCCTGTATAGCCGTGATAACCGAATTTGCCATCATGTTTATCAATGTAGCAAAAATGGAAAACCTGACAAAAATAACTGTATGGTCAGGAATCTCCCCCAACCAGATCTTCAACAACATCTCAGTCTCTATCGTGATTGGAACCACAAACAAATACATAATGAAAAACGAATATTTTGTACCCCGCTCTACAAGCTTTGTCATTTCCCAAACATTTCCCGATGCATAATTCTTTGTAATCTGCGGATTTAATGCCATCGTAAAATTAGAAGCAAATGTACTTACAGCCGTTTCTACTTGTACAGCAATTCCACGTGCTGCATTCATTGTCACACCAAAATATATATTCATCAACATATTTACCCCCTGTGTATTCAATGTACCACATACAGAGCCTAAAAAATTCCAACTTGCAAAGCTTATCATTTGTCTAAATTGTTTTCTATCTAAAACAAAACGATAACGGGCTTCGATAAAATTTCTGGAACAATAAGCTGAATAGGTAAAACGAACAATAATAGAAACAACAAGCAGCAATACTGCATAAGATTTCAATTTGTCCCAAGGAGATACATATAACATATACACTATCAATAATTTCAAAACAGCTTCAAATATAGATATACAAGCATAAGCTGACATCCGTTCATGGGCAATGATAGTAGCATTATAAGGTACGGAAATAAGATTGATAAAAAATGTAATAATAGAACACTGTAATACCCAATTGGCAGCATCCATACGTCCGGAAGGGATATTCAAATAATTTTCCAAAATCCATACGCCCAACACTTCCGTAACTACAACCAAAACAAAACCTATTAATATTTGAATATTTACCGCAGTAGTAAATATGGTATTCAGTTGTTGATCCGCCTCAACTGAAGATTCATCTGTCTGATAGTTTTTACCCAGCTCGTATGTAATAAAACGGGATATAGCCGTTGACAAGGAAGAGCTTAGCATCTGGAACATAATCACCACACCACCAACAACATTGTATAGTCCAAAATCTTCAATTCCTAAGGTAGACAGCACCACACGACTGGTATAAAGCGTGATGCACATCATCAGCATAGTCCTGAAATACAGCATCAGTGTATTTTTGGCAATACGACGGTTATTACTTTGAAATACGGTCATCAGAATTTAAATCGTATTCTATAAACAGACTACCTGATAACGATTTTGCAGAATATAGCTGATTTGCTTCGTAGAAATACTTTAGAGTAGATGAAAAGTATTTCAAAATCACTGCTGCTATACATATCGTTTATATATTGAATTACAGCAACACAGGTGGAGGCTATTATGGTTGTAAACAATATGTCTTTTTGGGAGCGCTTGTGGAAAACTTACATCACACAGCTGATTCGTCACGATTAAATGAATTAAAGAATTCATCTTTAGCAGCGGCTAATCCTTTAGTTTCCTGATACATAAATTTACAAGCAAAGTCATATAAAGGCATCGCAGCTCCATGTTCCACCTTATCACGGAAGTTCATATTTGCTTTATAATAAGTAATAAGTTCTTCATCTTCAGTCAAATCAGCAGCAAAAAGGAATAAATATTCACAACCGACATGCTTCATCACCTTCTGAACAATAGGGACTATAAAATACCAAAATACCACAACTCCCAGTTTCTGATCGAAACCATATTTATTCCACTTGTCTCTATTGGCATCATTTGCACAAAAATGTACTATTTCTATTCCCGGAAATGTTTTTCCAACATTCTTTACTCCATCATCAAACATCTTTTCAATAGTAATCGTCTCTTGGCTCTTATGGAGTATCTTTGCCACATCCTTTTTCTTAATACCTTTCTTAGTTCGTGTCTTTTCCAACAAAGAACGGATTACAGACTTTTCTTCCTCATCAATCTCATCATCATTTATTTTCTTGAATATATAATTATAAAACTCATAGAGATTACGCAACTTTTCACCTTCAATAAACTCATCATAAAGCAGACCACATTTCAATGAAAAAAAGAAAAGAATATCTCCTTTATCATTCTTTACAAGATAATAAGCAATAACACCTGATTCATCTTCTTCGTATGCGTCGCCTAAAAGAGCATCTACAATACTGCTATTCCTGGTATTGCAAAAACAACCGATTGTTCTGAGATTTACTTCACTGTCAGACAAACGTTCACAAGTCAACGTCGACAAAACTCTCTCTTGTTCATCAGTTATTTTCATGATCTACATTTTTTAATGCTGAAATTTTTATCAACGCTCTTCGTATCTTGATTCTTTCCGCATCTTTACGAATATCATCCGTATCAATGTCTACATCACATTGCGCATCGGATGCATATCCTTCTCTCGCTTTCTGCCAGGAATATTCACCATGTGTAATGGAACTCAGACTCCATGAGTCTTTCGAGGCGTATGTTTGGAATATTTTGTCTAAGACAGCACTATATTTTTTTATATCTTCTGACAGAGGCATAGCCTGAATAGAACCATCTTTATACATTTGACGAATACCAACAAGAACAGGACCATATCTCCATGCCTTAAATTTTTCAGGAAACAAAGGTTCCCCCGTTTGGACAATAGACTCACGCTGGCTAAGATAAAGCAACTTGTGCAATTTCATCTCGTCGATGCAAAGACCAAACTGTTCCTTATAACGCTGGCATATATAGGATGCTATGTTTATTACATCTATCATAAGACTTCAACTATTTATAGAACAAAGATAGGCAAAATATCGAAAGAGAGATGTTTGCATCCCTTTTTTAACCTAATAATTTCAATAAATTCTATTATTGACACTCTCATTAGTAATCACGCTTCTTTGTATAGGCACTTATCTTGTTTGATATTCTTCTATCTTCCAATCGCCCAATGTCCTCCGATCACTATCAAAGTTTATGCCTACCTTCACCACCGGCAATCCGTACAAAGCAAAACGTTCGGAATAGTTTTTCAAATCAATCTGCCGTATGGCAGCATCTGCTGACTTATTTAATTTCAACTCTATCACATAAAGTGCATACTGCGTGCGTATCACCATATTCACACGCCCCCGCGGAGTATGCACCTCCACATCTACATACATGCCCAGCAGGCTGAAAATGGTATAAAGCAACAATTGATAACATCATTTCTGAAAGTGGACAATCAGCACTTAGCTCAAAAGCCTAAAATCTAGATAAGAAAAACTAAAAAAAGAATGATTTCCGAACGATCCGCCATATAATAAGTCACGGCAAGCAATTGCCTCTGATAGTCTTTGGCGCTAGTAGTCACTTTTTCATTTCAGCAACCAAACGAGTAAGCTCAGCGACACTAGCATTAATGCGCTTTCTCTCCTTCTCACGCTCTTCGCGAGAGGAATGAAGACTAATCGTTTCAAGAAACATATCTGCATCTTTACCTGTCAATATCGGAGTATTTCTAATAGACTTTGCCATAAATCTTATTTTTTGCAAAGGTTAGCTTTTCTTCCGGAAAGAAAGACCTATTCAAAAGAATTTCTTCTTTAGTCTTTTTTGAATGAACTCACTTATCTATCATGCCTAAATGTTATACAGTTCTTTTTAGCCAAATCAGAAATGGCTTGTCACTCCACCTTCTCGAACGGAAAAGCATGAAGATAACTCACCGCCACCGTCATATTTCCCAAAGCGAACACTAGCCTTGTATTCCGGTGCAGACGCATGATGCACCCTTCCTTTCCCCGGAAAACACCACCGGTAATGCGAATTCGTTGTTTCTTCTGAAGATAGTCCTCCAAAGGACGGTTCATCAGTTCGATATTGTAAGGCATGGATTCGTACAGATAGATAAATTCCTCCATCTGGCTTTGAGGGATGACTGCCGCACGATGCGTGTTATAGTCCGTCACCAGATACTGGCGGGGAACCATGGCGGACAGAATACGCTCCAGCTGATCCAAGGGAGCGCAGACAAACAGCCAGCCATTACCTGCAATTTCCTTCTCGTCCGTCAATGTATTCAATTTTTGGGTGGAACCGGTAGCAAAAGCCTCTTTCACCACCCGGGCTGAGTCACGGCGGGCAGTATATTCCTCCTTAGTATAAGCACATTGCTCAAAACGTTTCCTATGGTCGGCAGTTGTATAGGAAAATACTTTGAAACAGAAAAATTCCTCCTCTATACTGCCCGACAAGGTACGGAACCGGACGGCTTTCCTGCCACCGAATACACTGATATAGCGTTTCAGTTCTTTGTTAGACAGATACAGATAGTACCAACTGAGTTCCGGATATTCCTTTCCTATTCCCGCCAATGGCGTGACTCCTTCATTTGACCCCGGGTCTGAGACGGAAGCGATTGAACTGCTGAGCAGTAACCTAGGCACTTCGCTCGTTATGTTTTGATTGTCTGACGGGAGTACTTTTACAGATTCCGCATCGTTCTTTGTCGTTATCAAAACATTACAATTTAAGTTCATAATCTTGAAATATAAGGCTCTGGCAAGCCATTAAATTTCTTCTTTTTTATGGGGTTCTCTTCATAAGAGAACCCCAATCCATCTTAATCTATTGATAATGTGATATATAAGATTCTTTATAATAAAATTTTTGCAAACAATAATCATTCTTAAGCCAATTTGAAGGCACTTTTTCTAATGCGAAAACTTCCAGATTGAAGAATTATACGTATATTTGCAGCAAAATGGGGTTCTCTTATGAAGAGAGCCCCATTTTGCTGCAAATATTTTAAAAGAGAAGAATTTGATTATCAAACTATTATATCATAGACCTACTTACCGGGATTTATTCTTCACATTCAGATTTTCGTAACACCATTTACGATTGGATTTATTTGTAACCTACAGACAAGTACCTTTCAATAAGATAATACATTAACAAAGTAAACACGATTTAAGATACACCCCTTATTAAGACACTTCACTGTGCCCTAAACCAGATTAGTAACAAAATACATTTTGAATGTAACATTGACCTGTAGCCAAAATAATATTAGTAATACCAGAAAGATCAGCAAATTTCCACTATATACTCATCAATGTTCCGCGTCTCTTTACTGAAGTTCACTCCTACCTTCACCAAACATTTTCCATCTTGCATATAAGGTATCAGATAACCTTTTTCATCTATCTGCTTCAAAGCTTCCCGAGCAGAACCGTTCAATTTGAACTCGAATACATAAATGCAATCCCGTGTGCGGACTACCGCATCGGCACGACCACGCGCACTACGCACCTCGGTCTCTACGAACTGCCCCATCAACGTGAAAACAATGTAAAAGACTGCTTGATAATGACGTTCGGTTCTATCACTTAAATCGTATGGAATACCGACAAAAAAGATCTTCAAGCGTTCCATAAAAGCATCTATATCACTGGCACAAAGCTCACGCATGAACTTGGCGATGTGAAAACCCGTCTCGTCATCGGATACCTGAGTATAATAAGGTATCAGAAAATTCAAAAAGCCATAACGGACTTCATCATTGGGAAAACCCAATGTGTACAACAAAACATCCTTGTCATAATCTTTGATGGTAAGATAACCACTCTGATAGATCATGGGAAGAGGATTCCTTACCTCGGCACGATATTCAAAAAAAGCAGAAGCCGTCACTTCAACCCCATCTATCAGAAGACGCAAGTCGTAATCACTCTGTCGCAACAAATCCACCAAATAGGTCGGAGTACCGGTCTGAAACCAAAAGTTATCCAAAATTTTTGCTTTGCAAGCATTCAACACGCTGAAAGGATTGAATACTCCTTCACAATGCGGATAGAAATGGTAACCGTCATATAGGCTGGTCATCTTGTTCAAAGTGGTATCAAAATCCATTCCGTTAGCACTTCCCAAACGCTGTATCTCAGGATGGAATGTATGGACCAGTTCTTCCTTGGTTATACCGCAAAGAGAAGAATAATCGGGCCATGAACTAATGTCTTGCAATTGATTCAAATCACTGAATACACTGACTTGGGAGAATTTGGTGACTCCCGTCAGAAAAACAAAACGCAGATAACGGTCCGAACTCTTCAAAACACCATAGAAGGCTTTCAATATACGACGGAATTCATCGAGCAGTTTCTCATCAAGCAGACTTTGAAGCAGAGGCTTGTCATATTCGTCAATCAGAACAACCACTTGTCTGCCTGTCTGTTCGTATGCACGACGGATGATGCCGGAAAAACGATCAGAAGCTGTTTTCTCCCGCTCTTCCCGTCCCCAAATATCTTCCCACAAATTCAAATGACGGGCAAGCATAGAGTCCAAACGGGATGCTGAATCATATTTTTCCGCATTCAGATCCAGATGCAATACCGGATATTCTATCCATTCTTTTTCCAACTGCTCAATGGCAAGCCCTTCAAACAAATCCTTACGACCTTGAAAGTATGCCTCCAATGTGGAAACAAGCAGGCTCTTGCCGAAACGACGGGGACGACTCAAAAAATAAGGTTTCCCGGTATGAGCCATCTGATAAACAAAAGCTGTCTTATCTACATAAAGATAGCCATCTTTACGGATATCTTCAAAAGTTTGTATTCCTATCGGCAATTTGCGGAACTGTTCCATAACTGACTACTTTTCTGCAAATATAAAAATTTTACCGCAGAGAACACAATGTTTTGCAGAGTTTTTTGTACCTCTAAAAACAACCCGATGAAAAGACATATAAACAACTGACCGTACTGTCATAAAAAAGAGGAAGCGTCCTCTTTTGAGATTACGCTTCCTCCATCCATACTAATTAAATCTTAATTTTGCAGTCTGAAGACTACAGGAACAGTGTATTTCACCCTCACTGCTTTTCCTCTTTGCTTGCCGGGCTTCCATTTCGGCATGGAACTGATCACTCGGATTGCTTCCTTGTCCAGATACGGATCCACACTCTTCACCACTACCGGATTCAAAATCTCGCCATGAACACCCACAACGAACTGCACCACTACCTTTCCTTGAACTCCCTGCTCGGCACTGACGGTAGGATACTTGATGTTTTCGCTCAAATACTTCATCAAATCATCATTGCCGTTACGGAATACCGGCATTTCTTCCACCACAACAAACTCCACATTTTCTTCCACTACTTCCTCGGGTACTTCAACGGGAATCGGTATAATAACCGGAGCATCCGTAGGGTCTGAAGCTGCAATATCGGTTTCTGTTTCCGTCGATTGATTATCCACTATATTGAGCTCTTCCGGGTTGACGGCAGCCGGCGGAGGCGGTGGCGGCAGAGGTTTATCCTGATGGTAGGTTACAGGAACTAATTCTTCAAAGAAATCCGGGTCACTGACTAGATCACTAATCGCATAAGTTACATTACGTTCAGTCCATTCGAACGAAACAAACATAAACGACAGCGTCACAATGAGACCCATGAACAGCCAACGGGACTTTCCCTTTTCAAGGTCGGCTCTTCGTGTTTTTTTCACTTCCATAACAAGTGTTTTTAAATTAGACAATATGTGAGTAAAAATCTCAGTGTCCGCTTTTAAACTGGAAGTAAGATAGTAAAAATATAGATAAGTTAAAAGAGAAAGGGGCGTCTTATATTATTTTTTAATACAAAACACCCCGAATTCAATTCTGTTAAACAATTAATTTAAAAACAATTGTTTTTTTAGTTAATATTCAGTTTTACGTTAACATATCCTGTCTACTCTACGACAATGCCGGTTTCCGCCAATACAGACACCTTTTATCATAAGCTTACCATTTCTTGCAGAATACCTACTGCCGTCTCTACTGTCTCTACGTTCTTGACTACCATGCTGCGCTTGCCATTCTGCTCACGCAAATTGCAGTAACGCGGATTCTTGCTCATGTAATCAATCACCTTGCCAAAAGCCGCACTTTGATAATAAGGACTTTCCAGATTACTGATAAAGAACAAGGTCATTCGTCCGGCTTTCAAAAATACTTTTTCCACACCCAACCGTTTAGCCAATCTGCGCAAAGGTACGATACGCAGAAGTTCCAGCCCTTCGGGAGGAACCTTTCCGAAACGGTCCTCCAACCGTGCCTTGAAAGCGAGCAGATCCTTATCCAGTTCCAATCCGTCCAGTTCACGATAAAGCAACATACGTTCGCTGCTGCTGGGGATATACTCATTGGGGAAAAGCAATTCCAAATCACTTTCCACCTGACATTCATCCACAAAGTTCTCACCACTGATTTTCTCTTCTCCCGCTGCCTGCAACTCCTCTGCGTAAAGATCGGCAAACTCATCCTCTTTCAATTCCTTCACCGCTTCGGCCAATATCTTCTGATAAGTTTCATAGCCCAAATCGGCAATGAAGCCACTCTGCTCCGCCCCCAGCATATTTCCGGCTCCACGGATATCCAAATCCTGCATGGCTATATGGATACCGCTGCCCAAATCACTGAAATTCTCAATGGCTTGAAGACGACGCTTCGCCTCGGGAGTCAGTGAAGTCAATGGAGGCGCCAACAAATAACAGAATGCTTTTTTATTGCTTCGCCCCACACGCCCGCGCATCTGGTGCAAATCACTCAAGCCAAAATTCTGCGCCTGGTTGATGATAATCGTATTGGCATTCGGTATATCAATGCCACTCTCTATGATGGTGGTTGCCAGCAGCACATCATAATCATAGTTCACAAAGTCGAAAATAATCTTTTCCAGTTTTTCAGGCTCCATTTGTCCATGACCGATGCAGACACGGCAATCGGGTATGTTCCGCTTGATCATGGCTTCCAGCTCTACCAGATTCTGTATGCGGTTATTGACAAAGAACACCTGTCCGTTACGGCTCATTTCAAAATTAATCGCTTCCGTAATGATATCTTCATTAAAGGTATGCACCTCTGTCTGAATGGGATAACGGTTGGGAGGCGGAGTCTGAATGACAGAAAGATCACGGGCGCCCATCAACGAGAACTGCAAGGTACGAGGAATGGGAGTAGCGGTCATGGTAAGTGTGTCCACATTCACTTTTATCTGACGCAGCTTCTCTTTCACACTGACTCCGAACTTCTGTTCCTCATCAATGATCAGCAATCCTAGATCTTTGAACTTGATGCTTTTGCCTATGATTTTATGTGTACCGATCAAAATATTTATTTTTCCATCCGCCAGTTCCTTCACTATTCTGGAAACATCTTTCGCACTGCGGGCACGGCTCAAATAATCAACCTTACATGGAAAATCTTTCAATCGTTCGCTGAAAGTCTGAAAGTGCTGATAGGCCAGCACCGTAGTGGGAACCAGCACAGCCACCTGTTTGTTATCCGTCACAGCCTTGAAGGCAGCACGGATAGCCACTTCAGTCTTTCCGAAACCCACATCACCACACACCAGACGGTCCATAGGGCGGTCGCTCTCCATATCGGCTTTGGCATCCTGAGTTGCCTTCAACTGGTCGGGGGTATCCTCATAAATAAAGCTCGCCTCTAATTCATGTTGCATAAAGCTGTCGGGACTATACGAGAACCCTTTTTCCTGTTTACGTTGCGAATACAGTTTGATCAAGTCACGAGCTATATCTTTAATTTTGCTCTTGGTACGCTCTTTCATTTTTTCCCACGCACCGGTCCCCAATTTGTTCAGGCGGGGAGTTTCTCCTTCTTTGCCCTTATATTTGGAAATCTTGTGCAGGGAATGAATGGAAACAAATACCACATCCTCATTCTGATAAGTAAGTTTAATCACTTCCTGAGTAGTATTCCCATTCGGAATGCGTACCAAACCGCCAAAACGTCCTACGCCATGATCTATATGTACCACAAAATCACCCGGCTCAAACTGGCTCAACTCTTTCAAGGTCAATGCCACCTTACCGCTACGTGCCTTGTCGCTACGGAGATTGTATTTATGGAAACGGTCAAAAATTTGATGGTCTGTAAAGAAGCAGCTTTTCAATGCATTATCTGTAAAGCCCTCATGTAAAGTCTTGTTGACCGGAATGAACGTGATATGATCACCACGCTCCTCAAAGATATCTCTCAGACGCTTTGCCTGTTTTTCACTATCGGTACATATATATAAGGTGTAACCCCGTTCCAGATAATCAGTGAATGAAGAACTTACCAAATCAAAATTCTTATGAAAAATGGGCTGGGCCGTCGTGTCGAAAGCCAACGTCGCCTGTGGAGTTCCCGTAGGCTTGCTGCCCAATTCAATCCGCTTGAATTCCAAAGCCCGTACCGTAAACTCCGACCCGTCTATCAGTTTCAGTTCCAGATTCATCAATTCCGTCTTCTCTCCCTCGTATGCCGCAAGTGCCTGAGGTGAAAGCGCCTCATCACGTACTGCCTGTATTCTTTCGCGTACCCAAAGAAAATCTTTCATTGCCAGAACTGTTTCCCGAGGAATGAACTCGAAGAAAGACACCCCGTTCTTGTCGGAAGCATTCGTCAGTTCGGGCACAATGGCAATGCTCTGTTTCTTCTCTTTCGAAAGCTGGTTCTCCACTTCGAAAGTACGGATGCTGTCCACCTCATCACCAAAAAAGTCAATACGGTAAGGATACTCGGAAGCAAAAGAGAAAACGTCAATAATACTACCGCGTACGGCATATTGCCCCGGTTCATAAACATAATCCACATGTTCAAATCCGTAACCGGCCAGCACTTCCGTGATGAACTCCGTGTCCACACGCTCACCCACACCCAGTTTTAACGTCTTGTCCATCAGCTCTTCCTGCGACACCACTTTCTCCGCCAGCGCTTCGGGATAAGTCACCACACATAGCGGCTCACCTTTCTGCAAACGGCTCAGCACCTCTGTGCGCAGAATTTCATTGGCGGCATCTTTCTGTCCATATTTGATGGCACGACGATACGAGGATGGAAAGAATAAAATATGCTCATCACCGTTCACCTGTATCAGGTCATGATAAAAGTAACCCGCCTCCTCCAAGTCACCCAATACAAATACAAATGTCTGTTTACTTTCTCTAAGGAAGGAGGAAACAAATAAAGCTGCTGCAGAAGCATGCAATCCCCCTAGGAAAATAGTCCTCACCGAGGAATCTTCCAATAACGCTGCCAGCCCCTTAGTGTTAGGATGACCGGCATAAATACGTTGTAATTCCGAAATATCCATATCTTTTTTTAAGATGGGGACAAAATTAAAGAAATATCTTATTACTTCCTCCTTTTTTTGCCAACTATTCAAGATTTTCCTATTTTTGTACTCTAATATATAATCCCATGGAAACAAAAGCAATAAACACAAAGTTGAAAGGACACGCACGTGTAGATGTAGCTGATGTGCTACGAGGACTGGCAGTGATGGGAATCATCATCCTGCATTCCATCGAACATTTTAATTTTTACTCATTTCCCGACACTGCCGGACAAAGTGCGTGGCTGAACTTCTCGGACAAAGCCATCTGGAACGGATTATTCTTCATGTTCGGCGGAAAGGCATACGCCGTATTCGCTTTACTTTTCGGCTTTAGTTTTTTTATTCAAGACGATAACCAACGCCTACGGGGAAATGATTTCCGGCTGCGTTTTTGCTGGCGGTTAATTCTTCTTTTCCTGATAGGTAATATCAATGCCAGCTTTTTCACTGCGGAAGTGCTGGTCCTTTATTCTTTAGTAGGCTTCATCCTGCCACTGACCTGCCGGTTGAAGGACAAATGGATATTTACACTGGCATGTCTTTTACTGATTCAGCCCCTGCCGCTTTACTATGTAATACGTGCCTGCCTCGATCCGGAATTTGTCACCCCGGCTATACCCACCCGCAGTTTCTGGGATGCAACTTTTGCTGTACAAAGTAACGGTAACTTTCTGGAAACCATCCGTGTCAATTTATGGGAAGGACAGTTGGCAAGCCTTGCATGGGCGTGGGATCACGGACGGGTATTCCAAACGGCTGCTCTTTTTCTGCTCGGCATGTTGGCAGGGCGCAAGGGGCTTTTTTTGAAAGAGCACTTGAAAGTATGGAACAAGGTACTTGCAGGCTCACTCATCGCATTTTTCCCTTTGTATGGGCTGGGTAATATGCTACCGGACTTTATCACAAACAAATCCATACTGACCCCTCTGTCACTCATCATCACCTCGCTTTCCAATTTCGCATTTATGCTGATTCTGGTATCCGGTGTTATCTTCGCTTTTTACAAGACAAACTTGCACGACGGATTGATGAAAATCACACCATACGGAAAGATGAGTCTCACCAACTATATCACTCAAAGCATCGTAGGTTCCATGTTATATTACAACTGGGGATTTGCATTGCACAATCAGTTTGGTATCACAGCCAGCTGTCTGGCAGGAATCGTTTTCTTTATCTTGCAATTCGCTTTCTGCCGCTGGTGGATGAACCATCACTCGCACGGCCCGATGGAATACTTATGGAAACGGGCAACCTGGTTGAAATAAACCGAGAACCGAAGTCTGCCGGCATTTGTTAGATATACAAATAGAACTTTAAAATATGCGCGAAGAAATCATTAAACTATTAGACCAATATCGGTTGAAAGAGGCATTATCCCAAATGACAGGATATGCCACGCATACTTCCGACTGGCAATTAAAAAATGAAATAGAAGCCCTGCAAACGTCATACGACCTGATGCTGCAATATACTTCGAAAGGGATGAAAGACCCCAACAAGGTAGAAATATACCATAAAATGTTGCGCACGGCATACGAACTGGCCGACCGTATCCATATAGCCGTACAGGCAACAAAAGATTACGGAGCCTATTATGACACAATGCGCACTTTTGTCCAGATGCCTCCTCACAGCTACGCCGAATTACAAATGCAACTGGAAGCATACACGGAAGATATGGCTACGGCCCCATTGATATATACCACAGAGGCCAAAAGGGATGAAGAAATGGATGCCATGAGAAAGGATCACGAAACAGCCGTAGATGAGTTATTCGAAAAAACATGGGTATCCGTCCGATGGAGCGAACCGGAATTTGCTGAAGCACAAGCTTTGTTCAACTCTCTATTGATCCAGGCAAACGACCTTTCCATCATGGTCAGCGCCGTCACCCTGAGCCTGCTGCAAATATTCGATATCCGCAAGTTCATGTTTCTATTGAACGCCTATACCCATCAGGACGCCATGCTGAATCAGCGCGCCATTGTAGGTATCGCACTGACATGCTACTATTATGAAAAGCGTATCCTTCAATACCCCGAAGCTGTATCGCGCATGAACGAACTGAATGAAAATGCCGAGTTCATCAAAGACCTGCATAATATCCAGATTCAATTATTGCAATCTTCCCGTGAAACCCGAAAGATAGACAAGAAGATGCGTGAAGAAATCATTCCCGAAATGATGAAAAACCCCCAACTCAATATGGAAGGAGTGGATGAAGATACGGAAGATCATAACCCGGAATGGGAAGAATGGATTGACCGTTCAGGAATCACCGATAAATTACGTGAACTGGGTGAGCTGCAAATGTCTGGGGCGGATGTGTATATGAGCACTTTCTCACAACTGAAACAATTCCCGTTTTTCCGTAAAATTTCTCATTGGTTCTATCCTTTTGACCCCCAATATCGGGATATCGCCAAATTATCTCCCGGGAATGACGAACAAAAAATCTCTCTGCTCAACATCCTGATGAACTCGGATGTGTTCTGCAATTCCGACAAATACTCTTTCTGCTTTACCATGCTACAAATGCCGGAAAGCCAAAGATATCTCATGCAGCAACAATTGAACGGACAACATGAAGCTTCTGAAGAACTGAAAGAACGTTTAAAAGAGATGTCACAATCAAAAGTTCGTGCTGAATATGTGAGCCGGCAATATATCCATGATCTCTACCGTTTTTTCAAATTATGGTCAAGAAGACATGAAATGCATGACATTTTTGAGGACACTCTGGACTTATGGAATAAAAAGATATTGTCTCAAGCCTTGTTGCACAAAGATTATATCAACAAACTGGCAGACTACCTGTTCACACACAACGACCTGACAGAAGCCGGAATGCTCTATGACAAATCAATTGATTTATACAATCGTAAAAATGCCGAATTATGGCAGAAAGCAGGTTTCATTTATCAGAAAATAGGTTCCTATGAAAAAGCGATAGATTATTATCTGCAATCAGATCTGCTGGCCCCTGACAATGCATGGAACAACCGCCATCTGGCACAATGTTATAGAAAAGAGGGAAACTACCCAAAAGCTTTGGAATATTATAACAAGGTGGAACAGGCACAGCCCGAAAGTCTGAATCTGGCACTACAAATAGGACAATGCCTGATGGCACTGGAAAGATACGATGAAGCGCTGGCTTATTTCTTCAAAGTGGAGTATCTGGATAAAAAGCCACAGAATGCCCGACGAGCCATAGGATGGTGTTCTTTCATCACCGGCAATTATCAACAAGCCAAGAAATATTATGACTTGCTGATGTCCGAACCCAAACCCATTATGGAAGACTGGATGAATGCAGGACATGTGTATTATATCCTGAATGAAACAGAAAAATCAATAGAATATTATCGCAAAGCTCAGGAACTATGCGGCAGCCATGACGAGTTTGTCCGACTTTATCAAATAGACAAGAAGGATTTGATCAAACAAGGAGCAAACGAAACAGATCTGTTTATCCTGCCCGATGAATTAATTTAAAGGATTATAAGATAAATCTATGCGGGATAGAAGTTTGGTATAATTATATAAGATTTCTATCCTGACCGGATTTTCATCATCCAGACGATAATTAGCATGCACATTATAAGTGCTTAAACCATGATTCATACAATATCCGATATCATTGGGCAAAGCCGTTCTATTCCTTAACTGCCCAAGATTCAACAAAAAATAGAAGAAACTATCCACCCCGTCACGATCAATCACATAAGCCTGTAAATTCAAATTCGCCTGATAGTTGATGTTATTATCATAATTATAATAACTGTGACAGCTAGATACGCTATCATTTGCCTCAGTAAAAACGGTCATCACTTCCTTCAACCGTCCCAACTGATCAAAAACATATTTTCCTTGCACATTTCTCAAAAAACGATGGTCGGAAATAGTACGATAATCAGAGTTGATAAAAATAGTATCCCCTTTATAATCATAGAGAGTCTGTTTCTCAGCTTCATAAATCTCCTCTTTCACCTTCAACACACAACGGGCCCTGCTCTCCCGCGCCTTGCCTTTTCCCATTTGAAACGTTACATTGCAAAGCTTATTATCAGTATTCAAACAATCCATCTGTCCGATGATGACTTGGTCTCCCTCATACCTTACTGGGGTATCTCCATACTTTATAATCCTACCATCATGATCATATTCCAGTTTCAAAACTTGTTCTTCCTCTCTCGTTAAATCCGTGATTCTAGCTACATACATATCAGCCACTTTTTCTTTACACCCTCCAACTACAAGCAGAAGGGTGAACAAAGAAATATATTTTACAAACAGATTCATTTTCATAAGTCAAGCATCATATCTATGCAAATAAAATAAAAAATATTAGAACTAAGTGCAATTTGGAGCTTTTTAACTCAACTTCTTTACCTCCATTCTGTTTTAAACAGCAATTACAATAAGAAATGAAATATGGAATGGATTATACATCTTTTAAGACAACATTCGGAACTGGCGATTTTTCTGACAATCGCTGCAGGCTTCTGGATTGGAAAAATGAGAATAAAACAATTCAGTTTGGGAATTGTCACCAGCGTATTGCTGGTAGGGGTATTAGTGGGACAGCTTGACATAACAATAGAAGAACCGGTTAAATCCGTATTTTTTCTTTTATTCCTTTTTGCTATCGGATATAAAGTAGGACCACAATTCTTTCGAGGACTGAAAAAAGACGGTTTACCCCAAGTAGGATTTGCTGTACTTATGTGTGCAGGTTGTTTGGTTATCACCTGGTTATTAGCTGTTTTAATGGGATATAACGCTGGTGAAGCAGCCGGATTACTGGCTGGAGCGCAAACCATCTCCGCCGTCATTGGGGTCGCGGAAGATACTATCAACGGACTCGGCATAGACTCCTCCCCAAAAAGTGATATGATTAATATTATCCCCGTAGCATACGCCGTAACTTACATTTTCGGGACGGCAGGTTCTGCCTGGGTTCTCTCTTCTTTAGGTCCTAAGATATTGGGAGGACTAGAAAAAGTGAAAGCGGCCTGCAAGGAACTGGAAACCCAAATGGGTACTAGCGAAGCAGACGAACCGGGATTTGAACATGCCCGCCGTCCGGTTGTTTTTCGTGCTTACCGCATAGAGAACGACTGGTTTGGCAACGGCAAGACCGTTGACCAGCTAGAATCCTACTTTATTTCACAAGGGAAAAGATTATTTGTTGAAAGAATGCGACATGAAGCTTCCATTGTCAATGATATTATTCCCGGACAATTATTACAAAAAGGAGATGAAGTGGTACTGAGCGGAAGAAGAGAATTCGCCATTGGTGAGGAGGACTGGATCGGAGAGGAAATCGTCGATCCCCAGTTGCTTGACTTCCCTGTGGAAGTACTCCCCGTCATGGTACACAAAAAGCCATATTCCAACCAAAAACTGGACTTCATACGTCGTCAAAGCTTTATGCATGGTGTCAGTGTACGGCGCATCAAACGGGCAGGCATCGATATCCCTGTTTTCGCACAAACCACTATCGACTGCGGAGATACTTTGGAACTGGTCGGTCTGAAAAAAGAAGTAGAGTCAGCCGCAAAGGAACTAGGATATATAGACCGTCCCACTAATGCCACAGACATGATATTTGTAGGGCTCGGTATTTTACTAGGAGGTATTGTCGGAGCACTCGCAATCCATATCGGTGGAGTCCCCATCAGCCTGAGTACCAGCGGAGGAGCCTTGATAGCCGGTTTGGTATTTGGCTGGTGGCGCAGCAAACGCCCTACCTTCGGCCAGATACCGGAATCCTCTTTATGGGTGCTGAATAATGTAGGCTTGAATATGTTCATCGCCGTAGTCGGCATTTCTGCCGGACCTAGTTTTGTACAAGGACTAAAAGAAGTAGGCCCTATGTTGTTCATCATTGGCGCGCTGGCCACCTCCCTACCTTTATTATTAGGGCTGGTTATAGCCAGATATGTATTCAAATTCCACCCCGCCCTTTCTTTGGGATGTACGGCAGGAGCCCGTACGACCACTGCCGCACTGGGTGCCATACAAGAAACAGTAGGCAGCGAAACCCCCTCCTTGGGGTACACCGTGACCTATGCCGTAGGAAATACACTACTCATCATCTGGGGAGTGGTCATTGTATTATTAATGAATTAAAAACCTAAACTTATACATTATGGAATATTTAAGTGATAAAAGCAGCGTAGCCCGAATGGACAAGAATCTGGAAAAGATCAGCCCTTTCGAATTAAAAAACCGCTTGATTGAAATGGCTGACGAAAGTGTGAAGCAAATGGCACACGTCATGCTGAATGCAGGCCGGGGTAATCCCAACTGGATTGCAACGGAGGCCCGTGAAGCATTCTTTATCCTGGGTAGCTTTGGCATTGAAGAGTGCCGCCGGGTCATGAACATGCCCGAAGGCATTGCCGGTATCCCTCAAAAGGCGGGCATAGCCCAACGTTTTGAGGAATACTTGAAAAAACATGAAGGGGATGCGGGGACAGATCTATTGAAACGTACCTATAATTATATGCTGATGGAACATGCAGCCGATCCGGACGAACTGGTACACGAATGGGCGGAAAGTATTGTAGGCGACCAATATCCTATGCCTGACCGTATCTTGAAATATACAGAAATTTTAGTCCGGGATTATCTGAATCAGGAAATGTGCAACGGACAACCCCCGCAAGGCAAATTCGATTTATTCGCCACCGAAGGAGGAACAGCAGGAATGTGCTATGTATTCGACTCACTGGAAGAAAACTTCCTGCTACATAAAGGAGATAGCGTAGCATTAATGGTTCCTATCTTCACACCATATATCGAGATACCTGAGTTGGCACGTTACGACTATGATGTGCTCAATATTCCGGCTGATACTCTAAACGAAGAAGGACTTCATACCTGGCAGTACAAAGTGGAAGATATCAATAAACTGCGGGATCCGAAATACAAAGCCTTGTTCATTGTCAATCCAAGCAATCCACCCAGTTATCAGTTGAGCAAAGAATGTGTAGATGCCTTGAAAGATGTAGTCACACGTTGGAATCCCAATCTGATGATTATAACAGATGATGTATATGGTACTTTCGTCCCCGGATTCCGAAGTCTGATGGCCGATTTGCCACAGAATACAATTTGTGTCTATTCTTTCTCCAAATATTTTGGAGCGACCGGCTGGCGCCTTGCGGTAATTGCCTTACACGAGAAAAATGTATTCGACAAAATGATTGCTAATCTGCCTCGTAAAAGGAAGAGCGAGCTGGCCAAACGTTATGGCAGCCTGAGTATGCATGTAGAAGACATGAAATTCATAGACCGTATGGTGGCAGACAGCCGCCAAGTGGCCTTGAACCATACGGCAGGGTTGTCTTTGCCACAACAAATGCAGATGTCACTCTTTGCTTCCTTCTCATTGCTGGACAAAGAAAACACGTATCGGCATGCCATGCTTAACTTAATCCACACCCGTCTGAAAGCATTATGGGACAATACCGGATTCATCCTCCCTGACGATCCGTTAAGAGCCGGTTACTATTCAGAGATAGATATGCTGGTATGGGCCAAGAAATTTTACGGAGACGAATTCGTACAACATCTGCGGGCAACCTATAATCCGTTGGACGTAGTATTCCGTCTTGCCAATGAAACCGGTCTGGTCGTATTGAATGGTGGCGGATTCGACGGCCCCGAATGGAGTGTACGCGTATCACTTGCCAACCTGAATGAGAAAGATTATATCAAAATCGGACTCAGTATCCGCAGAATTCTGAATGAATATGCTGATAAATGGGAATCTGGGAAGAAATAAAAAAATTAAAAATATCCGCCCTGAAGTCTGATTGACCCAGCCGGCGGATTTCTTTTTTATATAAAGGATTTTTGGATTATTTATTCCGAACCGTATCTCTACTTTAAAATAAAATCCCTAGCTTTGCAAATCAAAAAAAGGAATTAGATTATGAAGCATATACGGAACACGATTTTTCTTCTAACCACCTTATTTATTATGACTTCATGCGGTGAAGACCGTAGTGGGGAATATTATGCATTGGTTGGAGAAAATTTATGGATAGAACAAATAATGAAAGAACATTATTTGTGGTATGACAGTATTCCGGCAATAAAAGAAACAGACTATTTTGCCGAACCGAAAGACTTCCTGCAAAAATTGGTTTATAGCAAAGCGCAAAACGGAAAAGGGGACCCATATTCGTATATAGAAACAAAAGAAACTTCCGATGCGTCCCGTTCCTACCTGCAACGTACCTCTACTTACGGATTTGATTTTGAATTAATGACCGATCCCACCGGCATCTCATCACACATATTTGCCCGTATCTTATTCGTTCTGCCCAATTCACCAGCCTCAGAAGCCGGACTGGAACGAGGAAACTGGATATCAGCTATCGGTAAAGAAAAGCTGACCAGCAATAATTACGGATACCTGATGAAAGGTGGCAATACAACTTTTGCCCGGGAAAGCTTGGTTTTTGATGAGGAAGGCAATTCCAGCTGGATTGCAACAGATACTGTCAAAGTAGCGGCATCACGCCCCGTAGAATTGAACCCGTTCTATGTAGATACTGTATATGAAGTATCCGGCAAAAAAATAGCTTATATGGTTTACAATGAATTTAGCACAGGACCTGAGAACCAAGCTACAGACACAGAATACAGGGAACAGATGAAACAGATATTCGCCCGGTTCAAGGGGCAGTCACCTGATGCTTTTATTCTGGACTTACGATACAATCCTGGTGGTTATCTGAGTTGCGCCACAGATCTAGGAAGCTATCTGGCACCCGCTGCAGATTTAGGAAAAGTATTTTGTACTATTTTATATAATGACATCAGTGACCCGCAAAGGGTTGATTTCCCCCTCAATGCAGGACTTGCATCTGAGAATTTGAATCTGAGCAAGCTCTATGTGCTAACAAGCAAATTTTCCGCATCGGCTTCAGAAGCCGTCATAAATTGCCTCCGTCCATACATCGGTACAGAAAACATAGTAGTGATAGGTGAGACAACCGTTGGCAAAAATGTAGCCATGGAACCATACCAAGACGAACGCTACAACTTTATTTTATGGCCGGTAGTGGCATACGTTCTCAACTCGGCAGGACAAGCCAACTATGTAAATGGCATCACCCCTGATTTCACATTGAGCGAACGTAACCTCATCTCTCCTCTCTATCCTTTAGGAGATACCAAAGAGTATTTATTGAAGAATACCATCGCTTATATCACGACAGGAAGTATGCCCGACCTGCCACAAGCAAAAGAACAAACGTTAAAGGGAAAGATGATCTATAACTCCCTGACTCGAAGAAGTATGAACGGCATCCGATTACGGTAGTCCGATTCATCCGGATACAACGCCTCTATTTATTAAAGACCGTGTTTAATTCATTTTAAACATGGTCTTGTTTTTTTCTGAAAAGAGAACTTACTAAAAAACAAAACGGGCGGAATAGATGTTATGTACCCAAATAACCATTAAAAACTTGACTTAATAATGAAAAAAGTATTTATTGTAGCAGCTTTGGCTGCCATGATTGTTTCCTGCGGCTCTAAAGGAAACAAAAGTGCTGAAATAATAGCCGAAAGTGAAAGTGACTCCATTTTCACTGTGGACGACAGCACACTGGGGGAATTACAAACGTATAGTTATGAAGGTATCTTACCCGCTGCCGATGCCGAAGGAATCAACTACCAACTGACACTTCAGGAGATAGGCCAGGATTCACTGGGCACCTACAATCTCACTACCACTTATCTAGGAACAAAAGATGGCAACCAAGCATTTACCGACAGCGGTACAGTTGTAACGATCATTGGAATTCCTAATGACAGCACCGCCATCGTTTATCAATTGGTTTCCGCCACTCCGGGACACGAAAAGACAAACTTTCTGGCAGAGGGTGACAGTGCGCTGACAATGATTGGCAAGGACTTCAAGAAAGCTGTCTCTAAACTAAATTACACTTTAAAAAAGAAACTCTGATTAACCAGGCGGCAAAAAAATTCACTAAAGGACAGACTGCAAGTGAACAAAAACATAAGCCGGCCGTTGTATGAGAGAAACTAGACAAAAAACAATTAGTATTAACTTAAACAAAAACTTGACATGAAAAAATTAATTCCTATCCTACTGGCGGTCTTTGCCTTGGTATCTTGCGAGAAAGACCCGGACATGGACAAACTGGACAATGAGTATCTGGTATTTACCAGTCATGACACGAGTACTAAATTCAGTGATTTCAGTACTTATTATATCCCCGACAGCATTTTGGTCATCGGTGACAAAAAAGATCCCGAATACTGGAAAGACGAAAATGCCCAAACTCTGATAAATACGTTTGTCACCAAAATGAACGCTGCCGGTTATACCCGCATTTCTGAAAAAGAAGATGCCGACCTCGGACTACAGGTGAGCTATGTAGCAAGTACTTACTATTTCCAAGGCTACTATAACGATGGTCCCTGGTGGGGATATTATCCCGGTTATTGGTATCCCGGTTACTGGGGTGGCAACTGGGGAGGTGGATGGTACTATCCCTATCCTATCACTTACAGTTATAGCACCGGCTCATTACTGGCCGACATGGTTAATCTGAAAAATGCCCCGGAAGGACAAAAAGAAAAATTGACCGTTGTCTGGAACGCATACATCAGCGGATTGCTCGGAGGAAGTAGCAATTTGAATGTAAACCGTGCAACAACCGCCATCAACCAGGCATTTACCCAGAGTCCTTATCTGAAAAAATAAACGTAAGTGAAACAAGTATTCATTTAAAATAAAAAGGAAATATGAAAACTATAAAATATTTTACTCTCAGACTGATGGCGGTAGCCGCTATCGCCATAGCCTTTGCCCTGCCGGCAAAAGCACAGGTAACTCCGTTTACCTATTTCAATGTGGACTGGCAGTTCAATGCCCCTATCAGCAATAACTTTGCAAACAAAGCAAGCGGTTGGGGTATGAACTTCGAAGGTGGATATTATGTACTGCCGGATTTGTCAATCGGTGCCTTCATCAACTATCATACCAACAATGAGTACATTTCACGTCAGACATTGCCCATCAGCAACTCGGCAGCCCTGACAACCGACCAGCAACATTCCGTATTTCAGTTACCTTTCGGTTTCGCGACACACTATCGCTTCAGTGACGGTGCATGCCAACCTTATATCGGATTGAAGCTAGGTGCCAACTATACCAAAATGTCCAGTGACTTTTACATTTACGAAGTAAAAGACAACACTTGGGGTTTCTATGTATCCCCTGAAATCGGTGTGAATATCTACCCTTGGACCAACAGTATCGGCTTCCATCTGGCAGCATTCTACAGCTACTCTACCAACAAGGGAACCGTATTTAACTACGATATGGATAAATTAAACAACTTCGGCTTCCGCGTCGGTGTAGCATTCTAAAGATTTCTAAACTATTCTGTTAATTAGGGGGATTATTCGTGCGTCAGGCAGGGATAATCCTCTTTTTTTAATTAATAAAATTAAATTCTGACGGGAGTGTTAATATAATAGTTATTTTTGTATGATATTTATTCAGCTAATACAAAAAATGTATGGAGAAATCCGATAGTATTATTATTATACCCACCTATAACGAAAAGGAAAATATAGAGAACATTATCCGGGCCGTATTCGGACTGGAAAAGTTCTTTCACATACTGATTATCGAAGATAACTCACCCGACGGCACGGCAGCGATTGTCCGCAAATTACAGGCAGAATTCCCCGACCGTCTTTTCATGGTTGAGCGTAAAGGCAAATTAGGACTGGGTACCGCTTACATTGCCGGATTCAAATGGGCAATAGAGCATCAATATGATTTTGTATTCGAAATGGATGCCGATTTCAGTCATAATCCGAATGACCTGCCAAGGCTGTATAACAAATGTGCCGTTGAAGGTTATGACGTAGCTATCGGTTCACGCTATGTCAGCGGTGTGAATGTAGTGAACTGGCCGATGGGACGTGTGCTGATGTCCTATTTCGCCTCCAAATATGTACGGATTATCACCGGATTACCCATACATGACACTACCGCCGGATTTAAATGCTATCGCCGTGAGGTTCTGGAAACGATCGGACTGGACAGCATCCGTTTCAAAGGTTATGCGTTCCAGATAGAGATGAAATTCACTGCCTACAAATGCGGATTCAAGATAGCCGAAGTCCCTGTGATTTTTGTCAATCGCGAACTGGGCACTTCGAAAATGAACGGAAGCATCTTCGGAGAAGCCGTATTAGGAGTCATTCAATTAAAACTGGGTAGCTGGTTCCGCAAATACCCGCAAAAGAAAACAGTATGAAACGTACATGGATAAAAAATGCACGGATCGTGAATGAAGGCAAGACTTTTCACGGTTCAATAGTGATTGAGAATGAAGTCATAGCTGAAGTACTGACAGAAGAAACAGCCCCCGCACAACCCTGTGGAGAAACAATCGACGCCAAAGGTTGCTATCTGATACCGGGAGTAATAGACGACCATGTACACTTCCGCGATCCGGGACTGACTCACAAAGCCGACATGCATACTGAAAGCGCAGCAGCAGCGGCAGGCGGAGTCACCAGTTTTATGGACATGCCCAACACCACTCCGCAAACCACGACCTTGGAAGCCTTAAATGCCAAGTTTGCCGATGCAGCAACCAAAAGTATCGTAAACTATTCATTCTATTTCGGAGCGACCAATACGAATGCGGATATACTCCCCACACTGGATAAAAGCCGGATATGCGGTGTTAAATTATTCATGGGAGCCAGCACGGGAAACATGTTGGTGGACCGCATGGAAGTACTCAAAAAAATATTTGCCAATGCAGGTATGCTGATTGCGACACATTGCGAGGAGCAATCCATAATCAGTGCCAACACAACAGCTTTTAAAGAAAAATACGGGGAAGATCCTGATATAAAATACCATCCGCTGATTCGTAGTGCGGAAGCATGTGCATATTCTTCCTCACTGGCCATCCGGCTGGCAAAAGAAAACAATGCCCGCCTGCACATCCTGCATATCAGTACCGCACAAGAGTTGGATTTGTTTGAAGACAAACCCCTGAGTGAGAAAAAAATTACGGCGGAAGCCTGCGTCTCACATCTATATTTCTATGACAAAGATTATGAGACATTAAAAGGACGTATCAAGTGTAACCCGTCCATCAAGACTTTAGAAGACCGGAATGCTTTACGCAAAGCATTATCTACCAACCGGATAGATGTAATAGGCACAGACCACGCCCCTCACTTACTGAAAGAAAAGGAAGGAGGAGCATTAAAAGCTGTATCGGGTATGCCGATGATACAGTTCTCATTAGTGGCGATCATGGAATTAGTACGCGAAGGCATATTAAGCATAGAACAACTGGTTCAGAAGATGTGCCATGCACCGGCCGAGCTCTATCATATTGAAAGACGAGGCTACATCCGCCCCGGTTATCAAGCCGACCTCGTATTGGTAAATCCGGATCATGAATGGACTGTAACCGCCGGCTGTGTTTTAAGCAAATGCGGATGGACTCCAATGGAAGGGCAGAAATTCCACACACGGGTAGAAAAAACATTCGTCAATGGTAACCTGGTTTACCGTGACAACAAGGTAGATGAAAGTCATCGCGGACAAGAACTAAGGTTTAAAAGATGATTGCAGATTACAAGATTCACGAAGTAAGCGAATATATCAACTGGATTTATTTCTTCCATGCATGGGGCTTCCAGCCCAAGTATGCCGCCATTGCGGACATACATGGATGCGATTCATGCCGTGCCGTATGGCTCACCGGTTTTACAGAAGAAGAACGTCCGAAAGCTTGTGAAGCCATGCAACTTTTCAAAGAGGCGAACCGGATGTTAGACCAATTAGACGCAATGTACCAGACCCATGGAGTGGTCAACATCATGGATGCCAATGCCGACGGAGACGACCTGCTGCTGAACGGCAAGCGTTTTCCGCTTCTGCGGCAACAAACTGCAAAGTTAAAGGAAGATGATCCGTTTTTATGTCTGAGTGATTTTGTGCGTCCATTATCATCGGGCATCACAGATCAAGTCGGTGCATTTGCCACTACGGTAGATGCAGAAACGGAGCGGCTCTATGCAGAAGACGATTACAAACGTATGTTAGTGCAAACGTTGTCCGACAGACTGGCGGAAGCTACTGCCGAAAAGCTGCACGAAGAGGTACGCAAGAAACTTTGGGGCTATGCCCCCGATGAAAATCTAAGCATAAAAGACCTGCACAATGAAAAATATCAAGGGATACGTCCTGCCGTAGGCTATCCCTCCCTGCCCGACCAGTCCGTCAATTTCTTATTAGACGAATTGCTGGATATGAATCAAATCGGAATTTCATTGACCGAGAATGGTATGATGAAGCCCCATGCCTCTGTATGCGGACTCATGTTTGCCCATCCGGCTTCCCGCTATTTCTCTATCGGGAAAATAGGTGGAGACCAATTGGCAGACTATGCCGCCCGTCGGGGCATGAGCATAGAAGAAACTAAAAAATTTCTCGCCGCCAACCTATAAAAGACGAATAAATCATGATGCTGATAAAGTTATTTCTGTTTTTTCTGACCCTACTGATAGTGCCCGACATGTATATATACAAGGCATATATACGCCGTGTTTCCCAAAAATGGATACATTGGGCCTACTGGCTTCCCAGCCTGTTCCTTTTATTGGGAATGACATTGGTCTTTTCCATACACGAGCCGCGTCCGGAATCCATGCAACGGCTCAGCAATTTCTTATTGATATTTCTTTGCTTTGTCGTGCCCAAGGCACTTTTCGTCATTGTCATCCTGTTTATGAAACTCTTACACATCATCTCCGGCAAAAAACTGTACGGAGGATATGTAGCGGGAGGATTGGCTTTGGCCTCTTTAGTATACGTAGTGTATGGAGCGACCGAAGGAAAACAACATTTTCAAATCAGAGAGGTAACCATCAGTTCCGATGAACTTCCTAGCGGCTTTGACGGCTACCGCATTGTACAAATATCCGATATCCATTCCGGCAGCTGGACTGGAAATGGCTCCGCTTTACAAAAGGCTGTAAACCTCATCAACAAGCAAAACGCCGATCTGGTAGTTGTCACAGGTGACCTGGTCAATAACGTGGCAACGGAATTGGACGAATTTATCCCTATTCTAGAACAAATAAAAGGAAAAGACGGAGTGTATTCCGTTTTAGGCAACCATGACTATTCCCCTTATATAAAATGGGAAACAAAAGAAGCTCAAGAAGCCAACCTGAACAGTTTGAAATCCAAACAGGCCGCCATGGGATGGAAGATGCTCAATAACGATCATGTCATTCTGCATCATCATGGAGACAGTATAGCTCTGGCAGGTGTGGAGAACAGTGGAAATCCCCCATTCCCCAATCATGGAGATCTGCCGAAAGCGTTGAAAGGAACGGAAGGAATGTATAAAATACTAATGAGCCATGATCCTACCCATTGGCACAGAGAAGTCTTGCCGAAAAGCGATGTACAGCTAATGCTTTCCGGACATACCCATGAAATGCAGTTCAGCCTGTTTGGTTTCTCTCCTGCCAAATTTGTATATTCCGAACACAACGGTTTGTATCAGGAAGGAAAACAATCCTTGTTTGTCAATATCGGCTTGGGCTATCTGATGTTCCCCATGCGTCTGGGAGCATGGCCGGAAATTAGTGTAATCACGTTACATAAAATCTAAAATAGTTTTTCTATCTTTGTACAACCAAAATTCAGACAAATGAAAGTACTGTATATTCTATACCAACTATTCATAGCACTTCCTGTTTTGCTGGTATTAACCATACTCACAGCAATAGTCACCATTATTGGTTCATGGATAGGCGATCCACATTTTTGGGGATATTATCCGGGAAAGATATGGTCACAGCTTTTCTGCTATGTATTACTTATTCCTGTCAAAGTAGTAGGACATCCGGAAGTACTTAAAAAAACATCCTACGTGTTTGTAGCCAATCATCAAGGTTCTTTCGATATTTTCCTGATTTATGGATTTCTGGGAAGAAACTTTAAATGGATGATGAAAAAAAGTCTGCGCAAAATGCCTTTCGTCGGCAAAGCTTGTGAAGCTGCCGGACATATATTCGTTGATAAATCCGGTCCCAAAAAAGTAATAGAGACCATAGAACATGCACGTCACGTACTACAGGATGGAACTTCCCTGGTGGTATTTCCCGAAGGTGCACGTACTTTTACCGGACACATGGGGTATTTTAAGAAAGGGGCTTTCCAACTGGCGGATGATTTGCAACTTCCCGTAGTGCCACTCACTATAATCGGTTCCTTTAATATTCTCCCCCGTACCGGCGGCTTTGTATCCTGGCATCCTATGACATTAGTCGTACACAAGCCCATTTATCCGCAAAGCCAAGGAATGGAGAACATCAAGGCAACCATGGAAGAGGCTTACAGGGAGATTGAGAAAGACTTACCTGAAAAATATCAAGGAAAGATAGACAATCCAGACCAAGACAGATAAAAAAAGCTCCTCACTAATGGGGAGCTTTTAATTTTTCCATATTCGAACGGGCCACCGTCACATAATCCTTTACTAAAGAGTTGTTTTTGAATCTGTCAGGAGCCTCCTCTATAATTTCCTCAATCAAGGGAGTCATGACAGGATAAGGAAAATTGCTGCATAACATAATGAAAACACCCGGCCCCAATACATTATCATAATTCTTCTGGATAAACTCCTTGGCCAATGCATTCATTTCAGCAGCCAGTTTCTCACGTTCTCTTGTTATCTCACGTTGAATTTCATCCGGCGCCTTTCCATCCATAATCATACGGCTCTCCTGACGCTCCAGCTCGTATGCCCTGTCATCCAAAGAAGTCTTTTTTCCTACAAAATCATACAGACGGTCATTCAACGGAGTTCCGGTCACTACAATACGAGCATTGTCGATACTGATGGATATTTTCCCTTTTTCAATCACAAAAGGCATGATGCTCTCATCATCCATATACAAGGATGCCATCGAAGTAGAATCGGTTATACCTTCCATCTTGAACATCCCATGAATCACCTCTGCCGAATCAATACTCAGCATCCGGTCTCCACTCGGAACTTTTACAAATAGCATTTTTCCATCCAGACGAGAAACAGAAGAACTGCCTTCTATCTTATACTCACTGGCACATGAAGTAAAAGCCAATAAAGATACCACAGAGAAAAAAAGTTTATTCATGCTTATCTACGCCCCATTACTATTTTTCGCATACAAAGGTACAATCTATAATTTAGTGACAAAAACATTTTATCAAAATTTAAAACTAAATAGAAGATTATTACCGAGAAGGTGATTTATAGTGCGAAGTTCCCTCTTTTTTTCTATTTTTGTAACCGATATAAGAATAAAGAAATAACAATTAGTACACAAGATGAAAAAATTCAAACTTTTATTGCTCGCATTATTGTGTGTAGCATTCTTGCCTTCGAAGGCAGACGAAGGTATGTGGCTGTTGCAACTGATGCAAGAACAGCATTTGGCAGACCGCATGAAAGCACAAGGCTTGCTGCTGGAAGCAGACGACATTTATAGCCCGAACCGCGTTTCATTAAAAGATGCAGTCGGTATTTTCGGAGGAGGATGCACCGGCGAAATCATCTCACCGGACGGACTGATCCTGACCAACCACCACTGTGGCTACGGAGCGATACAGCAACACAGTTCGGTAGAGCATGACTACTTGACGGATGGTTTTTGGGCAAAAAGCCGCAAGGAAGAGCTGCCGACTCCGGGATTGAAGTTCAAATTTGTAGAACGCATTGTCGATGTCACAGACAAAGTAAATAACAAGGTAAAGACAGGTGAAGCAAAAGAAGAGGAAACCTTTGAATACGATTTCCTGAAAAAACTGGCCGACGAGGAACTGAAAGCCAGTGACCTGAATGGGAAAGCAGGCATCAGCGCACAGGCTTTGCCTTTCTATGCAGGCAATAAATTCTATCTGATTTATCTGAAAACCTACAGCGACGTACGCATGGTTGCCGCTCCGCCCTCATCCATCGGCAAATTCGGTGGTGAAACAGACAACTGGATGTGGCCTCGTCATACTTGCGACTTCTCTGTCTTCCGTATTTATGCGGATGCCAACGGCGAACCGGCAGAATATAATGAAAACAATGTTCCTCTGAAAGCCAAAAAGCATCTGGCAATCTCACTGAAAGGTATCAACGAGGGTGACTACGCCATGATTATGGGATTCCCCGGAAGCACCAACCGCTATCTGACTCAAAGCGAGGTGAAGCAACGCATGTATTCCACCAACGAACCCCGTATCCGCATACGTGGTGTACGTCAGGATGTACTGAAGAAAGAGATGGCCGCCAGTGACAAGGTACGTATCCAATATGCCAGCAAATACGCAGGCTCCAGCAACTATTGGAAAAATTCTATCGGCATGAACAAAGCGATTGTCGATAATAAAGTATTGGAGACAAAGGCTGAACAGGAAGCCAAGTTCGCCCAATTCGCCAAGGAAAAGAAGAATGCCGATTATGAAAAGGTGGTCAGCGAAATTGATGCCGCTATCGAAAAAAGCAACCCTATTCTTTATAATTATACCTGTTTCCGTGAAGTCTTTCAAGGAGGTATAGAATTCGGCACTCCTTATCTGATTCTGGACAAACTGAAAGAAGCGATCAAAAAGAAAGATAAGGAAGCAATCAATAAGAATATTGAAACGCTGAAAAAAGTATATGCCGATGTACATAACAAGGACTACGATCATGAAGTAGACCGCAAAGTGGCCAAAGCCCTGTTACCCCTATATGCCGAAATGGTTCCTGCTGATGCCTTACCCGCCTTCTATACTACCATCCGGAAGGATTTTAAAGGCAACTATGACGCATACGTAGATCATTGTTATGACAATTCCATCTTCTCCAACGAAGCGAATTTCAATAAATTCATCAAAAAACCGACGGTGAAAGCCATAGATAAAGATCCGATGACAGCATACGTACGGGCTAAATATGACTTGATGGACAAGTTAGGAAACGAACTGGGTGAATCAATGAAAGGCATGGCTTTATTACACAAAACTTATGTACGCGGCCTGTGTGAAATGTATTCACCGGAACCCAAAGCCCCGGATGCAAATTTCACGATCCGCTTGACATACGGTAATGTAAAATCATACAATCCCAAAGACGGAGTACATTATAAATACTACACCACACTGAAAGGTGTCATGGAAAAAGAAGATCCGACCAATCCGGAATTTGTTGTTCCCGCCAAACTGAAAGAATTGTATGAAGCCAAAGATTTCGGACGTTATGCCTTGCCCAACGGTGACATGCCTGCTTGTTTCCTGACTACCAACGATATTACCGGTGGTAATTCTGGCTCTCCCGTCATCAACGGGAACGGTGAACTCATCGGTGCCGCTTTTGACGGTAACTGGGAATCACTGAGTGGTGACATTAATTTCGACAACAACCTACAGCGTTGTATCGCAGTGGACATACGTTATGTATTATTCATCATCGACAAACTGGGCGGATGCAAACACCTGATTGACGAAATGACTATTGTAGAATAATGAAAAAGAGCCTATTACTCTCACTATTTACCCTCACAACTCTCGCCGGCCATGCCGACGAGGGGATGTGGATGCTGACCGATCTGAAAGAACAGAACGCAGCCACCATGTATGACATGGGGCTGGATATCAGCATAGATAAAGTATATTGCCCGGACAGCATCAGTCTGAAAGATGCTGTAGTGCATTTCGGAGGCGGTTGTACCGGTGAAATCATCTCTGCAGAAGGCCTCGTACTGACCAACCATCATTGCGGTTACAGCTATATCCAGCAACACAGTTCGGTGGAACACGACTACTTGACTGACGGTTTCTGGGCTATGAGCCGCAAAGAAGAACTTCCCTGCAAGGGACTGACAGTCACCTTTATAGACAAAATACTGGATGTCACTCCTTACGTAAAGGAACAACTGGCTAAAGATGAGGATCCGGAAGGGCTGAACTACCTGTCCCCCTCCTATCTGAGCAAAGTAGCCAAACGTTTTGCCGAACAAGAAAATATAGCAATCACTCCGTTCACCGCTTTGGAACTAAAGCCTTTCTACGGAGCCAACCGCTATTACTTGTTTGTAAAAACCATCTATAAAGACGTCCGCATGGTAGGCGCTCCCCCCTCTTCCATCGGGAAATTCGGTGCAGACACCGATAACTGGATGTGGCCCCGTCACTGCGGCGACTTCTCCATGTTCCGCATCTATGCGGCCCCCGACGGCAAACCGGCCGACTATAATGAAAGCAATGTACCTTTAAAGGTGAAAAAGCATCTGGCCATCAACCTGGGAGGAATCAAAGAAGGAGATTTCACTTTCGTAATGGGATTCCCCGGACGCAACTGGCGGTACATGATTTCGGACGAAGTGGAAGAACGTATGCAGACCACCAACTTCATGCGTAAGACCGTACGCACCATACGCCTGAACAACCTGTTGGAAGAGATGCTGAAAAGTGATAAAGTACGCATCCAGTATGCCAGCAAATACGCCTCATCAGCCAATTACTGGAAGAATGCCATCGGTATGAACGAAGGACTGGTTCACCTGAAAGTGCTTGATACCAAAAAGAAACAACAGGAAAAACTGCTGGCTTACGGACGTGAGACGGGTACTGACGCCTATCAGAAAGCCTTCGATGCTATCCGGGAAATCGTAAGCAAACGCCGGAATGCCGTATATCATCAGCAAGCCATCTATGAAGTCTGCAAACTGGGAACGGAATTCTACAAGATTCCTTCCACAGACAAAGTCCTGCAAGCGTTGAAAGAAGGATACAAAGTGCCTCACGCCACCAAAGAAATCAATCCGCTGGATCATGCCTTGAACCAGTTAAGCAAACAGGCCGATAAGTTTTTCAACAAGAATTATAATCCCGAAGTAGACCGTAAAGTATCCAAAGCTTTGCTGAAAACTTACGCGGAACTAATTCCGGCCGAACAACGCATCAGCATCTTCAAAGTAATAGACAAAGAATTCAAAGGAAACATTGACGCCTTTGTTGATGCTTGTTTTGACACATCCATCTTCCGCAGCCGTGAAGCCTTTGACAACTTTGTGGCAAAACCGGATGCCAAGACATTGGAAAATGACCTGATGGTGCAATATGCCAAATCAGTAGACCGAGGTTATGCAGATACCGATGCAGCCATGAAAGCCGAAACCGATGCCTATAATCTGGCTCATAAAACTTGGGTGGAAGGCATGATGAAACTGAAACAGCATGAAGGTACTCCTATTTATCCGGATGCCAACTCCACGTTGCGTCTCACCTACGGCAAAGTAGGCTCATACAGCCCCAAAGACGGTGTGGAATACAACTATTACACCACCTTGAAAGGAGTAATGGAAAAAGAAGACCCGGACAATTATGAGTTCGTGGTTCCGGCCAGACTGAAGGAACTATATAACAAGAAAGATTTCGGACGCTATGCCATGAAGAATGGTGAGATGCCCCTCTGCTTTGTCACAGGGACAGACAATACAGGCGGCAACTCCGGTTCTCCTGTCTTCAATCATAAAGGAGAATTGATTGGCACCGGCTTTGACCGCAATTACGAAGGACTGACCGGTGACATCGCTTATCATCCCCAGTTGCAACGTGCAGCCTGTGTGGATATCCGCTATACCTTATTCATTATTGATAAGTTTGCAGGAGCGAAACACCTGATAGATGAAATGACCCTTGTGGAATAACAGCACGCAAACAACTATCTTTCAGAACGCGGACAACACGTAACACATGTCGTCCGCGTTCTTCTATTTTTCACAAGACAAACCTATGATAAACGTGCACGAAAAACGACACAGATCCCTCAACGTTTCTCCTTCTCCAACTCCTGCGGAATACGGAAAGCCGTATAAAGCTCCAGAACCGCGGCAATGGAAAGACAAACAATCCATTCGTTGCGTTTCATGGTAAACATCAAGACTCCTGCAAAGACCAAAGCGACAGCTCCGAAAACCTGCTGCTTGCGCAAACGCTTGATGATAAAATTCTTTCCATCATAACGATTTCCCATCACCTGCACATAGCCGAACATCACAGCACCCAGCGTATACAGATAAGGTGCAAGCTCCCACCGGGTGATTTGCAACACCGCACCAGCCAACAGCAGGACTGCCCCCGCCATCGAAATTATATTATAAGATTTATTCATTCTTCAAACACAAAAATATCCTCGTCAGGCTTCTTCATCAAATACTTCTCGCGTGCTATTTTCTCCAAAGCCTCAGGATTCGTGGTCAGCTCCTTCAGTTTCTCCGTATCCTCCTCATATTGCTTCCTGTATTTCTCTATCTCACTATTCAGCGCACTGATCTCACTACGGTGCTTTACACGCCGAATCAGGCTGTTCTCATCCAAAAAACCTATAACCACCATAAAGATCAGCACCGTAATCATATACTTATGGTGCCGGATGTAGTTCCAAATAGTCAGCAGTTTGCTCATACAAAGAATACCTTTTTTGATTTTTGCAAAGATAGAAATATTTCAAGCAATCCTACCCATAAAAACAGATAATTTATGTACTTTTGCAGAACTCATATTAGAAAAAGAACTCCGCTTATGGAAAATTATATCGTATCGGCACGAAAATATCGTCCCGCTACATTCGAATCGGTTGTGGGACAACACGCGTTGACCATCACCTTGAAAAATGCAATCGCTACCGGCAAGCTGGCACATGCCTACCTGTTCTGCGGGCCGCGTGGAGTGGGAAAGACAACATGTGCACGTATCTTTGCCAAGACCATCAACTGCCAGACTCCCACTGCCGAAGGCGAGGCCTGCAACCAGTGCGAATCCTGTCTGGCATTCAACGAACAGCGTTCTTATAATATACATGAGTTGGATGCCGCCAGTAACAACTCAGTAGAAGACATCCGTTCGCTGATCGAACAGGTACGTATCCCGCCACAAATCGGCAAATATAAAGTCTATATCATTGATGAGGTCCACATGCTGTCGCAAGCCGCCTTCAATGCTTTTCTGAAAACATTGGAAGAGCCGCCTCAACATGCCATCTTCATCCTTGCCACAACGGAAAAGCATAAAATACTGCCGACTATCTTGAGCCGTTGCCAGATTTATGACTTCAACCGCATCGGCATCAAAGACACGATCGAACATCTGCAATACGTCGCCACACAGGAACATATCAACGCCGAACCCGAGGCCCTGACCGTCATCGCACAGAAAGCCGACGGCGGTATGCGCGACGCCCTTTCCATCTTTGACCAGGTAGTCAGTTTCACAGGCGGAAACATCACTTATAAAAGTGTGATCGAGAACCTGAATGTACTGGATTACGAATATTATTTCAAGCTGACCGATTTGTTGCTTGAGAACAAGGTTCCCGAGTCCATGCTGCTTTTCAATGACGTATTGAAAAAAGGATTTGACGGCAGCCATTTCGTCACCGGTCTATCCTCTCATTTCCGGGATTTGCTGGTAAGCAAGGATCCTTCCACCCTGCAATTGCTGGAAGTAGGCGCCGGTATCCGCGACCGCTATAAGGAACAAGCGCAGAAATGCGACCAGAAATTCCTGTACCGTGCCATGAAGCTGTGCAATGATTGTGATCTGAACTACCGTGCAAGCAAAAACAAACGCTTACTGGTAGAACTGACACTGATTCAATGCGCCCAGCTCACCCTGCCCGATGCCGATGATGTAAGTGGTGGGCGTAGCCCTAAGAAGATATTAAAACCCCTATTCACGCAGCAAACGGCTCCAGCAGCCGCCACGCAGCCACAGCCTCAGGCTAAAGCCGCCGCTGCACAGGCCCCAGCAACCGCCGTCCCTCAACCGCAGGGCACAGGTACAGCCGGTGGTGGTATGAACGCAGGCCGTCCAAGCCCGTTGCCTCAAGCCAGAGAAGAGAAAAAGATCCCGGTGTTCAAGGCGGGTTCGCTCGGCATATCCCTTCGCCGCCCCTTGCACGAACAGCAAGCCGCGGAAAAGCAAGAAGTAAAAGTGGCAAGCACCGCTGTCCAAAACGATGCCACATACGAAGATTATATTTTCAATGAAAAAGATCTGGACTATTACTGGCGTGAGTTTGCAGCCGCCCTGCCCAAAGAAGAGAAGGCCAACTCCGCACGAATGATGAACATGCATCCGCACCTGTTGAATGACACGACTTTTGAAGTAACAGTCGATAATGACATGGTGGAAAAATACATGATGCAATTGATTCCATCGGTTCAGAATCACTTGCGCGAACGCCTGCACAACCGGAAAATCACCATGACGGTACGTGTCAGCGCCCCTACCGAGAACATCCGTGCCTACAGCCACGTGGAACGTTTCCAGATGATGAGCAAGAAGAATCCGAATCTGCTGAAACTAAAAGAGGCACTGGGGCTGGAGTTATCATAACCTCTATTGAAATAAAAAGCCGCCGAAAAATCCTTCAAATCCTTCATAATCACACAACATATTGTTTGTCAGCGTGTTATTATGAAGGATTTTGCAAGGAATCCTTCATAAATGTTTCATCGGAGCTCTTGATATCTTATTTTGTTTCAGCATGGCCCAACTAATCCACAAACACATCTAAGACAAGATCAGACAGAAAGCACAATTCTTACCGACTCACCCTCTTTGATCTTTTTTTTATACACAAGTTCCTTTCCCTTATAAACCCTCACATCCAATTTGTCTTTTACACGAACTACCTGTATATCAAAATCGGAATTGAAAGCGCGTACTTTATTCAAATTAGCATATTTCCAATCTTTAGGCAAACGTGGTGTCATCTCGAAAGAACGGAATCCTGTGGGACGTATTCCGAAAAGACCTTCGGTAAATATACGGCAATACAATCCGCTTTCTGCCGACAAATGGCGTTGATCACCTTCCGGCCATGCCTCAATAGCATAAGGAACATGATCGCCCAACAAACGGCGTTGAGAATATTGCTTCAGAAAATCGATACCTTTTTCTACCTCACCTGCAGCAATAGTACCCCGCAAAGCATACAACGTAGAACGATCCCAAAAAGTTTCTGTCCCGGCCTGTGTCAACAGACCGTCATTTGTCCAAAGGCGCGATGAAAACAACGCATCAATAGTACCTCGGGAGCGATCATAGATTCCGACTGTCAACGGCATACAGATCCATGCACGTAGCACATCGTTGCCTTCATAATACCGATAACTTTTATACCCTTCTATATCATAACCAAAATGAGATTCGATAGCACGACGCAATGCAGCCGCCTGTTGCGAATACTCTTTCAACCGTGATGAGGGAAGCCCCAGTTCCTTTCCTAAAAAAGAAGCAGACAACAGCGCATCATAATATAAAGAAGAGGTGCAAAGATTGGCGTTACCGGCAGGAAAGCGGTTCTCCAATTCATCGGAATCGGAAGCCACGACTCCTTGATCTGTCAGTTTCCGACGACAATACTCCAGGCACCATTCTATCAAAGGCCAAAGTTCGCGCGCCTCTTTTTCATTGCCTCGTGCCAGTGCATAACGTGCCGCTCCGTATGCAATCATCGCCCCGTCGCCCCGGTCTTTCGCTCCGTGCCAGTAGCCCACGCCTTCTGAAATGATGGAACTGGGAATAGGACGGTATTCATCATTCATGTAACGGGCAAAATGACGGAAAGCATTCAAAGCTGATTGATTTCCTATCTCATAGCCCAAATAAGGAAAAAACGGATTGATATACTCGGCCTGGTCATTCGCCCAGATGGCTGCATAATAGGCTTCGCCACCAGGGCCATGCATCAGTCCGCCCTTCGTATTGTAAATGCTCTCAGCACCACGCAATTTGGCAAAAGCAAACATCGTATTCAGAGTTTTATCAGGAGTGTCCAGCACCAGATTGTTCCGCCACTGGGCTATCAACGCACGGCGTCCCGCCCTATCGGCGTCAAGATTGATACGGGCGAACGGCTCGTCTCCCTCTTTTCTGCCACTGAAAACGGCAGACAATTCCAATGACTCACCGGGATTCAGCACAAACACACCGCTCTTGGACAAAGATGCCTCAATATGATAAGCTCCATAAACGCCCGCCTCCACAGGAGTGGTATATTTCACTTTCCATTCGGGGACGCGCATCGTGATGGCATTCTTCATCTGATTGGTGAAAGTATATTCCTCGCAGTAATAAGCAGAGTTGGGTGACGGATAAAGTACCCGTTTCAACGATACGGCGTTATCCACCTTCTTTCTTCTGTAAACATGACTAAACGAACTTTCCACAGTCATGATTCCGTCGAAGTTTACATCCTCCACCTTTTCATCCGTCAACGTAAGGTCGTCAATGGTGACCATACCCGGTATGTTTACATCAAACCTCTGTTTCAAGTTGTTCTGTGTCTTATTAGGCTTCATACGCAACATCGGAAACACCAAGCTACGATTCAAAGAAAAGGCACCGTCGGCATTGACCCCATAACGCAACACGACAGATAATTTCTGACCGCTCATTTCCACATGATCAAAATGCGGAAGACGCCCATTGATTTTCCAACAGATGGCTCCATTATCTTCAATGCGCCACCGGTCCATCATTTGTGCATGAGCAGCTCCACACACTCCCCACAGAGCAATGGCCCCTATCAATAATCTCTTTTTCATATCTATTACAGCTATTTATTAAATCAGTCAATCATTTTCAATTCCAAGACAGCACTTTCAAACTGTTTCTCCAAAGGATTGGCAACTCCTTTTTCCATCCATTCCTTTCCGGTACGTATCTCCGAAGTAAAACGGGAAACCGCTCCTTCAGGCAGATTGATTTCCCGGAGACTATAGGTCCGGTCGGCTTCCAATCCATCCAAATGCACGGAAGAAACCTTTCCATCCATAGTCTGATAAAGATAAACAACGGCCTCTGTCTTATCCTTTGCCACGTAGCTTAAAGCAGCCAACGGATGTTCATAAGGAGAAACCAACCGATAGAGTTCTCCATGCATCACCAGTTTGCGAAGGTTTTCTTTATACAGCCGTACCCCTTCGGCAAGTTGGGCGCGCTCTTCGGGAGTTGCTTTGTCTAATGCCAAGTCAATGCCGAAAGCACCACTCAATGCCACATCAATCGCCAGTTTCAGATGGCGCTTGCCCATACGGGTGACATGTGCGGAAATAGTACTTGCTGGAAAGAAATGCCCAAAACCCCATTGTATTTTTATCCGGCTCAACGGATCTGTGTTATCGCTGGGCCAGAAAGAATGGAAATACTGCAAGGAACCATAGTCGATGCGCCCCGACCCACCGGCACACAACATCGCCATCACATCCGGAAAACCTTTTGCAAAACGGTCCATCAGCCGGTAAAGCGCCCAATTGTAATCTATCAACAGATGGCTCTGCTCCTGTGCGGGCAGATAGGCAGATCCAGGCTGGGTGACATAACGGTTGCAGTCCCACTTCACATAAGAGATACCCGGATTGGGACGAAGTGTCTGATCAATCACCTGCCATTCGTAATGTTGCACTTCCGGGCGAGTCAAATCCAAGATTTCTTGATGACGTCCCAAGATGGGCTCACGTTTTTGCTGGGTGATAATCCAGTCGGGATGCAGGTTATAAAGCTCGCTTTTAGGATTCACCATCTCAGGCTCCAGCCAAATTCCAAAACCTATTTTCCGTTTGCTTGCTTGTTTAGCCAGATAAGAGAGTCCTTTGGGCAGTTTCTTAGCAGACACCTGCCAGTCTCCCAGCCCGTGCTTGTCATCGTCGCGGGAGAATTCTCCGTTACCAAACCAACCGTCATCCAGCAAAAACAGTTCGGCTCCAATCTGCCGGGCACCGTCAAAAAGTCCGATAAGGCGTTTCTCGTCAAAATCGCAATGAGTGGCTTCCCAATTATTCAACAGCACCGGACGGTCTTTCTCCGCATCGCGGATAGCATACTCGGCAGCCCATCGATGAAACTTGCGGCTGGTTTCTCCCTTCCCTTTCTTACTGTATGTCCACAACACGGCAGGCGTGGTAAATGTAGCTCCACGCTCTAAATAATACTGTGAACCGATAGGATTGATCCCTGTCAGCACACGCAAGTTCTTGTTCCAATCTACTTCGAACGCCAACTGAAAACTTCCCGCCCATTTCAGAGATGCAGCAAACACTTCCCCTTCATTCTCCTTGGCGGCATGATTGTATGATAAGATAAAAGAAGGAATTCTAAACTGATTGGCCCTTACTCCCAATTTAGAATCCAGTATCTTGATACCTTCTCCCAGCCGTTCTTCTTCCAAAGTTGCCTCACGCTTGTACTTTCCATTGAACTGGGTAAGCCAATAAGAGGAAGCTTTCAATAAAGGAGAGGCTGAAGCATAACGATACAATACCACTTTCCCCCCTCGCTCATCATGACGGATTGTATTCCATATTTCCATCAGACCTGCAGACTGATAACATTTCACATAGACATCAACGAAAAAATTATAGGCAGGGTCACGCAAGGAAATGACAGTCTGCCGCACATCAGCCGACACCGATTGCTCTTCATGGCCCACATAATGTAATTCCGTCGAAGTATTTCCATCCGTATGCGTAGCTTGGATAGCAGATTCCGTTATCACACCATTGCCATAAGGCGGCAAAAACTCCTGTTCGCGAGAGGGCAAAACCGAAGGAAGCAAAATCTTCTTCTCCGCATCTCCGAAGCCCAGCTGATAAAGGCGGTTGTCACTGCCCACCATCAAAGTCAACTTCAAATTGCCGGAGACGATCTCAATCACCTGCTTTGCTACAGAAGATGCAGCCTGCTGTGCCTGCGCCCCCAACAGGGCAAACACCAACATACAAAATATACCGATTCTGTTTTTCATAAATTACCCATTATTACATAGACATAAATTTCCAAGTCACTGAAGCCACCGAATTGGGCTTACCTTTCTCCGCTTTAGAAACGGTTCCTTTCAGCTTACCGTCCTTTTGACGCACCACCTTGATCTCGCGCCAGCAAAAAGCCCCCTTCTCATAATCGAATGTTTCTCCATCGTCATCATACAAGCGATAGCTTCCCTCCGCCTTACCATAATGACGGATTTCAAGGTTTACTTTTTCACCGGCAGCCGGAGCATGAAGTCTGGCTTCCATCATCGGGATGATTCCTCCATCCTTTACATAAACAGGAATGCGGTCCAGCCCCGGAGTGACTATAATCGTCTCCCCATTTCCAGCATACTTGCCAGTATAGAAATCATACCAGTCTCCTTTCGGAAGCACCACTTTGCGGGTAGCCTGTCCGGTGAACATCGGAGCCACCAGCAAGTATTCTCCCGCCATATACTGATCTTTTATTTCTTTAGTCACTGCCTCCAGATAAGGATTGTCCTCCAAATTACGATCAGCCATCTCCACAGACACGGCTTGTTCCGGATTAAATCCCGGCTCCAGATTCATAGCCCGGAAAGGTGGAATACCGTCATAATGATAGCGGGCAAACTCCGTATACCAATAAGGCATCATCTGCATTCTGAGCATGGCATACTCTTTTACCTGTTCCGCCACTTCGGGAAAAGACCAAGGTTTGGTGCCACTCGCCCACGCATTAATCATGGCCATAGGCGAAAACACTACCGACTGGAAACGGCGCAACCATTCTTCTCCTGATTTGGAGCCACGCACCTCCGGAGTCCACAACACACCGCTGAAACCGGAATTAATAAGTGCCGTTATAAAATCTTGATGACTATAGTAATCATTATAAAGCACATAAGGAAATGAATTTCCCCCTGCATTAGAAGCACGTACCAAACCGAATGTGCGCTGATTGCGCTGTTTATAAAGTTCGGCTGTAGTACGTTGGACCCACAAACCGTAAGTCTGGCGCATCTGTTCGGCAGAGATACCCGACGGGAATGTTGCCACATCCGGCCATATATAGTGATCATACCCATCCACCTCGTCAATCTTGAAACCACTGACACCGATGTTTATATGTTCTTTTTCCAACTTATCCTTCCACAAACGGCGTGCCTGCACAGTAGCAAAATCAGGCACAATGCCACACCATACCGTATGCGAACCACTGAAAGGATACATCTCGTTATAAATCCCCGACTCGGGCGACACGTAAGGATTGGTCCACAAGTTAATGCGTACTCCCCTTTCCTGCATTTTCGCTATAAAATCGGCAGGCGCAGGATAACGCTCCTTATCCCATTCAAATGTACAAGGATAAGCCTTGCTCTGCCATCCCGGCTCCAAGCCGATATAATCCAACGGAAAACCTTTCCGCTCGAAAGCCTCTGCTTCCTCCATCACCTGCCCGGCAGTATATAGTTTCTGCGTACGTTGTGTAAAACCCAGCCCCCAACGCGGCGGCAAGTTACCTCCTCCACAAAACAAGTTATAACGGCGCACCACATCCATCGGTGCAGGACCGGCAAACAAATAAATCTCCACCCCCCCTGCCGGAACCAATACTGATACGGCATCCGAATAAGGACGCGCCACCCACGTTTTATCCGTATTGCGGTCTTTTGCAACCGGCGCTTCGGGGCTGTCCTTGCGCGCTCCTGTTCCTGCATACACCGTGAGATAGCGGGCGGAATTGATAAAGATGCCATATCCCCGGCTTGAAACATAAAAAGGAACCGGAGCATGAGTACGCCCATTATCCTTCCCACCATAATGGTCGGTATGCAAATTCAATATCTTCCCACGTTGATGGACAGTTTGAAAATTCAGTCCGAACCCATACAGTTGTTCTTTCTTCTGCAAAGGAATGCGAAGCGAGGTTTTCCCATCCTGAACATTACCCACAATCTTGCCAGCCCACTCCGGCAGACCAACCTCCGGCAACCGTTTAAAACCTTCTTTCTGCGGTGTGCATCCTGCCACCTCCAACAAAGAGTACGCTTCAGGAGTACCCACAACCCCTTTCCAGACTCCCGGTTCTACCGGCTGCCAGACAATCTGTGCACACAAAGGCAACATACACACCATGCATAGCACCGTACCTATCCATTTCTTGATATTCATAAATTCCACAATATTATTTATACGATCAGTTAATTATAGCCGCAAACCCTCCATTACCAGCCAGTGTGAGGTGAAGTCTGCCATCTTCCGGTTTCACTTCCTCATAGTCAAAGCTATGGATGTCCTCCCCATCTTTTATGAGAGTAAAAGCTTTACCGGCACCGGATTCAGGCAGCGCAAACGAAATCTCTCTTTCTTGATTCTTACCATTAATTCCTCCAATGAACCATGTATCCCCTTTACGCCGGGCCACTACCACATAATCTGAAGGATATCCGGCCAGCAACAAGCTCTCATCCCATGCGGCAGGAACTTTCTTCAGAAAATCCCGGGGTATTTCGGGCAATGACAGATAAGCCTCGGCACGATCGGCAAAGCACTGGAAGCCCGACTCGAATACAACCGCCAACGCCAACTGATGTGCCACCGAAGTACGGCGGAAAGCCGGTACTCCCTGACGGATTTTATTGGAGAAAGTCACCGGCGTATAATCCATCGAACCAACCACGTTTCTGGTAAACGGCACAGTGGCATTATGCTCCGCAACCCTGTCACAGCGTTCCTGCCTGCCCAGCGTCTCCGCTCCACGGATCGCCTCAGTTGTCAACAGATTGGGATAGGTGCGTTCTAAACCACGTGGCAAAGTGGCTCCATGTAAATCAACCAACAACCGATAATCCGCCGCATCCTTCAATATGGCCGGATAATTGGCAATGATACGTTGTTTGTCCGTATCAAAGAAATCGACCTTGATGCCTTTGACTCCCATCTTGCTGATGCGCTCCATTTCGGCCCTTCGCAATTGCGTATCAGCCATCAGCCGATGCTGTAACGGGGTGTCCTCCCCTCTGCCTGAACCGGAATGATACCACAACCATACACCGATGCCACGCTCTGCCGCATACGCCACTACACCTTCCACTCCCTTGCCGTCCATGTCCGGCCATCCGGCATCAATCAACAGATATTCCCAGCCCATCTCGCAACACAAGTCCACATATTTCAACTGTTCCTTGTAACTGCGTGCAGACGAACCATCATACCACCAACTCCATGCCGAACGACCTGCCTTGATCCATGAAGCGTCTTCAATGACCGAAGGCGGATTCAGATGAGATACCATTTGAGTGGTAAACACGGTATTCAGCTCCGTGCCAATGACAATGGCCCTCCAGGGAGTACACCAGGGCAAGGTAGATACAGGCTCGGGACTATCGGGAATGACAGGCTCCTCCGCCTCTGGAAAACGAATTTTATAAACCTCTCCTTTACCGGAGTTATCCACATGAGTAGCCGGATACGTACCATCCAGACAAGCTTCCGTTATCATCATCCACACTCCATTGGTATGGAAAAGCATGGGAAAGGCCCAGCCTTTATCATGATCGGGCAAAGCATTGACAGCTATCTCATTTTTTGAATATTGTTCGTAACTAGGTTTGAAGCGGTCATTCCAGTCATAAGGATGGATCCATGCCTTGCCACCAACAGGCACGGCAAATTCTGTCAATTCATTTTCAATAGTGAACAAAGAATCCACCTGTGCCGGAAAACTGTAACGAAAGGCAGCTCCGTCATCAAATACACGGACAATGAATTGGAAAGGCAGGGTATGTCCATCCGCAAAAGTCAAGGTCATTTCCTCACAACGGTTATGCGCAAGAAGCCGTTTGCCCGCTTTCAGTTCATAAGATTCGTCTATGCTCTTGAAAGCCACATCTTCCAGCCTCACATTACGTCCATACTCATGCCCGTTCATCACAATGCCCAAACGGGAGGGGTTCACCACTACCGAATCCTTATACATTATTTTATATTGCAATTCTGTATCCTCTCCTTCCCCGCCTACAGTTTCAGTCACAAACCGGACATTACCATCCGGAGAAGCCACTTCCCACACAGCCGCTTTCTGTCCGCATCCGAACAAGCACAGCACTGCCACACCATAAATTCCTATCAATATCTTTTTCATCTCTATTTCTTCATTAATGTAAATCAAACGATCCTTGTCCACCCTTAAAAAGTAATCCTTCCATCCGGACTTTTCAAGGTGGCTGTCTGTGCCAGCACACCAACCGCGCTGACACAGCGCCACAAAACAAAACCTATTTTATACAACCTTATCATATCAGTCTCTTCTATCATTCATAAATTTCCAGGTCTCCATCCTCACAAATAATCTTAGGACGGGCATCCGGATTCTTCAATTCAAAAGTCACATTTTTCAACTTCAATCCTTTGACGTGGCGTGCCCATACGCCGTAAGCAGGAATCTTAGGTCCGAAAGTCTTCACTTCAGGATACTGGTCCACCGCTTCCGGCACCTGCCGGCGAGCGTCCTCCTCCGTTCCCGTTCCCAACAGACGGATATGAATATTTTCCAACGTCAGATTTGTAATATAATGTCCCGGGACACCGGTTACCAGAATACCCGAAGGCGGATCAAGCTGCGCCTTGTCGGCCGCCACTGCCCTCACATTGCGGACAACTACATTTTCAAACGTGCCGGTAGATTGCTTCGTGTCTTCCTGCTTACGGAAAACGCTCAGTCTCGACCCCAACCGGAACATCATCGGCGTACGGACTTCATCCATCGTGATATCCGAAATTTCCACATTACGCAAACAAGCACCATCCACCGAGAAGAGTTTGATCCCCCCGTTCTTCGTGTCATAGATGTGACAGTTGCTTATCTTGATATCCTCGAACGGCGCCATCGACTCCGTTCCCATCTTTATCCCCGCCTGATTGGTCTTCATTTTCATATCGGTGACAACAATATCACTGCATGCCATCTTGCTGGAAGTTGTCTTGAAACACAGCGCATCATCTCCGCTCACAATATCACAATGACTGATACGCACATGCCGGCAACCATCAATATTGATACCATCATTGTGAGCAACCCCCACGCTGCGAATCGTCACCCGGTCAATCGTCACATCCGTGCACTGAAAATAATGCGAAGTCCACGCACCGGCATATTTCAATGTCACATCCTTCACCGTAACACCCTGGCAACGCACCCAGCGAAGCAAGAAAGGACGCAATCCCCAACGATCTTTTTCCGGACGCTTGTCTTCCTTTATATGACGTTCTTTCAAAGCAGATCCCTGCCCGTCAATCGTCCCCTCGCCGGTCAATCCCACATTCCGGGCATCCACCGCCACCAACAATGCCCAGCCTACCTCAATGCCCAGTCCTTCCGTAAAAGGATCCAGATTCCGATATGCTTTATAATCGGTAGTACCCAAGATAAGCGCATCCTTTTCCAGATGCAACGTCACATTGTCCTTCAACTCTACCGTAGCCGAAAGATAAGTACCGGGAGGAACTATCACAGTTCCTCCTCCGGCACGATGACAAGCATCAATCGCCCGCTGGATGGCAGGAGAATCCAACCTTTTCCCATTGCCACGCGCCCCATAGTCCTTCACATTAAAGGAAACAGTTTGGGCATGCGACATTTCCACGGACATCAGCACACATAATATAACAGATAAAAGCCTCTTCATATTTTTCATTTTTCAGACGAATTAATTTCTTTCTTTCACGATAAACAACTGGTGAA